>Ga0182014_10003629_pt1 | contig 18343 bp, 14 predicted proteins | sample 612S2DmetaG_FD_120489 | JGI IMG/M metagenome (GOLD analysis project Ga0182014, IMG submission 120489) | Permafrost microbial communities from Stordalen Mire, Sweden - 612S2D metaG | ecosystem: Environmental > Terrestrial > Soil > Wetlands > Permafrost | place: Sweden: Stordalen | collected... | reverse complement strand
GCGAGAACCAGTGCCATGAGAACGTGTGCGCATCGTGGCCGTGGGCGAGGGCGAGAACCGCGAAGAGCACGAGGAGCACGACCTCCACGGTGGACATCGCTATCTGAACCTCAGCGGTGATCGTGACACCGGCCGCCACTACCGCGACGATCACCAGGAAGAAGAATCCTCCCAGCAGGGTCACCGCGGTGACGTTGTTGGAGAGCGACGTCGAAAAGAGCCCGAGCGTCACCGAGCCGGCGGGGAAGGAACCGGCCACCATGAAGATCAGGGCCGACACGACCAGGGCCCATCCGGAGAGGTACCCCAGCGTGGGGTGCAGCGCGCGTCGCACCCAGGAGTAACTGGCGCCCGCGTTCGCCTCGACTCGACCGAGGTAACTGAAGGCGAAGACGATGCCGAACATCGCAATGCCGCAGTACAGCAGCGCGGCGGGGCCCCCGAGCCCCACTGCGCCGAAGAGGGCGGCGGTGGACGCTGCAATTGAGTAGGCCGGAGCAGAACCCGCCAGTGCCATGATGACTGAACCGAAGATTCCAACTGCTTCAGCTTTGAGTTGATGCTCCCCGGAGCCCCTTCCGTCGTAGACGCTTTCGTTACGTGGTGCAGACGACACTGTCTTTCCCCCTTGTGGAACCCCCACTGGCCCACGTTTCTCGACACTAGCCCTGCTTCGTGCTGGCTCTCGAAGCGAACGCTGCGTCGCGCTCTGGGCGGAGCGATGCAACGACGTTGGAACATCGATCAGTGGCGATCTGCGTGGCGCCACGTCTTGGTGCGAAGTCCGGCGCCGGCGCTTGGTGTCAGGGACAGAGCTGGCGGGGTGGGCGAGTGGTTCCGTCTTGAAGGGAGCACTCGTGTGCTCCGGCATTCCGCGATGACCACGTGCCACAACGCATTACGGTCACGCGTGATGGTGCGGTGGAATAGTGGATCCGCTCTCGACCCGACCGTTCGCCAGCCACTCGATGTTCTGGGTTGGACTCGTTGGCTTGGTGGTTTGGAAGGCGACCAGACTGCGTTCTGCGCCAGGTGCGGGAGATCGGTGGATGGTCCTCGTGGTGGCGGCTCTCAAAGGCATCACTGAAACCGTTCCGGTCAGAACTGGTAGGACACGCCGGTCAGTTGTTCCGATAGGGCCCACAACTCCTCGGCCGTGCGCAGATCGTGAGACCTCTTGTTCGACGTCACCACCGTGGGGTGCCCGCGCATCTCGAAGAGCCCGTCCGGCCCGATGAAACTCCCTCCCAACGCGTCAGGAGCGGTTGCGGCATAGAGCGCCGGCAATGACCCCATCTGGGCAGACTGCGCCGCGACCCGATTGCCGAAGGCCATGAAATGGTCTTGGAAGGTCTCGGTGTGTCGTTGCAGGTTGGTGTCGGCGTAGCCCGGGTGCGAGGCCAGCGCCCTCAGCGTCGAGCCCGAGTTCGACAGCCTGCGCTGCAGTTCATAAGTGAACAGCAAGTTTGCGAGCTTCGACTGCCCGTACGCCGCCCAGCGTTTGTACCTGCGCTGTTCCCAATTGAGGTCGTCTCGGCTGATGGCGCCGAGACGATGCGCCGCGCTCGACATCGTCACGACACGGTCGGTCAGTCTCTCTTTCAACAGCCCGGTGAGTGCGAAGTGTCCCAAGTGATTGGTGCCAATCTGCATCTCGAATCCGTCGACGGTCCGACGGAGCGGCACTCCCATGACACCGGCATTGTTCACCAGCACGTCCACGGAGTCGACCGTTTCGGCGAAGGCGCGAATTGAGGCGAGATCAGCGAGATCGAGCCAGCGGGCCGTGGCGTTGGAACCGATCGATCTCGCTGCAACCTCAGCTTTATCGATGTTGCGACACGCCAGAATGACGCGAGCGCCGGCCTCACCCAGACCCCGTGCCACTTCTGCGCCCAGGCCGCTGTTCGCACCGGTCACGATGAATGTGCGGCCAGTCTGATCGACAACATCGTCCGCTTTCCACTGGGTCATGCAATCGAGACTACCGAGGCCGGTTTGGCGACAGCGCGCGCCCCACGGCGACGGGGAAAGGCTGTGGCGTACCCAGGGGTGGCGACGACGGCGAACTGGTCCGGGCTTGATCGATGCTGGCGCGGACTGGTCGCAGTTGCCGAAGGTGATGCCGACCGGGTACCCATGGCCACTACTGGATCGCCGAGAGATACCCGTATCCGATGGCGCGGGCGTGGCCCATTGGAGGATTCTCTAGGACCAGCCATCAACCGTGGCCATCGGGCGTCGACCCCCAGGGCGTCTCGCGCTACTTGGGACTGCGTCGCCCACTTGAAGTATCGGTTCCGAGATGGGGGTTCAGGCCTTCGAGCTCCTGCCGTCCCAGAGAGCATCAGGCCTTTCTTCGTCATTTGCCCGTTCTGGACAAGACTGGGGACCCTATGGAACTCGGCATCCTGTCACTCAGTGACATCCAGAAGAACCTGGAGACCGGAGAGACCGCGACGGCAGGTCGAAGGATCGACCAGGCCATCGCCTACGCGACATTGGCCGACCGGCTCGGTCTCGAGGTCTTTGCGCTCGGTGAGCACCACACTCCCGACTACGCCGTGTCGTCGCCCGCGGTGGTGCTGGCGGCGATTGCCGCGAGGACGAGCCGTATCAGGCTCACGAGCGCGGTCACCGTGCTGCCGATCCTCGATCCCGTTCGGGTCTACCAGGACTTCGCGACGGTGGACCTTGTCAGCCACGGTCGTGTCGACATCACCGTCGGGCGCAGTGCCTTTGCCGAGCCGTTCGCGATCTTCGGTGAGCGGCTGGAAGACTACGACGCTCTGTTCGCCGAGAAACTCGATCTGCTGCTGCAGGTGCGCGAGCACGACCACGTCACCTGGTCGGGCCGGTTTCGTCCGGCTCTGCACGACGCGCCCGTAATCCCTCGGGCCCTGCAACATCCCTTGCCGGTATGGGTCGGCGTCGGTGGGTCGCCCGAGAGCGCCGAACGCGCCGGACGTCTTGGTCTGCCGATGACGCTGGGCTATATCGGGGGTTCACTGCGGCACCTGCGCCAGACTGTCGACATCTACCGCGCAGCTGGGGAGCACGCCGGGCACCCGGAGAAGCTCCGTGTCGGTCTGTCAACGCACTTTCACGCAGCGTCGACCTCGGACAAGGCCCGTGAAGTCTTTCCCTACTGCCACGAGTATCTTCGGCCCAAGACGCCCCGCGGACGAGGATGGGTCGTCACCGAGGCCCAGTTCGCGCTTGGTACGCAGCGCCAGGGTGCCGTCATGGTGGGCTCAAGTCGCGAACTCATCGAGAAGATCCTCGACGCGCATCAGGCGCTGGGCCTCGACCGGTTCTTCGGCCAGATCGACTGGGGCGGCCTGCCAGAAGAACTCGTCAAGGAGTCCATCAATCTCTTCGCCACCGAGATCGCGCCCGCCGTAAGGAGCGTGATCGGGACAACCGGCGGCTTCAAATCTGGAGAGTGAGTGGTGGAGGTTCAGTTGGGCGCCGTGAACTGGAAGTTCGGACCCAGGTCGTAGTTGATGGCTGACAGGCCATTGGCACTTAAAGTAAAGAACCAGTTGGGCTCCACCATCGCGCTAGTCGTCGTGAGGCCGCCGGGACCGTAGCCGGCCATGGCCACGTAATTGATGGCGGGATTCACGTCCGAAGCGACGAGTGTGGGCGATGCGACGTAGTAGTCCGAGAGCGACACCCAGACGACGGCGTACGTGTCGGACCTGTTCAGGGTGATCGGGCTGGAGAGCGGGGCGTACCGGTAGACACCGGTCGGCGGGTCCGAGGCGCTCACGTTGACGCTCCCCAAACTCTTGTTCGAAGTGATGTCGTACAGCGCGACGGGCACGGTCGCGAAGCTCTCGGACCCGTTGGAAAGGGTCGAGAGGTTCGAGTCATACGCGCCAAGTTTGGTGATCGAGATTGAACTGTTGGCGGTGAATTCGAACCCTTCGAGGTAGCTGCCCTGGGTGTAGTTGAACCCGCCGCTGCTGGACACCGGGACGTTGAGTGCGACATCGCTCGCCGTCGCAGAGGTGCTACTGGTTGTCGTGGACGCACTGGTGGTGGTCGTTGAGACCTTGCGTGTCGTCGGCACCGCCGATTTCCCGCTGCCGCAACCCGCGGCCAGGATTGCGAAAGCCAGCGCAGCCGTCATGAGACCAGAAACCTTCAGCAGGTGCTCCTTCATACGAACCTCCTCGCTCCGGGATGTCCGAACGGGAACGCAAACTGATCCGGTGGATCGTACCCGCGGCTCCTCAATTTCGAACGTAACGCTCCGTCGCAGGAAGACATAGTGCCAAAGGTCCTTTGGCCCTGTGGGCGCGAGCCCTTGGCGGTTGCGCTGCGTGTCAGCCCCTTGTCTTCGCACGTCATACCATGTCGTCACACTGCTGGGAGTACAAGAGGATCGCAGCCAGTGCATCGAGAACCGGAATAGACCCGCTCGCGGCTATGGCAGGCGAATGCATCGCCCGGACTAGGAGGGAACCCTTGGCGAGATTCACGGGTGTTGGTTCGCGCGGCAGGCGAAGCCGCACTGAGACGGGTTGACAATACTTGCGGCCCGGGTCGGGCACGACCGCGTCCGCTGCGAGATCGGACTGATCCCTACCGCCGTCACTGGCATCACCCGGGCTCGACGTTGATGAGGCGACTCCTCCGGTCCACCTTGTGGAGGTGAGGGCATTCGGGCCACTGATCCCTTGCATTCCGCGAAGCGAACGAATTGAACGACGTGATTGGCGCAGGGGCGATGCCTCGGTTCGCGCCGCCGTGCGGGACCTGTCTAGCGGGTCAGCCCCATACCTCGTGGGCCGTCTCCACGACGAGGCGGAGCTTGGCGACCTCGTCGTCGAAGGTGAGACTGTTGCCTTCCACGGTCGAAGAAAAGCCGCACTGGGGAGATAGGCAGAGTTGATCGAGAGGGATGTGCTGACTGGCCTCCTCGATCCGTCGCTTGAGCTGATCCTTCGATTCGAGGTCGCCCCGCTTGGTGGTGACGAGCCCAAGGACCACCATCTTGCCCTTCGGCACGAAGCGCAGAGGCTCAAAACCACCGGAACGGGCGTCATCGTATTCGAGGAAGAACCCGTCGACGTCAAGCTCGCTGAAGAGGGCCTCGGCCACGAAGTCGTAGCCGCCCTCGGCCGCCCAATACGACTGGAAGTTGCCCCGGCACGAGTGCGTCGTCACCGCCATGCCATCGGGTCGCGACGCGAGTGCGGCGTTCAACTGCCGTATGTAGCGCAGGTGCTGATGTTCGGCGTCGTCACCTCGAGCGGCGATCATCTGGCGCTGTGCGGGATCGTTGAGATAGGCGAGCGAAGTGTCGTCAAGTTGGAGGTAGGTGCAGCCCAGCTCGCCCAGACGGCGGATCTCCTCGGCGTAGGCGGCGCTCAAGTCGTTCCAGAACTCCTCCACGTCAGGGTAGACCGCGGGATCGATGGCGGCCGCCCCTCCGCGGTAGTGCACCATGCTCGGAGAAGGGATAGTGAGCTTGGGGACCGCCGTCGTCACCGTCGACTTCAGAAACTCGAAAGCGTCGCCGAAGATCGTCTTGTCGATGCTCACCCGGTCGTTCACCTTCAATGCCGCCGACGTGAACGAGGTCGTGCCCTCGAGGTTCTTGAAGGCCACCTGAAGTTGCTCGTCAGTACTGGTGATCCCGCCGAGCTGGTAGATGAAGTCCATGTGCCATGAGGTGCGGCGAAACTCGCCGTCGGTGGCGGCTTGAAAGCCAAGTTCCTCCTGCAGGGCGACGACATCGCGAATGGCCCGGTCCTCAACCTCCCTAAGGGCGTCGGCACTCATCTGTCCCTCGGCGAAAGCCCGCCGGGCCGTGAGCAACTCCGGCGGGCGAAGAAGGCTGCCGACATGGTCGGCCCGGAAGGGTGGAGTTAATCGCTGGCTCATGGCACGACAGTACACTTCCTCGCGCTGAGCCTGCAGGTTCCTTTCGCGATTCAGGTCATCGTCGAGTTCCCCGTGAACGACTCCGGCGAAGGACTCTTGTCCGCAGTGCTCTCGTGTCCTTCAGGGGGCCTCCTTCTTTGACCAGGGAGCCCAAATGAAGAAGATCTTCGCCAGGTTCTGAAGTCGAGGGATGCCCTGCTGGCATCACCCGCCAACACCAGTGCGATCCGGAACCGTCGGAGCGTCGCCGCGAGACGTAATGGCATCTTCCCGAGCCCTTCCTGCGTGGTGCCGCGCTTAGCCTGCCGTGTGCCGCGGTCCGCAGTAGCCGAGCACGCTGCAGTGCTGCTCGCCAGAGCCGACACGCTGCTCTCGAGCGTGTTCAGGCGGTGCGAACCTCTCGAGGCGGAGGTCCGTTTGCAGGGCATCGCGGTTCTGAGGGGAGTCCGGGTGACGAGTTCGAGCGCGAGTGATCGAACGCCATCATCATCGCCAAGCTGGAGGGTCAGACCGTCTGGGCGATGGTGATGAGTGGAGCGCCAATGACGCCGCTCGATCGCATCGCTTCCGCAAGACCGGGATTCGAGGCGAACGATTGTGCCGCTTCTGCTGTCTCAAAGAACTCGAGCACCAGGACCGACGTCATGTCCTCGGGCGAGCAGTAGACCTCGTCACGACTGACGCCATTCTCGCGACGAAAGGAGACGGAAGCGTCGTAGGCGGTTCTCCAATGGTCGTAGCTTGTTACGTTTGCTTTGATAATCAGGACTGCTGGCATGACGTCTCCACCGGTTGGAAGCTGGTTGAAGCCGAAGCGTATCACCGGGTGTGGGTCGAGCGACAGAAGCCTCGGGCCGGTAATCGGCGTGCCTCGCCATGAAGCTGCCCAGGCCATTCGAAGCGAGTGCGTAGTCGCTCGTCGTGACTTCCCACACTGGTGGAGCGAGGGTGACCTGATTCGAGCGCCCGGACCTTGCAGTTTCCGTCTGCCTTCATGGGGTTGCGGCCTCTCCCGGGTGCCGGGCCGCTCCCAAGCATCCGGCAATAGGCACAACAAGCGTGTCGGAGATGACAGCGCTGTCCACGGGGGCCTTCACCTTGTTGTTCACGGTCACCTCGGCCAGCGGATGCCCCCGCTGGTGATGTCGTACCCTTCATGCCCCGAGGCACGCGCGCATCAAGGGCCAGGGCACCGTCACCAAACAGTTCGTGGCATCGCTCAACTGCAAGTGAGAGGATTGGCGCATGGAACTTCGGATATTCAGCGAACCGCAGCAAGGAGCCACGTACGACGAGATACTCGCCTTGGCGCTTGCGGCAGAGGAGGGAGGCTTTGGCGCCTTCTTTCGATCGGATCACTATCTCAAGATGGGCGCAGTCACCGGTCTACCCGGGCCGACCGACGCATGGATCACCCTCGCTGGATTGGCACGCGATACCAATCGGATTCGCCTCGGTACGCTGCTGACCGCCGCGACCTTTCGTCAACCCGGTCCGCTCGCGATTACCGTTGCCGAAGTGGACGCCATGAGCGGTGGGCGCGTGGAACTCGGCCTCGGAGCGGGCTGGTACGAACAAGAGCACGCTGCCTACGGCATTCCCTTCCCCTCAGTTGGAGAGCGCTTCGAGAGGTTGGAGGAGCAGCTCGCCATCATCACGGGCCTGTGGGCCACGGACGTCGGTGCCACCTTCGACTTCCCGGGCAAGCACTACTCGCTGTCGAACTGCCCGGCGCTTCCCAAGCCGGTCCAGACGCCGCGACCGCCAATCATCGTCGGTGGCCATGGCCGAAAGGTCACGCCGCGTCTCGCCGCCGCATTCGCGGACGAGTTCAACGTCCCCTTCGCCCCTTATGAGGTCTGCAGGTCTCAATACAGCCTCGTCAGTGAGGCGTGCGAAGTGATTCACCGGGACCCCGACTCCATCATCCGCTCGGCTGCACTCGCCATCTGTTGCGGTCGCGACGAGGCGGAAGTGGCGCGGCGCGCCTCCAACATCGGGCGCGAGGTCGACGAACTATCGGAGCACGGGCTCGCCGGCACGCCCGCACAAGTGGCGGACAGGATTCTCCACTTCGGCGAACTTGGAATCTCGCGGCTGTATCTCCAGGTCCTCGACCTGAAGGACTTGGATCACGTTCGCCTGATTGCCGCAGAGGTGCTGCCCGCGGTCAAGTAGCTCCTCGCGCATCGACGGCTCGCGAGATCAAGGCTGCCCGTGCGTGGCCATTGCGTGCCGCCGAGGGAGACCGGGCGAGCCCGATGACATCGCCGACGCCGAGACTTCCGCGGCCGGACCCGGCCGATGGGTCAATGGTCGGGTTCTCGAAGCCGAGGGCCGTCTGCCATAGAGCGGTGGGCACAGGGAATCATGACCGTGCACATCGTGGGTCAGATAACGAATTCCACGACCCATCCGTCGACTGGGCTCTGGTCTGGGCGAAGTTCATCCGCTCACCGAAATCCGGCCTCTTCTTAATCGCCCTCATCTGCTGCGTTCAGCTCGAGAGCGAGTACTCGCGGAGGGTAGATTCGATAATCAAGCGAATATCGAATCTCTTGATCAGTTCGGCTGAGTCCAGAGGTGGTGGCTGAGATCGCCGGATGGCTCAGCGCAGCGCAGCGATTGTGCGTCGACGCATGAGTGGTGTACTTTCAAGTCCATGGAAATGGCCGGTTCGCAGAAGGGTGACTCTCCATCGCAGCTGATAGACGCGAGAATCAAAGAGTTGGGCGACTGGCGCGGCGAGATGCTCTCGCGAATCCGCGTTCTGATCAAGCAGGCCGACCCCAACGTTGTCGAGGAGTGGAAGTGGAGGGGGGTTCCGGTGTGGTACCACGACGGGATGATCTGCACCGGCGAGACGTACAAGAGTGTTGTGAAGATGACTTTCGCCAAGGGCGCCTCTCTGAAGGACCCTTCAGGCTTCTTCAATTCCAGCCTCGAAGGTAAGGTCAGGCGTGCCATCGACTTTCACCAGGGCGACAAGGTCGACGAACAGGCTCTGAAGGCCCTCATCCGCGCCGCCGTGAAGCTGAACGCCTCGAACCGCGACTAATCAACGGCAGCCTGCGCACAAAGAAACATCGCGAGCATCTCGTCGTCACTCGCGATTTTGCTATCCATTCTTGTCAAATCTGGTGTTCGACCCATCGTGGAGGCAAGCGGATTCGAACCCTGACTCCTTGCATGCCATGACCGTATTCCCAGTTCACCGTGACTTTCCATCGTTCAACTTCGCCCAAGTTCTTTTGCTCTAAGTTCGCTGATGGTCACCCAAGAAGACCCCGAATCATGGGCGTGACCGGCAACCTTGCTGGCTGGTCTTTCCTTTCGAGTGGAGTTTCAGATCGGTGTAGGACGCCCCACGTTCCCTTCACTTGGGCGCGACTGCCCTGGATATTTGAATGGCCCGGAAATTTCAATGGGGCTGGACGATTTGACCGTCACCGACCATGTAGCGTGCACTTCATATGGCGAGAGCCACCCAGTTGAGGAGACCCGCGATGAGCACCACCGCTCGGAATCGTCCCACCAGTCCACTCCACCGGTCGCTCTGGTCGCGCGCCCTTCTCCTCGGCATCGCAAGCGCCTCAGTTCTCATCACCGTCCCGGCGGTCGCCCAGGCGGCGACCCGCTCAGGGACTGTGTTCAATGCGCGTCACATCGTCGCAGCTACCGCCAGAGCGCAGTCGTCGTCGATCTGCAGCAAGGTGAGCGCAGCATCGGTCTCGTCGATCATCGGCTACAAAGTCCCGCCTGGCACCCCCTACACCTTCAGCATCAAGCCAACGAAGGAGAACTACGAGATCTCCGGGAAAGAGACGACCTGCACCTACGGGACTGAGACGAGCATGGCCACAATCCTCAAGGCTGTCTCGCTATCGTTCGAAACCATCTCGAAGCCCCTCACGACGTCCGAGATGCAGCAGTCAATCGCGAAGGCGAGCAAGCTCGCCAAGTTCAAATTCAGCGCCTATTCCGGCCTCGGTGTCCCCGCCTTCTATTTCAGCTTGACTGAGTCGGGTATCACGGGTCAGGGGATCACCGGGGTTCTCGGTGGCACCAGTTACTTCGGGGCGAGCGTAGAGACCAAGAATGTGTCGATGTCGCAACTTGCGGCGCTCGCCAAGCTCGCCGAGAAACTGTGATTCATTCGTTAGCTCGATGTGTACTTGTTTGACGAGTAGTGCGAATTCACGCTTCTTTCTTCGATGACCCGGTCATGGACAACTCAGGAGCCCAGGGACGGCGTGCGCGAAGCGCCAAGTCGGCCCAGCGGACTCGATGACTGATACTTACAATGAGGTGAGGGTCAGAAGACCGCTGGCCGAGCACCCATGCGGTCGCCATCGAATCGCGCTGTTTCAATGCCCCCACCGCGTCGCTGTCTCCGTTGCTGCCAAGGGATGCAAGAGGTGCCAGAGCAAAAGATGTACAACGTCCAACGCTTGGGGTCAAGCCCGCTTTGTGGAGGTACGGGGATTCGAACCCCGGACCCCTTGGATGCCATTGCCGACGCGTTCAGTTCAAGTACGACCGTTGCTTGCGGCAACATTGGAGTTTCAGTTGACCGGTGTTCATCGCCGATCGCTCATCATCGCTGCCATTGCCAACGGGGGCCATTCGCGCCAACGGGCCTTGCGGACTTCGCTTCATTCGCCTATCTATGCAACGCCAGAGATCAGCCTCACCAGCGTCGCATGTCGGCTCTACGAGCGATCGTCAACTCTAGGCTGCCGTCGGCGGGTCAGCGACAGCCGTACCCGGAATGGTGTGCGGGACGTCGAGGCGTGCGACGCCAATTCGAAAGTCGTCCATCCCGTAGTAGACGTCGTAGCGGTTCGGCTGACCTATGTCGTCGCGACGGTCGATCCCGCTGGGAAATACCACATTCGCGAAGGTTCCGCGGCGTTGCTCAGAGATCACCGGCACCAGGACCGGCTCGGTTGAACGGTAAAGCAGTTCTTGCGGATATTCCCTCGAGAGCACCATCACCCCGGCTGAGTAGGTCAATCGGTGCCCCTCCTTGTCGGGCTGCTCGACATCGCTGACGCCGTGGTAGACGATCAGCCAGCCGTGACGCGTCATGACCGGCGGTGTGCCGCTGCCGATCTTGAGCGTCTCCCAAGGCGACACCGGAGCCGCCAGTCGGTGGTGGGACGTGAAGTGGCTCAGCTGGCGCTGGCCTATTCCTGCCAATGCTGTTGAACTGTACGAGATCCAGATGCTCTCTCGATCCAGGTCCACCTCACGGTCCTCGTCCATGCCAATAGTGTCTTCTGGCAGGGTGCCAGGGAAGAGCGGTCGGTGGAGTATCGCCAGTTCGAGTTGGCCCGAGGGGTTGGGAATGGCAACGGGGAAGCCGGACGCGTCCTTATTGTCGATGCCGTCGAATTCGATGCCTTTGTAGGGCAGGAATGTGGCGAGTCCTAGGCGATGCCAGCTGAGCAGATCCTTCGAAATAGCTAGGGCGACGCGTGGCCCGACGGGCGAAAAGGCCGTGTACGTCATCACGTATTGCTCCAGCGGCTCGACGTACGTAATCCGGGGATCCTCGCAGCCACCCCCGCCGTCGGGCCGCAGTTCGTACAGCATTTCGGGCTCGAGTGCGATACCGAGCCGTTCGACGCCGCACGGGTCGCCGGCTTGGTCGAAGAGGACCTTGAGGATGCCAATGCGCGAGAAGTTCCCAACTCCGACTATTCGCGGAAACAAGTAGAGCTCTCCATCAGGGCCTCGCGCGGCAGCGGGATTGAAGATTCCCTCGACCTCGTGTGGGTTGCTTAGTTCCGGCTCGATGACGAGTCCGAGCGGCCGCATCGCGAAGATGTTCATGATTCCCTCCGGGGACACTTGGTCTGTGTGTCGTCGCCCAGGCGGGCGACGACCGTTCGAGTGACTCGCGCGGCCTCTTTCGACTTTCCTGCGAGTATCGAATCCGCGCCGCCCTCTTGGACCGGAGAGTCGTTGCCCCTCGCAAGACTGGCGTCGCCACCGATGTGCGTCGCATCCACGGCGAGAGTGAACGGGCCTCGAAGGGTGCCAACGCCGTTGGCAATGTCGATGCCGGGCCCGGTCACGTCGATGGGTGGCGTGCCATCCGTGTGGATGGCGGTCGTAGTCAAGGGCGGCTCGAGGAGTGCGGCTGCCGTTCGGCTCCTGGCGAAGTTCGGGTCCCAGCTCTGCTGCTGGGTCCGTGGCGCATGTTGTCCCAGCATTGAGAGGGAGATCTGGCCACTCCGGTCCTCGACGGCGCTGCCCCACAGCTTCTCGGGGGGCCCATCGCCGGGCGATTGCGCCAATAGCGGAGTTTGGAAGTGTTCCCAACGGCCTCGCGAGTTGACGGCTGGCTTGATCCCTGCATGGCCGTATGCCAGCCCCGCGACGTCACCGTCGAGGGATGACGTACTCGCAATGAGCGTCGCGTCCAAGTCGAAGAGTCTCTTCATGCTGTCTCGTCTCTGATTGCTCGCGGATGTCAATTGAAAGGAGATCTCAGAGAACTTCTTCGCCTGATGCCACCATAGCGCCGTGAACGCTTAACGCCGCTGTGGAGAGTTCGCGGCGCCTGATCGTCGTAAGGCAGCGCCGAAGCGAGGCTTAGGCGGCCAGAAGACGGATGAGAGCCCCTTAACCATCGAGTGAAGATAGAGGTTGAACCAGCATTTTGCGATCTCACCAGATGGATGCCGGACAGCATTTCATGGAGCCGATCCCATAAGCCGTTATGGTGAGCCTATTCGCATAGTCTTCATTTCCTCCGCCGCTCCCCGCCGATGCGGGATTGCGACGTTCACAGGCGATTTGATCGCGGCCGTCCGAGCGGCTGATCCCTCGACCACGTGCCGCATCGCCGCGATTGACGAGCCGGGGGTGCTGCGCGCCTACAAATCGGATGTGCGATGGCGAATTCGCCAGGGCGATGTTGAGAGTTATCAGGCCGCGGCGAGGTCGATCAACTTGTCGAACGCGGATGCCGTCAGTGTGGAGCACGAGTTCGGTCTGTACGGGGTCTGGCACAATCCGGTGGCCGTCGACGGACAGACCGGCGAGGGCATCTACGAGGACCATCTGTCGCCCCTCCTGCAAGAGTTGCGCAGGCCGGTGGCGACCACACTGCACACGGTTCTGCCCAAGCCCTCCGCCTCGATGCGAAAGGCCATCCGATCAATCAGCGAACTGAGTGATGAACTCATCGTCATGGCCGAGACCGCGGTCGGCCTGCTGGTGAGCGACTACGGCATCAGCAGGCCTCCGCGGGTCATTCCGCACGGGGTACCAACAATCGAACCCCATGGTCGCGCTTCGTTCAAGGCGAAGATGGGGCTCAAGGGACGCCAGATCATCTCGACCTTCGGATTGGTTGATCCCCGCAAGGGACTGGAGTTCATGATTGCTGCCATGCCCGAGGTGGTGGCTCGACATCCCGACGCGCTGTACCTCATCGCCGGGCAAACGCACCCGGACCTCTTGCGAGCTCAGGGGGAGGGCTACCGAAATAGCCTCATCGCCCTGATTCGCAAGTTGGGGATGGACGATCACGTTGCCTTTATCGACCAGTACATGAGCCAGCGCGAGATCATCGAACTCTTGCTGGCGACGGACGTCTACGTCACTCCGTACCTGGATCCGAATCAGATCACGAGTGGGACTCTGTCCTACGCCTTGGGCGCCGGGAAGGCCGTGGTGTCGACCAGCTATCTGCACGCCGCCGAGGCCCTGGCTGATGGCCGCGGAATGCTGGTGGGATTTCGCGATTCGGCGCAATTGGGTCACGCCGTCAACGCCATACTCGGTGACCCCCAGCTCAAGAGTTCGCTGGAGCAAGCAACCTTCGCCTATGCGCGCGAGGCGACGTGGCCTCGGGCCGGGAGAGCGTTCTTGGACGTCGTTACCGAAATGGTGGCGGCATCCGGAACGCTGACTGCGAACCCGAAGGGGGGGCCGCGACCTCGGTCATCGGACTTGGGAAGACGCCTTGCCAACAATCCAATCCTAAGCGTGGCCGACGTGAAGCCCTCGCGTCCCGCAACGGAAGTGGTGTCGGTGACCAACGCGGCCGCGGCCGAACTCGCGAGCGAAGTGGTGTTGCTGTTGCGCGTTGCGGAGCGTCCTCGACCCGGGCTCGATCCGCCGCCCGATGCGCTAACCCTCGACCTCATCGCTTCCGAGCCGAGGCTGCGGCCACTCGACGCGGGCTACCGGGGCGAGGACTTGGTGTCGTTCGGCTACTGGGATTCGACGAGCAAACCTGCTCGTGTCGTCGACGTGTTCCTGCCTCGAACGCTCACCGGACTTGACGTCAGTGACCCGCGCAGAGTCCGTCTTCACCGTCCAACCGCCGGATTCGGTACCGCGGCCGATGACGTCAGCGACTTCCCGGCCGAAAGGTCGCACCTTCGGATGGCACGCAGTCGCGACGGCGTTCACTTCGTAGTCGACGAAGAACCCTCCGTGGTGTCGGAAGATCAGTTCGACGAGTACGGCTGCGAGGATCCCCGCGCCACGCTCATCGACGGTGTCTGGCACATCACCTACGTCTCGGTTGGTCGCATTGGCATTACCACCAGCCGGTTAACGACCGCGGACTTCGCCTCCTTTGAGCGCAAGGGAGTCATGTTTCTTCCCGATCACAAGGATGTCGCACTGTTTCCTGGTCTCGTCGGCGGCCGCTACGCCGCGCTGACCCGGCCCATGCCCCAGTCATTCGGCGGCACTCGGGATATATGGATTGCCTTCTCCGACGACCTCGTCAGCTGGGGTAACCACCAGCCACTCGTATTTCCCCGACCCGGCATGTGGGACGAGTTGCGGATCGGCGCCGGTTGCGTTCCCTTCCGGGTGCCCAGCGGTTGGTTGGAGATATACCACGGCGTGGACCGGGACGGTCGATATGCCCTAGGAGGGCTGCTGCTTGACGGCGATGATCCCTGCCGAGTGATCGCACGTTCGCCCGATCCGATTCTGGCGCCGATCGACTCCTACGAGACGTCGGGACCGACCAAGAACTCCGTGTTTGCCTGCGGGCATGTCGCGCTCGATTCCGGCAATGAGTCGATCCGCGTGTACTACGGCGCCGCCGGCAGTTCGCTGGCCGCGGCGGACTTTCGCGTTCGCGACATCCTGGACCAGCTACAGGCGTGCTGAGACAGATTGCCCGCCTCGGACACGCCATCCCGGCAATCTCTTCGAGAGCCGTTGCCGTGGCGGTGTACGCGAGTGCCACCAACGATTTGGTGCCCGCCCGTGAAGCGGGATTCGAAGGCGTCGCGTGCGTCGACGACGCCGCTCGCGCGCTCGAGCTGTACTGCGATCTCTGGGATGCCACGGGACTCGCGTGGACGCGCCGATGGTGCGAGGGACTTCTCGACTTCGTCCTCGGGATGCAAGACGCGGACGGGCGCTGGGTCAACTTCATACGCGACTGGGAGGGGACGCTCAACGTCGAGGCACGCACCTCGCTTGCCGGTGGGGATTTCTGGCAGGCGCGTGCGATGTTGTCATTGGCCAGAGCATCAGCAACTCTGGACGACCACCGCATTGAGGGGGCGTTGCGACGGGGCCTTCCCCACGTTGTCGAAAAACCTGCGCCGCCGGACGTGCGCTCCCTTCAGATCTTGACCCTGCTCGCGATGTCGGGTGAAGACCATGAACAGGGTTTCCGGCCCTTGCTGTCCTCGTGGTGCGACGAGCTGGTCGCTTGCGCTGAGGGCGGAGTTCTCATGAACTCGGTGATGGAACGAGGAGAGCCCCATCTGTGGGCGCATTTCCAGGAGGCGGCTCTCGCCGATGCCAGCACGTATCTGAGGCGCCCGGATCTGCTCGTCGCTGCACGACGCAGTGCCGATGCGCTGTTCCCTGATTTGATTCGCTCCGGATTCGATCGCCCGCTGACCAGTCCCATCGACGTGGCCACTTCGACCGAGGTGATGACGAGACTCGCCAAGGCGAGCGGTGACGCCCAGTACGCGGTGCTCGCCGACCAGGCTCGTGACTGGTTTCACGGGCGCAATCCTGCGGGCGCTCCTGTCTACGATCGGCGCGTGGGTCGAGTTGCCGACGGAATAGATGATGGCAGATTGAACCTGAACTCCGGGGCCGAATCCAATATCGTCGGCGCTCAGGCGCTCCTAGCCGAGGTGACGATCCTGGCCAGGAGCCTGAGCGTTCGCGAAGTCAGCGCACCCAGCTCCACAAGAGATGGCGACGACGGGTGACGTTCGGATGCGGGCGAGTCGTCGGCGAAGCGGGCTGAGCGTTCACGGGTCTCCCATGGTAGAGCGTTGGGTGCTAGCGATGGCGCGACTTCGCCGCAAATTTCGCTTCAACGTGGCGGACCCCGTGGTCGCGCTGCCGTACGGTTTCGGTTTGGATCCTTGGGTTTTCGACAGGGATGCCTTGAGGATCGTAGCGCGGGCCGGACCCACCGCTGGCCAGTTGGCGAACGTCACTTCACGCGTTCGCGGAAGTCTGCACCGCGAACCGACCGGTGGTCAGCACCGTCGGCGGGATCCGGTGCGGCGCTCGTCATGAGCAACTTCGCCAGCGGCTGGTGAGGGAACTCGAACCCCTGGCCGTTGGCATGCCATAGGGAATGAATTGGTTCACGGACGATCGCCGAAGGCCGGGATCGGCCGGGCACCAGGGCTTCAGTTCATTGACGTCCAGGGCTAGTGACCGACAAACGTTGGTGTTCGGGGGCGGACCTGCTTGCATTCGAGTCGGGCTTCCAGGCGGTGGACCGACACGATGGTTCTGCTACCGAGCATTGGAGACTGCCCTCCTAGGTCGGGGCTGCTGTCCTTATGGGTCTCAGTTTGACCTAGAGCGACATCAGCCCCTTACGATCTTCATCGATTTCGATCGTGCTTTTGGGTTAGGGCAGCAATTCCTCTCTACGGCAGTTCGAACATTCGCTTCGTGTACGAGTTTTGCCTCCTCACGTTGACGATGATCCTGGCTGTGGGTTGGTGGAGTGAAGCAGTCAAGAGAGGAAGCAGACTACGTTCCGAAAAGCAAAGACAATCTTGAGGACGGTGTGATTCCCGTCGTCTGGCACCGCAAACTGTATCTTCCTGTTGTCGGTAGCCCAACGGAACAGACGCTAATCTTCGAGTCGGATTCACTGATCATCGAGACGCTACAGGCGCCCTCTTGAAATACGCTTCTGGAGAGGATTGCAAATGACCAAGAGGACTCAACCTCATGCGACGATCGCCTTTCTCGGGATGGGGCGAATGGGCGCACCGATGGCCGCTCGACTCATCGAGGCCGGATTCACTGTGCGGGTGTGGAATCGTTCTGCTCAGCGAGTGGCACCCATGGTCGAGCTTGGGGCAGTCGCGACGTCATCACCGGCGGAGGCTGCGATGGGTGCAGATTTTCTCGTGACAATGCTGCCCGATGGCCCTGCGGTCGAGTCGGTGATGAGCGGTCCGCAAGGTGCGCTCACCACATTGCGAAGCGGCGCAGTGTGGCTGCAGATGAGCAGCGTCGGTGTCGACTGGGCGTCGCGGCTTGGCGAGTTGGTCGCCAATAACGGCGTCGTGTACGTGGACGCGCCCGTCTCAGGCAGCGTCGGTCCGGCAGAGACCGGCGACCTACTGGTCCTGGCGAGTGGTCCCGACGACGTGCAGGCCCAGGTGGCACCGGTCCTTGACGCGATGAGTCGACGCACGATGTGGCTGGGGGCGTCGGGTGCCGGGAGCAAGGCGAAACTGGTGCTCAACAACTGGCTCGTCGGTCTCGTCGAATCCATGGCCGAGACGCTTCACTTCAGTGAAGCTCTCGAGTTGGATCCCCAACTCATCGTCGAACTCCTCGACGAGGCGCCAATTGGTTCGCCCTACGCGGTGGCGAAGGCCCGACAGATGCTGGCCGGTGAGTACTCGCCGAGCTTCGCACTCAAGCACGCGCTGAAGGACGCGGACCTCGCGCTCGCCGCCGCCAATGCCGTCGGGACTGACCTGATGGTGACGAGGAGTTTCATCGAAGCCTGGCGCCGGGCGGTGTCCAACGGACTTGGTGAGCGAGACATCTCGGTCGTCTATACGAACAATCCGGAGTGATCGAGCCGCTCAAACATTTGGTGCTCCTCCTGACGGAATTTGGTATTGCGCCGGTGAGGGGCCGGGACTGCTGACAAATCGAACCTTCATGGTTGCTTCTGCGTCCTGCACTGATTTCCTTCGCAAAGATATTTGCCGAGGACTTGCTGACATCATGGTAACCCAAACAAGTCGAGTTTGGATTACCACCGAGAAACCCCCATTTATATGGAGTTTCGTTGGTGGAGGTACGGGGATTCGAACCCCGGATCCCTTGCATGCCATGCGGTCGATTTCAGTTCGCTGACGTTCGTTGGTGACCGTATTTGGTTGCAATATTGGGGTTTTAGTTCGCCGGCGTTTAGGCGCGACCGCACGTAACCGCCGGCGTTGCT
>Ga0182014_10003628_pt1 | contig 18344 bp, 13 predicted proteins | sample 612S2DmetaG_FD_120489 | JGI IMG/M metagenome (GOLD analysis project Ga0182014, IMG submission 120489) | Permafrost microbial communities from Stordalen Mire, Sweden - 612S2D metaG | ecosystem: Environmental > Terrestrial > Soil > Wetlands > Permafrost | place: Sweden: Stordalen | collected... | reverse complement strand
GATTTTTTTGTCTTGTTTTATAATAGTAGTTTATTTTTGAGGATTTAGGAGTAAGTTTGATGTATTTAGAAAAAAATTTAATGAATGAATTATCTATTAATTTTATAAATATTTTGATTTGGAAATATGTCAAATGATTTTATGGTTTGAGAATATTTAAACTGAGATTTTTTTATGAAGAAACTTATTAAAGTTTTATTAATCGAAGGTAATTCGGATGATGCGCTGATTATTCGTAAAATGCTTAAAGAAATTGAAGTAACTTTATTTAAGGTGGATCATGTTAAATTATTAAATGATGGTTTGAAGCATTTATCTAAGGATGATTTCGATATAGTACTCCTGGATCTAGATTTGTCTGATAGTCTGTGGATTGAATCATTTAATTGCATCCAAAATGTTGCATCGGCAGTTCCTATAATATTACTCACCGGTTTATCTGATAAAGAATTAGCCATCAATGCATTGGGTGAAGGTGCTGAAGATTACCTAATTAAATCTTATCTGGATAGTATATTACTTGATCGCTCCATACACTATGCTATCGAACATAAACGCTTAGTAGAGGAATTAGAGGAAAGTGAAGAAAGATATAGAATCATAGTGAAGAATAACCGATCCGGTGTGTTTAGAATTAATCCATATAATGAATTAAATTATGTTAACCAGCATATGGCTGAAATGTTGGGTTATAAGGTTAATGAAATGATTAATAGATTAATATTCGATTTTATGGATAGGAAAGGACGTAAAATCTTTAATGATCACATGAAAAAAATTAGGAATATATCAAGAGATACACAGGAATTACAATTTATAAATAAAGAAGGAAGCATACTATGTGCAGTTGCTTCAACAAATACCTTATTTAATTCAAGTAATGATTATTTAGGTGCAGTTTCCATTATAACTGACATTAATTATATTTAAAGTGTAAAAATTTATCAGCGACTTAAAAAAGTTTTTTTAAACATATTTTTTAAGAGAAAATTTTGATTTAACATATTTTTTGCATGAATAATATGATAATTTCAAATATTTTTTATGATAACCTATTAACTATTTTAACGTCTTTTTTTTTAAGGATAATAAATGTTTAAAGACAATAGTTAATAGTAATAATTAGATATAACTTTTAGCATCAGTAAATTGATTAAAGGTTTTATAAAAATCCCTATTAAAGATTACTGAAATTATTTAATATGAGTCCAAAGAAAGCTCTTAGATTATTATGGTTTTATAGACAAAAAAATGGGTTTTTATTTATACTTACCTATTTATCCGGTTAGTTAATAGTAAAGTTGGGAGGTAGAATATGAGTGGAGAATCTTTTGAAGATTTAAATTTAAAGGCTCGTATATTTATTAATCGAATATTACGGGCAGATTATAAAGGTGCTATTAGTCAATTTGATGATCAGATGAAAACTGTTTTTGGAATAAACAAATTGAAGGAATCATGGGAAGGTTTGGTTAGTGATGCCGGAAGTTTACTGCATCTAACTCTAATTCGCACAGCAGAAATGGAGAGTTATAAGATTGTGGTTATCAAAATCGAATTTCAACGGCTTGTTATTGATATACAATTCGTTTTCAATGATCAAGGTCAGATCAGCGGATTAAACATTAACCCCGTTCAAATTGCCTATAATCCACCAGCATATGTTAAAAAATCCAGCTTTCATGAAGTTGATGTTACTGTGGGTGAGGGTGAATGGATGTTACCGGGTACAATGACGTTGCCTAATGTTTCTAGGTCTTCTCCTGGGGTGGTGTTGGTTCATGGGTCTGGGCCCAATGATAGGGATGAAACTATTGGTCCTAACAAAATATTCCGTGATCTGGCATGGGGTTTAGCTTCACAAGGAGTAGCCGTACTAAGGTATGATAAGAGGACATTAATATATGCTAAAAAGTTTACTCCTGATCAGGTGGCGGAGATGACGGTTAAGGGGGAGGTTATTGATGATGCACTGCTTTCAATTAAATTAATGCGTCAAACTGAGGGTATAAATCCCAAACGCGTCTTTTTGTTGGGTCACAGTCTGGGTGCAACTGTTGCACCCCGTATAGCCGGTCAGGATCATGATTTAGCGGGATTAATCATCATGGCTGGGATTACTCGTCCATTGGAAGATACTATTTTAGATCAATTTACTTACCTCTACAATTTGGAGGGCAAGATGACTGAACAACAGAAGGCGGATCTTGAAAATTTGAAGGTTAAAGTGGATCGGGTGAAGGAATCTGAAATTTCAGATAATATTTCACCGCAGGACTTGCCTTTAGGGGTTCCATTAGCTTACTGGCAAGATTTAAATAAAAATAAATCTTCAGATGCAGTGAAAACTTTAAATATGCCCATATTAGTTCTTCAGGGTGAGCGTGATTATCAGGTTTTATCCATGAAAGACTTTGAAGGTTGGAAAACTGCTCTTAATAAGAATGAAAATGCATCTTTCAAAATTTTCCCGAATTTGAATCATTTGTTTATTGCGGGTGAGGGTAAATCAACTCCTAAGGAGTACACTATTGAGGGTCATGTAGATGAAGATGTGATAAACTTCATAATTCAATGGATAGAAGGAGTATAGAAATTAGTATAATGAATTTATATATTTAAATTAAATAAAAAAAAAGTTTCGATGTGTGGCTGTTGTATTTGAATACTTGGGGGATTTTTATCTGTTGAATAATAATCCCTTAATTCGGATTCTTTTAATAGGAAATAATGTTTCTAGGGTTAATTTAATAGTGGAAATGCTGAATGATCAGGATAAGTTTAAATTAATTATCGCTAAAACTCTAGCGGAAAGTTTGAATTATTTTGCTGAAAATGAATTTGATATTATTATCTTCGACTTACAACTACCTCATGAGGACGGTTTAGAATCATTCAGTATATTATATGAGAAATATCCCGATAAGCCTATTATTACATTGACAACTGATTTTGATGAGCATATTGGACAGCAAACTGTGGAGCATGGTGCAGAGGATTATTTAGTTCATGGTGAATTCAATGACAAGATTTTAATTCGTACAATTAAAAATACCATCACTAGAAGCTCGCCTCGCTTTAAATCAAAATATTATAATGTTAAATTACTGAAAGAATATGAACAGGGTTTATCTGAAATTATCGAGTTTTTACCTGATGCTACATTTGTTATTGATGGATTTAGTAGGGTAATTGCTTGGAATCGGGCTATTGAGGAGATGAGCGGAGTCAAAGCTGATGAAATGTTAGGTAAAGGGAATTATGCTTATGCTGTACCCTTTTTTAATAAAAGAAAACCAGTATTAATTGATCTCGTGTTAAATTATGATAAAGAAGTTGAGAAGGATTATGATTTTATTAGAAGAGATGGAAATGCTCTTTTAGCTGAGGTTAATGTCTATTTAATGGGTGATTATCATATACTCGGAATTAAAGCTGTTCCATTATATGATAATAACTATAACATTACAGGTGCTATAGAGTCTATACGCGATATAACTGAAGCTAAAAAAGCACAGGAGAAAATCACCAAGGCGTTGGAAGAAAAAAATATTTTATTAAAGGAGATTCACCATAGGGTTAAAAATAACCTGCAAATTATTTCATCATTGTTAAGCCTTCAAGAAGTTTACGTGCAAGAAAACGCGAAAGCTTTGAGTGTTTTAAAGGAGAGCAGGAATAGAGTATTATCCATGGCTACGATACATGAAATGCTTTATCAATCCGAAGATATAAGTGGTATCAACTTCTCCAACTACATAGAAAGACTAACCACTACATTATTTCATTCTTATCACAACACCAACATACCTAAAATAAATGTTGACCAAATTTATTTAAATATTGACACATCAATACCGCTTGGTTTAATAATAAGCGAACTCGTCTCTAACAGCTTGAAATACGCATTTCCAGATGATAAAACTGGTGATATATCGGTATACCTACATTCCCATGATGAAGAGTATGAATTAGTAATCAGTGATGATGGTATTGGATTTCCTGAGAATCTTGATTTTAGAAATGTGGAATCTACTTTAGGACTTAAATTAATAAATTCACTTGTAAATCAGCTTGATGGTTCAATAGAACTGGACAGCAGTCATGGAACTAAATACACCATCAGATTCAAAGAGTTAAAATACTTGGAAAGGATCTAAAAAAGTTTTACTAAAATCTAATGTTCCTCAAGGGATTTATAAGGGTCTTTATTCTCATCAAATAAGTTAATCTCAATTTTCCAGTCAGAATATATGAATATTACTTGAGGAATATTAAAAAAAATGCTCTCATCCATTTCATAACTAAACCAGACAAATAAGTAGAATATAAAGCGGAATATTTATTTTGGTTTCCAATCACGAATCCAGGATGGAATATCATTTTCTTTGTCATGTGATTCCTTAATAAGGTTTAGAAGAGCAAAAGCACAAGATCTAAGAAGATCAATTGAATCAGTAGAGTTTTCCATCCTGCTAATAGATTTTCTAAATAAAGATTCAGCTTTATCTTTTTCTTCAGCAGTAAGCAGCACCGGTTTATCTTTACAGACTTGTAATATCAAAGAAAAACGTCATACATTTTTCGTGAAGCTCTTTATTACTCATATTCCTAATTTCATCTTCATCATCCAAATTAACACCTCCCAGTTTATTACAAAAGTAATTAACCTATTATTTTACAATTTTCTTAAATTAGTTTAGGAAATTAATTTAATTTTTAATGGTAGTCAAATAATCCTAAAAAACCGTCATTTTTAACTCATTAAAATAAACTTATTTTTACTTTTTAATCGTAGATGAAGATTTGTTTAGGCTCGTAACCCAATTTTTTAAATTTGGAATATAAAAATTCAATTTTTAATATCTTTATTTTTATAATATTCATATTCACAGCCATATTATTGATAAAATTTAAGTTTAAACCTTTCATAATTATTATATCTTTGTATTCTTCTTTATTTTTTTCAATTATTGATGCTATGCCAGTTATTTGCATCCCCGCTAGATTATTCATTCCACTGTAATCCTCATAAACTGCCATAGAAACTTTGTTGTTCAGTAGTAAATTAGCAAATTTTTCTCCACCTTCACTTATTAAGTAAATAAAACCGTTATTATAAGTGTATTCTATTGGTGTTGATCTGACTCTTTCTTTATAGGATGTGGAAAGTGTGCATGTATTGTGACTATTTAAAAATTCTTCTATGGCGTTTTTGAGTTGTAAATATGGCATTAATGGGTTTAAATCATCTTTTAAGGATTTAATTTCAAGGGCATAGTTTATGACTTCTTCTAAATTAAAATTATCTATATCATCAAAATTGAATCCTATTATCTTACTGAATTCTTTTAAAGCTAGTGAATCCGCCTCATTTAATTTATTAAGTTCTAATATTCCCCCTAAAGCTTTTTTCGTGAGAACATTTCTTAAAGTTTTCTCGAGTTTAATTAAATTTTCATCACCATCTTTGCTACTTATACAGGTGCAGAATAGGGCAATTTTCTTCGTTTTTAACCAATCAATGTTTTTTTCAATAAAATCAGATATTTTAGGCACTATTTTTCCAGTGTAGATGGGAGATCCCAGTATGATTAAATTAAAATCTTTATATTCCCCGTTAAATTCGGTTGTTTTACAATATTTTGCAGGTCCTAAAACTAGAGATAAATATTTGGCAATCTTTTCAGTAGTTCCATATTTACTTTCATAAATTATTAGAGTTTTTTGCATTTTGAAAATCCACCTAAAAATTTTATTTCATCGATTTTTTAAAAAAAATGTTAAATTTTTTTTATTTTAAATATTTTTTTAACCATTTAATTATATTTTTTTCATTGAATTCAGTTATTATGAAAAAATTCTTTACAGAAAATATACATAATTAACATAATGGAGGGTTTTTTTATTGGCCAATTGAAAGTCCAAGTTATAATGTTGAGAGTATGGATGGAAATATTGAGATTAGAAAATTTGATGTTTATATAGTGGCTCAGGTTGATTTAGAAGCAGATTATAATTCTGCCTTGAACAAAAGATTTAGAATATTAGCTAATTATATTTTCGGTGGCAATCATCAGAAATCTAAGATTTCTGTGACCGCACCGGTGACTGGAGAAAATTTATCAGACTGTTTAACAACCCTATAATATATCTAATGTTTATTGGAGTGTTGATTTCAAATATAAAAGGTAGTAAATAATGAAATTTATTAAATCTAAAAATAAGTTAATTCTTATAATAGTTTTAGCTGTTGTTCTAATAGCAGGAGCCAGTTTTACTTATTATGTTTCTGATTATTATCATGCGGATAGTATAGCTTTAGCAGCGCTTAGCTCAAATGATAATTATACTGTAGTTGATAATAGTAATTTTATTACATTTACTCCTACTCATAATCAGAGTACTACTGGAGTAATATTTTATCCGGGTGCTAAAGTTCAGGCGGAATCTTATTCTGTTATCGCTTCTCAACTTGCTAATAATGGTTATACTACTATAATCGTGAAAATGCCTTTTAACTTAGCAATTTTTGATGTAAATAAAGCTGATCAAGTCATAGCTCAACATAAAGAAATAAGTACCTGGGTAATTGCGGGCCATTCATTGGGTGGTGTTTTTGCATCGGACTATGCATTAAATCATCAAAATAAAATTAAAGGCGTTATATATTTAGGTGCTTATCCCGATGAAAATGCTTCCAATGCTACTTTTAAAGCATTATCACTTAGAGGTTCACTTGATAATCTCACAACCAGTCAAGATATATATCAAAATCTTAATAAATTCCCAGCTAATACAACTTTTGTAACCATACCTGGTGGCAATCATTACAACTTTGGTGATTATGGAGTTCAAGCGGGAGATAATAACAGTACCATTAGTAGAGAAGAACAACAAGATATAGCAGTTGGTTATATACTAGAATTTCTCCAAAGTTTCTAAAAATAGTTTAACAATAAAATGATTTTATTAATTTTTAATCCTTGATATTATAATATTCCGATTTATACGGAAATTTTTTTTAGATTTATTCTTTAGGTTTTTTTATAAAAAGTATTTTAGCTCCAAAAAAAATAAAAAATGTTTTATAGAACTACTGAAAAATATTTAAATATTATTTTGGAACATTTTTATTTAATGAAATTAATAGTTGATTCCTGACATGAATATTTATTTTGAGGGATATGAAAAAATTTATTTGTTTATTCTTATTTAATTCAAATTTTTATTTTATTTTAGAGGATGAGAATTATATTCGAGGAATCTTGGAATGGATATACAAGTATTTTGTAGTGATTATAAATGAGTAATGCTATGTTTTTAAGGGTTGGTATTGATAAGGGTTGTGGTGGAGCGTTAGCTCCAATATTGGAGGATGGTTCATTTGAATATATACCTATACCTGAAGATGATCCTGATTCCACTGAATCAAGGACTTATAAGAATACGATAGGACGTAGTGGACGGCCGTTTGCGTATTATCTCCCTAAACGAATTAGTAATATTCCATTGCATTATGATCCTGAATTTGAAACTTTTACTTATGGAGATCTGAAAGGTAAAAGAAAATATTTATTGAAGTTGGATAAGGATGATCTTTTAGTTTTTTATGCGGGTTTAACTCCGTTTAAGAATAGTATATTTGATGAAGCATTGTATATCATAGGTTATTTCACAATAAATAGGATTATTGACTTTAACCGATTAAATAAAAGTGAAACAGAAGTAACTTCTTTTCTTTATAATAATAATGCTCATATAAAAAGAAGTTATAATTATCATGATCTGGTAATTGTAGTGGGAGATAAAACTAAAAGCCTTTTATTAGATAAAGCGGTGCTAATAAGCAGTCGAAAAATAGATAAGAGAGGTAGATCTTATCATGCAGTTTCACCAGAGATGGAAAAACAATTGGGTATTACGGGTTCAATCCAAAGAAGCATACCGCCTAGATTAATTAAAAACGAGGATAATTTAATTAATTTAAGGAGAATACTCCAAATATAAAAAACCATCATTATATAGGAGGTTATGTAAAGATGGTGCAAGTAAAAGAAATATGGCAAGTGTTTTTCCCAAATGCTATTGGAATTATGAATGAAGGGAAATATTCACCCTCCCCCCATTTCATCAGGGGTATAGAATGATTAGTATTTTGAATTTTATTTATTTATGGTATGTTTATCATTCCATTTGATGTTTCTACAAGTTCTTTTTCATCTATGAGATTTTTTATCGATGTTTTGATTTTATTAGCTGTTTTTTTGCTAGTGGATTTGAATCCAAATAATCTTGCTACTTGTGTATATAAATCTTTCATCGGTGTAGCGTGCTGTGTTTTTAAAACTATTTTAACTGCTTCTTCTATTTCTTCTGGACTTATTAAATCAATATTTGCCGGTGGATCTCCAGTTCGTCGACGTACTTTTATTATACCATTGAATGGATAAAGAAAATTATCTTTGATAAAAATTTCATCATTTTGTTCAGCTACCACTACTGCAGATGTGATAGCATCTTTGATTCTTTTACCTGCTTTTTTCAGTCCCCAATATAATCGTACACGTTTTATAACTTCATTAATGTGAATGGGACCTTCAAAATCTACTATTTGAATTATTGCTCGTGATAGTTCAAGTGATGATTTTTCATGTAATGGGGAAGTTTTATCGATTGTAATAGTATTACAAATTTCATAGTTAGATACTGGATCTTCTAAATTTACTTCAGGAGTATAGATTCCATCATCTAAACTTTCTTCAGGGGAATAGATTTCATCGTCTACTGTAGGTTCAAATGACTCTTCAATTATTTCTTCTGGTGATGGTTCTTCTTTTTGGATGTTGATTTCCGTGATGTTTTCGCTGTTTTCAGCGTCTACTATAGCTTTTAGAAGCCGTTTTGTGGTTTCTTCTCGGTTTCTGTACCAATCTGTTGACCATATTCTATGGATTTTCCAGCCGAGTCCTTCTAATACTTGTTGGCGTAGTCTATCTCTATCACGGGCGACGGGTGAACTGTGATAGGTGGCTCCGTCACATTCTATGCCTAATAAGTATTCTCCTTGTGAATTTGGGTTTACGACAGCGAGATCTATTCTGAAACCAGCGCAACCAACTTGTTTATGGATTTCATATTTACTATTCTTAAGGAATTCAAAGACGGTTTCTTCAAAGGGTGAATCCATGTTTTCAAGTGGTAATTCATAATCTATAAGTTGACGGTGTTCAGCGTATTCTAAGAATGTTTTCAATGCTCTTAGCCCAAATGGAGCGTTAGCTGCGAGTTTGAGATCGGAGTGTTTGAAGTTGGAGAATATAACACATTTTTCTCTGGCTCGGGTGAAGAGAACATTTAACCGTCTTTCACCGCCTTCACGGTTAACTGGTCCAAAGTTATGACTTAGTTTACGGTTTTTATCAAATCCAAAACCTACACTTACGAATATAACGTCTCTTTCATCTCCTTGGATGGTTTCCAAGTTTTTTATGAAGAATTTTTCAAATTTATTTTCAGTGAAGTATTCTTCTATCTCAGGATTTTTTTTACGTTCGATTTCAAGGAAATCATCTATTAAGCGTCTTTGATTTAGATTGAAGGTTCCCACACCGAGACTTTTAGTGTTTCCATAAGTTTGATAATGCTCGATTATAGCTTGTACTACTGCTTTTGCTTCTACGATGTTTCCCGAGTTTCTGCCGCTATCGTAGATAGCTTCTGGTAGATGTATAAATTTTAATCCAAGTTTTTCTGAATCATTGCTTGGTGAGGGGTATATGAGGAGTTGGTTGCTGTAGAATAGATGGTTGGATACTGCTATTAGTGATTCGTGACGACTTCTATAATGCCATCTTAACATTTTAGTGGGAAATCCGCTTTTTTTACATAAGTGTAGAATGCTTTCCATGTCTTTTAATGAACTTAATTCGTAATCTTCATTATCGTCCGCTTCCACCATGTTTTCAAAGAAGGATGTAGGGGGTAATTGTTTAGTATCACCCATTACCACTAAATTTTTTCCCCTTAGGAATGCTCCGAGGGCATCTTCTGGTTTAACTTGACTGGCTTCATCGAAGATAATTACATCAAATAGTAGGTTATCCACATTTTCTGGTTCTATGAATTGAGCGACAGATAGGGGACTCATCATGAAACATGGTTTGATTTGTTGAATCAACCCACCTGCGGCGGATAAAAGTTTTCTTATGGGCATATGTCTTCTTTTACGGTTGAATTCGCTTAGAAGTATTCCTAATTCTGATCTTTTAGTGGTGTTTCCACCGATTATAGGTTTTTTTTGTGAGATTTCTTGTGTAATTCTCTTTCGGTTGAGTATTAGTAATTCTTGGTCTAATTTAATGAATTTATCTATTTTATTCTCATGAAGATCTCCTACGAAACTTGATAGAACAGTGTTTTCCATGAAAATTGATTTCAGCAGGTTGTCTGCGAAGTTACCTTTGAAGCAGGGTATTATGTCATCTGAATCTATTTTATCATTTTCAAATAATCTTATTAAGGGTTTGGTTATTTGAGGCAGTTCCCTTTTTCGAGCGGAGTATTGGGACCATATTAATAATTTAGGTAATTCTGTTTGTAGTGATTCTATCTGAGATTTTAGGTTTTCAAAAGGTATGGATGTAAAATTAACATGAAAAATAGAAGTAAAGTCCATTTTCAAATATTTTATAAATCCGTCAATCTTATTAATTAGATTTTGATAATACTTATCAATATTGTCTATGTTTTGTTGAATTTGAACTTTATTCTGCCCTGAATTCAAAATTTCAATTGATTTTTGGGTGATTTTAGCTTCGGATAATAATTTTCTAAACTTTATGATTCTTCTTGTGAATTCATGAAGATTTTCTGGATCTGATTCTTCTCCTTTCCATTGTGAACCAAAACAACTTAAAGCCTCTTTTTTTGATGCTCTTATGTTATCTCTAATTTTTTTACATTTAATTAATTGATTTAAGTCTGTAAGGATATCTTCATCGCTGTGGGGTGTTTCTTTAAAATAAAATGATTCTATTTCTAATTTAGTTTTCTTGTAATCTCCACTTAGAAATTTTAATCTTTTATTTGAGAGTTTTTTAAATTTAATTGAAATAGATTTAAGGTTTTTATCTAACGTGGATGGATTATAATCCTTTATTATTAATTGAAATTCTCTTAATTCTTTTATTAACCGGTTTGCAGTGGATTTAGGGTCATCCCACTGAAGATTATTGATGATTTCTTCATCTATTAAAACAGAATTCGCGATCATCTGTGAGATTTCAAGTGATTCATCTAATTCTCCCATATTCTTAGGAGTTTTAACACCTGAAATATTGATTAATGTTGTTATTTCATTACTAATGTTGTTTAAAATGTTTATTGATTGATATAGGAGGTTGTTTATTTTGTTCTCGTCAGCGGGTAGTATAATATCAGGTCTAGATAATCTCCAGGGATGTTGGGATATTGGTTTTAGCGTTTTTAAGAGTTCAGTAATGTCACTCAGTTTAGTGATTGATTCCCTCCATTCTTCATCAGTGTAGGATCGTAGATCTCCCATTTCAACGTAAGGCATCTCCATTTCTTTTTTTTGGAAATGTATTAAAGCTTCTTCTTTGATTCCGAAAAGTTCGAATGGTGAAAACTCTAGTTCTCCTACATTTTCATGGATTATTTCAGCATACTTATTAAGTTCAGATTTAATAGTGTCAAGTTTATCAAATTTATGTTTCAGTGATACTGGAGGTTTCACTGGTTCATATAATGTTTTTTGTAATTGATTTAGTACTTCGAGTTTGTTTGATTTATGACTGTGTAATTCCAGGCAAAATTCTCCTAATCCAATATGATCTAAACGATTTTTTACTACTTCCAGTGCAGCCATTTTTTCACTGACAAATAAAACCGTTTTTCCTGATGCCATAATCTCCGCGATTAAATTAACGATGGTTTGTGACTTACCGGTTCCGGGTGGACCTTCTACCACCAAATTTCGACCGGATTTACCATCTTCTATAACAGCGATTTGACTTGAATCAGCGTCTAAAACATTATATACATCCTTAGATTTTAGTTTTCTATCTACATCTTCTTCAGAGAAGCCCTTATCATATGATTCATCACCTTTATCAAATAAATCTTTTATAATTGGATTTTTATTAAATGTATAACTTTCAGGCCAACTTTTTGGGTTTAAATCTTGAAACATTACAAATTTAGTGAAACTGAAAAATGAGAGATATGTTTCATTTAAAACATTAAAATTCTTTATTTTAGAAACTGATTTTTTAACTGCTTGTAAATATTCATTGACTACTTCTTTTTCTTCAAGCATTTCGAAATCTGGTAAGTAAACCCCTTGTTCCTCTAATTTACTTTGTAGAGAAATGTTGGTTAGGATATCTTCACCGGTCCAATTTAATTTAAAGGAATCTCCAACTTTTTTTCTAGTTAATTTAACAGGAATTAGGATTAATGGTGCTTTACGTATTTTCTGAGAATCTTGATATTCTCTCCATTCAAGAAATCCTAAAGCTAAATAAAGAATATTATAACCTTGTTCTTCAAAAACACTCTTAGCCTGCTGATTTATGTATCTAAGACGCTTTTGAAGTTCCATAGAATTAAATTTAGTGTGTAGAAAGAGATCCTGATGACCTTTAGCTGCATTATCTTCGGGAGTAGATAATTCCCATAATATTCCCGCTTCTTCTTCTGTTAAATTGGGATCATCTTCTTCAGATGATAACTCCTTATCAGGTTCATCTTCTTGTTTTGTTGGGAGGAATTGTAATTTTTTTTCTTGTAATATAAGTAGATCATAAATTTCTGGTGCTATATCGTTTATTACTTGAATGGACTTGGCTCCTGGTCTAAAGTTCAGGAGTGGATTTCTCATTGTTAAATCCAGCAAATTTTCTCTTAAATGATCTAATTGTTTTTCTAGTTCGACCTTGTGACTAATTATAATAATCATCTCCCACTTAAATTATCAAAGAAAATGTTTAAGGTTTACAATTAATTAATTGTAGATTAATATAAGCTTAAATTTTTCTATTCAGCAACTGATGATTGAGAATTTAAAGTGTACCATGATCTGACATAGCTGTATACAATAGTAATATAATAACTGCTAAAAAATCAATTAAAAATTATGAAAATAATTTTTAAAACTGAATAATACATTATGTTTCAATCTTCGAGTAATATTTAATAAACATTTCATTTTCACTAACAAATTATTATTACAAAAAATGTCTATAAAAGCTTAGTATTGTAACTTTAAGTTAAAATCCGAGTAAAATAGTATATAATTAACAAATCATTAGTTAAAATACCGTATAAAAGTTTTGATTAGCTAAAATAGGAATCGGTGAATTATATTTGGATTTAGGTTATATCAATCTCGTTTAAGAAAGCTTTAAATCCTGAAAAGAGCTATTTAACTTCCCTTTTTCCAATCAAAAATCGCAAACTTTATATTGATTATTAAGAAATAATAATCTTGTCTTAAAAAAAATAAACTTTTTTTGAATTTTTTTTATGACTATGGGGGCGTTAAAAATTAAGAGAAAATCAATTATGGCATTTTTATTTTTAATTGCCATAGCATTGTTTTTTAGCACAGGCACAGCCTTTGCTGCAACAAATGTAGCTAATGGGAATTCTAGTCAAAACACGAGTGTTATCACTAATACGACAAAAAACATAGCAGCCGGATCTCCTGAAAGTACAAGCACAGTAACCACAAATACACAGATAAAATTCACCAATGCAGAGATCAATAATGCTTCAGCCCGTATCGTGAATTTCGTGCAAATTGATCAGAGATTACCTAATTATGTTACAATCTCTAATTCTGAGGTAACTATGCCAGAATTCCTACAATTAATCACAGCAAACCTTTTAAACATTAACAAAACATTAAACACATCAGTAATCCTAAAAACTGTAAATAATCCAACTATTAACTCAACAGATACCGTTAAAAGTGGTAATATCCAAAAATCTGAATACTTAAACATTGCCAATAGTGTGTTAACATTCATAAATGCCAATGGGAGAGCACCCAACTGTGTTACGACATCGTTAAATTCCATGAATTTCGACAACTTAATCTACACTTTCAGCAAAATACTGAACTTCCAAATGACTAACCAAAAATTACCAAACTATGTATCAGTACAACCTTGGACAATTATTATTCAAAAAAATGCATCATCAGAAGGCAACATTGTTTTAAGACCGGTTTATATTGTATCTGATAATATAAATAGTCTCCAAGCGGATACTGCTAGGATTGATGATTTAATCAGTACTTTAGCAAATTTAGGAATTACAGCCTATGACATGGGAATTGGTCCCGATACACATGACAGCGTTTTGAGTAATCCTAACGTGCCTAGTAATGCCGTTATTGTTGAAATATACGGTGGAGCAGACGCAGGAGTAATCGCTGAGAAAGGAGACACATGGTATAAAGATCTGCTGGGAACAAGGTCGGACTTCATTATTTATACGTCCGGAGCAACTAATATTACGAGTTTAGCATGGTTACCACGTGCAAGCGATGATAATTATGATCCAGTATCATTCACAGGAATAGCAGACCCTGCTCAATTCTTATTAGACAATGAAATCCAATATTACTATGGTTTGACCACTGATACTATGATTCAATGTGCAGAAGCTATATACAAAGTAGCAGCCAGCTAAAAAAAAATAATTTAGGGGATAAATTTTCAAATACTAAATCCCCCAACCTTTTTTTTAAAAAAATTTTTTAGTTATTTGTAAATGATGGTTTGTATGCTATTGAGACGTACACATTCAAGTGTAAATGAATACCTTTTTTAGGAACTTGTATTCATGTACTACTAAACTAAAAATAAATACTCCCCATACTTAAATATGGGAATTAAAGTTCAAAACTTGATAAAGTAAAAAAAAATAGAATTCATAGATGTATAATCTTCTAGTCATCGACTTTATATGAGAAAGTAGTAAAATAGACAAGTTTTCAATGAAAATTAAAATGATTAAGATTCGTGAATGTTTGATTAGGAATCCTAAAAAAAATAGAAGTTTTAGTTTATTATTTGGGATTTATTTTAGAGGCTTAATGATTTATGATGCTCCAGAAGAGATAAAATTATGTTTAATTAGTTAAGTTCAATTTAATTAATTTAATTTTTTTTATATTCCTCTTTTATCTGGTAATCTTTGAATCTCGGAATCACCTTTTCCAGGTTTTTTATCTACATTCTGTTTAAGTAATTTTTCAGATTCTTTAGCTGGTAAACGTCTTATAAGTCCATGTTCAAAGACATAATCACCCTGCGATAATCGACTTAAAACCTCTTGAAAATCTTTCCTTGTTAAAGTAGGGAATTCCCTTTTTAAGGTAGTATACAATTTTTTTTCAAGATAAACATTATTATGATCTTTAATTATAATATCGGCTCTTTCTTCTATCTGAGATAGTTTATCTTTGTCGGTCATTTTTTCTTATCCTTCCTAGAATCCCCATTTAGAGGATTTATATATTAGTTTTATTATTTCCGTTTAATTATTATATATTTTTTTTTAAAGAATATAAATTTATTATTAATAATTAAGAAAGCTTTAAAATAAGAAAGTAAAAATTTTTAGTAAAATTAAATAAAGTTCTTTAATGGGAAATAAAAGTCTAAATATTATACTATGGATCATATAAATTTTCAGGGAGGATTTAAAATGACTAATATTAATTTTTATGGTGGAGTAGATGAAATTGGCGGGAATAAGGTATTAGTGAATGATAATAATAGTTCATTATTTTTAGATTTTGGTATGAGTTTTTCTACTGCTAATAAATATTTTTCCGAGTTTTTACAGCCCCGAAAAGCTAATGGTATACTGGACTTTACGGAATTCGGCCTCTTACCAGACCTAAAAGGGATTTACCGGGAAGATTATTTAAGACACTGCAACCTTACGTGTGAAAGTGAACCTTCAGTTGATGGTGTTTTAATTAGCCATGCTCACATGGATCATTCCGCTTATATTCATCATTTAAGGGAAGATATACCTATATTTATCACACCTGAATCTTATTTGATACTTAAGACTTTGGAGGATACTGGCAGCACTTCCTTTGGCGAAATGATTAATTTAAAAAAATCTTTTCATTTAACTCATAAAAAGAATGTTAAGAAAGGTCCAGATAATAGAAGGTCTAAAGGTGCTGAATGCATGGTTGAGAGAGATATCCGGATTATAGAACCTTACAAGGATTTTTCTGTGGGTGATGTTAAAGTTAAAAGTATTCCAGTTGATCATTCACTTCCCGGGGCTACCGCGTTTTTAGTTGATACAGGTGATGAGGCTATAGTCTATACGGGAGATTTACGGTTTCATGGTCGTAGGCGGGATTTTACCGAAAAATTTGTGAAAGAAGCTAAAAAATTTAAGCCTACTACAGTTATATCAGAAGGAACTCGGATAGATAAAGATAGCAATGTTAATGAGGAGTCTATTGAGAAGACTGCATCCAATTTGGTTTCAAATAACCGGGGATTGGCTATTGTAAGTTTTCCGGTGAGAGATTTAGATCGGTTTTTAACATTTTATAATGTAGCTAAAAATACTGATAGAATCATTGCCGTCAGTTTAAAACTAGCTTACATGTTAAATCTTTTCAATGGAAATGGTTATCCCCGGGTGGATGAAATGGCAGTTTATGTACCACGTAAGGACTGGGGTATGATGGGTGATGAGTGTTTGGCATGTTTGGAGGGTAATTGGCTGCCTTCTTCACATCTTCATTCTTATCATACGGAGCAGGATTATAAGAATTGGGAAAGAAAATTTCTTAATTGGGATAACACTATTACTTATAGGGATTTACATGAAAATCCTGGAGATTACCTATTTGGTTGTGACTTCTTCGAATTAAAGGAACTTATAGATATAAAACCTGAAAATGGAATTTACTTATACTCTAAAACTGAACCATTTAATGAAGAAATGGAATTTGACTTCCAAAAAGTTAAAAATTGGATAGATCACTTTAATTTACCATTAATAACTGAGGGGATGCATGGTTCTGGTCATGCTAATGGAGTTGAATTATTAAATATGATTAGAGAGATATCACCAGAAAAAGTGTATCCAATACATACAGAAAAACCAGAAGAATTTAATAATCTAACTGATGATGGGATTAATGTTGTTTACCCGGAATTAAGTATTAAAAAATGATGAGGAGAATTTTTTTTTATGTTTAAAAAATCTGATGAAGACTTTATTGAAAATTTAAATTCCAGAAGACAAATTAGATCTCAGTTCGTGATCGCGGATAAGATGTTTAAAAAGGCTAAGACTGGGCGTACTTATATAGATGTGACCTTAACTGATAAAACTGGACGAATTGTTGGGCGAATGTTTCCAAAAGAAGATGTAGAGGGTAAATACGAGGCTATATGTATTGGAAATATTTGTAGAGTATTAGGGAAAGTAAATGAGTATCCATCTGGTTCTGGAAGATATAATATCATAATAGATAACTTTAAAGAATTATCTGAAGATGAATATGAGATAGATGATTTTGTTATTACTTCAGATAGAGATAAAGCTAACCTGATCGCTGAAATCGATGGTACTATAGCGGGTATGGGAAATGTGTATCTTAAGAATCTTTTGAAAGCATTTTTCAGTGATAAAATGTTCACTGATGAGTTTTTTAATTCTCCATCTGCGAAGTTTTATCATCATAATTACATGGGTGGCTTGCTGGAGCATAGTGTGGAAGTTTTAAAGCTTTGTAAAACAGCCTGTGAAATATTTCCCGAGCTTGATAATGATCTTTTATACACGGGGGCAATATTACATGATGTAGGTAAATTAAAAGCCTATGATTATGATTTAGTGAAGATAGAATTTTCTGAAGAAGGAAAGTTACTTGATCATATCTTCATATCCTGTGATATGGTTAAAGAGAAAATGAAGGAAATTGAAATGCCTAATGATCTCTCAACTCAATTGTTACATCTTATATTAAGTCATCATGGTGAAGTTAAGAATGGTTGGGGTTCACCAGTGGATCCTAAAACTCCTGAAGCGGTTGCTTTGCATCATGCTGATAATTTGGATGCTAAAGTTAAAGGTTTAATTCAAACTTTATAGTAATTATAATCTGTTCATTTATAAACCCCATTATATAACTATGGGATAATAAAATCCATCCATCTTTAAGCAATTTTAATCAAAATTATTTTTTTTATTTAAATAAGTTTTTTCTATTTCCACTTGCGATAATTCTAAATCTTCTTCAGAGCTGGTTTTGAGTACTTCCTGTT
>Ga0182014_10003627_pt1 | contig 18348 bp, 4 predicted proteins | sample 612S2DmetaG_FD_120489 | JGI IMG/M metagenome (GOLD analysis project Ga0182014, IMG submission 120489) | Permafrost microbial communities from Stordalen Mire, Sweden - 612S2D metaG | ecosystem: Environmental > Terrestrial > Soil > Wetlands > Permafrost | place: Sweden: Stordalen | collected... | reverse complement strand
GTTACAAAACCCTTCGATTGAGCCCCTTTGTTTCCAGCGAGGCCGCTGTCCGGAGAGTCCAAGTGCGATTGCCCGCAACGAGCCGAGCGGCTGAAGAAGCGGCGCGGAACGGTGCGGCCTTCTGAATCCTGTGGCTACTGCAGGAACTCGCGGACGAAGTGGTTCTCGCTGCGGAGGAGTTCGTGGAGAGAGCCGTCGAAGATGAGGCGCCCTTCTTCGAGCATGAGGAAGGTGGTGTTGGGATCGGTCTCGCCCTTGGGCAGCGGGACCATGCGGTTCTGCCCGGGGTCGAAGCGATGGGTGCAGAGGATGAAGGCATCCTGGAGGCGGTGGGTGACCATCAGCGAAGGCGTAAGGTAGACGTCGCGCTCCTTCATGACCAGCTCGATGATGGTTGTGGAGGTGACAGGGTCCAGTCCGCCGGTGGGCGAGTCGTAGAGCAGCAGTTCGGGCTTGCGGATGAGGGCGCGGGCGATGGCCACGCGGCGGCGCATTCCGCCGGAGAGGCTGGCTGGATAGAGCGAAAAGGTATCTTCCAGTTCGACAAAGCGCAGGGCCTTGCGAACGCGGCGGTCGATCTGGCCGTCAGGAACGCGCTCGGCAATCAGCTGGTAGGCCACGTTGTCACGCACGGTGAGTGAATCGAAGAGCGCGCCCTCCTGGAAGACCATGCCGGTGCGGGTGCGAAGGGCGAAGAGCTTCTCTTCGGGTATCTGGGATATCTCCTGGCCGAAGAGCAGGACGCTTCCCACATCGGGGCGCAGCAGGCCGTTGGTCAGCTTGAGCAGGACGCTCTTGCCCACGCCCGCCGGTCCCAGCAGGATGCGCGTTTCTACCGGCCCTACGGTGAAGCTGATGTTCTCAAGAACCGGCCGGCCGTCGAAGGCAATGGAGACATTGCGGAACTCCACCACCGGGCCTGTCTCCTCCGGCGCGGGCTGCGCGTTGGCGGGGAGTTCGCTCATAGCGGGGGGAAGAGGGTCAGCAGCGCCCTGGTAAGGAGGAAGTCCACAAGGATGATGAGTACCGACGCGGTGACTACGGCCTGAATCGTGGAGCGGCCCACGCCCTGCGTGCCTCCGGTGGTTCTCATGCCGTAGAAGCAGCCGATGGAGGCGATGATGTAGCCGGAGAAGAGCGGCTTGACAAGGCCCTGGATGATGTCTGGATAGCGTAGGGACTCCCAGGCCTTGGAGAAGTACTGGAAGCCGTCCTGGTGGTTCAGAAAGACGGTGACGGCGCCTCCCCCGATAATGCCGAAGGCGTCGGCGACGATGGTGAGGAAGAAGAGCATCGAGATGCAGGCAAAGATGCGCGGAGTAACCAGCTTGCGCATGGGATCGACGCCCAGGGCGCGCATGGCGTCGATCTGCTCGGTCACCACCATGGAGCCGAGTTCGCTGGCCATCGAAGAGGCGTTGCGGCCGGCCACCATGATGCCCGTAAGCACCGGGCCCAGCTCGCGGATCATGGTGATGCTGACGAACTGGCCGGTGACGGCGGTGGCGCCGAATTGCGAGAGCGTGGCCGCCGATTGCAGGGCCAGCACGCCGCCGGTGAAGAAGCCGGAGAGCAAGACGATGGACGCCGAACCGAAGCCCACAATATCCGACTGCATCAGAAACTCAGGCCAGTAACGCGGCTCGGTCCAGAGGTTCATGAAGGCGCGAGCGGCAAACAGGGAGTAGTCCTGGACGGTGAGAACGAGTTGCTTGGCGGTTTTGTCGATGGTGTCGAACGGCATGGGGTTCACCGGCATGCAGGATAGGAGAAGAGCCGCTCTCTGCTGGACTGTGGTGGTGCAAGGACAGAATAGCGCATGAGGCGGGGATGGGAGATGCGCCCGCCCCGTTGCGCCGAAGGGGCACGATAAACTGGCATGGAGAGTGAGCGATCTGTGATCCCAGAGGCGGCGGGAAGGCTGAATGAGTTTTTTACCGGTTTTACGGCCGAGGTGCGGCCGATCCTGCTGCTGGATTGTGACGGGACGCTGGCGCCCTTCCGGGTGGATCGCTTCAAGGCGCGCCTGTGGGCCGGCGTGCGGGAGCTGCTGGCGCGCATTCAAAGCCAGGGGAAGACCCGCATGGCCGTAATTACCGGACGGCCGGCCGCCGAAATCGCGCCCATGCTGGGGCTCGATCCTCCGCTCGAGGTCTGGGGCCTGCATGGCGCCGAGCGGCTCTACCCCGATGGCCGCCGTGAGCTGGAACAGGCGCCCGCGACTACGCAGGCAAAGCTCGAAGAGCTGCGCGAACGCTTGCGGCGCGACAGCCTGGGCGGGCTCTTCGAGGACAAGGCCAACGGCGTGGTCATCCACTGGCGCGGGGCCTCGCGTAAAAAGTCCGGACATATCGAGCAGCGGGCGCGGGAGCTCTTTGAGCCGTTGGCGCGCCTTCGGGGGCTGGCGCTGCTGGAGTTCGACGGAGGCATCGAACTGCGCGCGGGGCGTGACAAGGGCGGAGCGGTCGAGGCGATTCTGGCCGAGGCGGCCGGCGGCTCTTCGGATTCACCAGTGGCCTACTTGGGCGACGATTTGAGCGACGAAGCGGCCTTCAGGGCGGTCAACCGGACCGGCAGGCGCGGCTTGAGCGTGCTGGCGCGGCGCGATTGCCGCGAAACCGCCGCGGCAATCTGGCTGCGGCCGCCCGCGGAGCTGAAGGAGTTTCTGGAAGAGTGGTCCTCGGCTTCATACCATTAGGTTTTTGTGCGGCTCCCGGTCGGCCACGCAAATCTTTTCCACAGGAATAACCCGTTAGGGGTATTCTTCTGGTCAATAGGAGCAAGGTTCACGGCAGGAAATTCTCTGCGACAATCGCAGACATGCCTCTCAAAATGGGCGGCCGGTGTTTCGGAGGCCGGCCGGGAGAGTCAGGCGGCATATCGGGCTCAGGAAGCCGAAGAGATCGAGGCAAAGGCGGGGTTATGACGGATTTGGTGGTTCTGGTTTGCGCGACGGCGGGCTCTATGGGCTTTGGCATCCTGGCGGCCTATGGAGTTCTTCGCGTAGGCTTTGCGCTGATCCGTCCGCGCACACGGCGTCTGCCCATGAAGCCGCAAACTGAAGCCGCCCGGCTACTATGAGGGGGTTTTCAGTTGTAAGTGATCAATTGGGTCTCTTCGTAGTGTTGATGCACAGGGTAGCCTCATTCCGATTCAAAGATCAATGGTCAACTGCGGCAGGTGTTCGGGAAAGTGGCTGAAAGTCGCTGAGCGAATGCCCCGCGGCTTCCAGCCACTGAATTCGTTAAAGATCAATTACTGCACTGTGACGGTGACGGCTGTTGAGGTTGTAATCTTCGCGTTGACGGAATCCGTTCCCGTGACGGTGAAGGTGTAGTTGCCCGCAGTTGTCGCCGGGGTCGAAGAGCCCGAAGAACCTGTGATTCCATGTCCGCCGCATCCGATTGCGCCAACGCCGATGACTGCCATCAGAAGAACCGTCATCGTAATCCAGCGCCGGCGCCGGGATGGAATGCCGAAGACCAGGAATGCAGCCAAGACTGCTCCCCCGCCGCCAAATCTCCACAAATTCGAACCTGTGGGCTTAATCAGAGCGGTGGTTGAAGCTGCAGTCGTATTTACCGTGAAAACTGTGGTTGCGCTTCCACCGGAAGCGATCGTGACGTTAGCCGGACTCAGGCCGCAAGTGGGCAGACTTACCGCACCGGACGGAGAATTGGTCAGCGAACAGACCAGATCAAACGTACCGGAGTAAGTGCTGCCAGCCGAGATAGTAGCGGTTGAAGTTCCGTTCGCGCCGGGCGTAATCGACGCTGGAGCCGGTAAGGTGATTGTGGCCTGCGCGACTGTGACCGAGGTTGTTCCACTTGCAACCCCATAGTTTCCATCCCCCGAATAGCTCACGGTTAACGTATTGGCGCCGCTGCTTAACGTTCCAGCCGCGATTGTAAATGTGGCCGTGCCGCTGGCAAGTGTCTGCTGCGCGTTCAAGGAGCCGCTAACCAGGGTGACCGTTCCGGTGGGCGTTGCCTGCCCGCTGCCGCCCGCAACCGAGACGATCACCGTATCGCTCTGCTGGTTGGTGATGGTTGCGGTTGTCGGAGTCACGGTTACGGTCGGGGTTGTCGCTCCAACCGGAGGGGTAACCGTCAGCGGAGCCGTCTGACTTGCAGATGTGTAGTTATTAGCACCGGCGGAGTCGGGAGTGTACGTGGCCGTGAGCGTATAACTGCCCACGGGAAGCGTTCCGGCCGCCAGGTTGAAGGTGGTGGAACCCGCTGTCAATGCTTGTTGAACGCTATAGCTTCCAGCAGCCAGCTTAACTGATCCCGTGGGAGTCGAAGCGCCGCCTGCGCCGCTGACAGCAACCGTCACGGTCAACACCTGCGCCATCGTGATGCTTGACGAAGAGGCAGTAACTCCGACCGCCGGCGCGGCCTTGTTTACCGCCAGCGTGACGCTGGAGGTAGCAGCGGTGTAGTCGGTTGTATCGGTTGGTGTAAAGGTGGTGGAAAGCGTCTGAGAACCTGCGGTCAACACTGCCCCCACCGCTGGAGTATAAACAAAACTGCCTGCCACGCTGGAGGTAGCATTCAACTGAGTCGCACCTAGCGCTGCGCCGTAAGTGATCGCCGCCGGCGTCACCCAGGTAACGGTCGGCGCGGCCTTGTTCACCACCTGAGTTACGTCGGATGTCGCCGTGGCATAGTCGGTCGTGTCTGTTGGAGTGAAGGTGACGGAGAGCGTCTGAGAACCTGCGGTCAACACCGTCCCCGCTGCCGGTGTGTAGGCAAAACTGCCCGGCACGCTGGATGTAGCATTCAACTGAGTCGCGCTTAGTGCCGTGCCGTAGGTGATGGCTGCCGGCGTCGGCCAGGTGATGGACGGCGCAGCCTTGTTCACCAGCAGAGTTACGCTGGCGGTAGCAGCGGTGTAATCGGTCGTATCGGTTGGAGTGAATGTGACCGAGAGCGTCTGAGAACCCGCCGTCAGCACGGTCCCCGCCGCTGGAGTATAAACAAAACTGCCTGTCACGCTGGAGGTAGCATTCAACTGAGTCGCACCTAGCGCTGCGCCGTAAGTGATCGCCGCCGGCGCCGTCCATGTGATGGCGGGCGTGGCCTTGTTCACCATCAGGGTCGCGCTGGCGGTAGCCGTGGAGTAGTCGGTCGTATCGGTTGGGGTAAACGTGACGGAGAGCGTTTGAGAACCCGCAGTCAACACCGACCCGGCCGCTGGAGTGTAGACAAAGCTTCCCGCCACGCTGGAGGAGGCATTCAACTGCGCCACGCCGAGCGCCGTGCCGTAAGTGACCGGCGCCGGGCCCGCCCAGGTGATTGACGTTGTTACCTGATTCACGCTGATCGTCACTGTCGCGGTAGCCGTGGTGTAATCAACCGTATCGGTTGGAGTGAACGTGACCGACAGCATCTGAGATCCCGCTGTCAATACCGTCCCCGCCGCTGGAGTGTATACAAAACTGCCCGGTATGCTGGAAGAGGCATACAGCTGCGTCCCGCTTAGTGCCGTGCCGTAGGTGATGGCTACCGGCGTCGCCCATGTGATGGTGGGCGTCACGGGCTGATTGATGGTGTATGCAGCCGAGGCCGGAGCGCTCTCGGTGTAGCCGGTAACTACTGCAATAGCTTGCAGCGTCCCCGTTGCGGAGACCGTGACCGGGCCGCTGTAGGCGTTGGAGCCCGTTGTTGGCGTGCTTCCATCGGTGGTGTAGTAGATGGTCGCGCCCGCCATGCCGTCCGTGATGGCCACCGACTGCGTGCCAACATAGGTGCCCGCCGCGGGACTGAAGGAAGGCGTTGCCGCCGGGCCGGGGAAGGTCACCTTGCGAATTCTGTAGTCGTATTCATCTGCGATATAGAGGTTGCCGGCCGTATCGAAGACAAGTCCCTGCGGATTCCTAATCCCGGCGACGGTTGCCGATCCGTCATCGCCGTTGGAGCTGAAGCGCCCGTAGTACGCGTTGCCCGCCACTCTTGAAATGATGCCAGTGCTCGCCGATACCTCTCGAACCGTGCTAGGCCAGTTTGAAATGTAGAGGTTGCCGGCTGAGTCGACCGCGATTCCATAGGGATTGACCTCCGCGTTGACTGCCAAACCGCTGTCGCCGCTGGATCCTCCATAATTCCCGTTTCCGGCCACGGTGGCAATGATGCCGGTACCCACCGTCACCTTGCGAATTCTAGACGTGCCCAGAGATGAAATGAAGAGGTTGCCTGCGCTGTCGAGCGCCAGGGCGTTGATTGTACCTAGACCGGCGCTGGTTGCCGGTCCGCCGTCCCCACTGTAGTAGTTCTGTCCGTTGTTCCCGGCAATCGTTGTGATGATGCCGCTGATCGCGGATACCTTTCGAATGGCGTAGTGTGCGCTATCCGCTATGTAGAGATTGCCTCCGCTATCGAACGCCAGGCCGGAGGGCTGGGCCAGACATGCGGCGGTAGCGAGGTTTCCATCGCCGTTCTGACCACTCGGTCCGGCCCCGCAGGAAGTTCTGCCGTAAGCTCCAGCAATGGTGGTAATTACTCCCGTGCTTGCAGTCACTTCACGGACAATATTGTTATTGGAATCGGCGATGTAGATGTTGCCTGCACTGTCTACTGCCACACCATTGGGTGAATTCAACTGCGCATTGGTTGCCAGTCCGTTATCGCCGCTGTAACCCGATGTTCCGTTACCGGCGACGATCGAAATCGCTCCCGTCTTGGCCGAGACCATCCATACCACGTTGTTTCCGCTGTCTGAGAAATAGAGGTTGCCAGCGCTGTCCAAGGCAAGCCCCTGGGCATAACCAATCTCTGCTCCGGTTGCCGGTCCGCCATTGCCGGAGAATCCATAAGTGCCGTTGCCTGCTACGGTCGAGATCACCGCGGTTGGCGGGGTTGTGATGGTGTACGCCGCCGTGACGGGTGTGCTTGCCAGGTAACCAGGCGCCGCTGCGATCGCCTGAATAGTAGCCGAGCCCGTCACGCTGATGGGGCCGTTGTAACCCGGAGACAATGTAGTTGCAGTCGTGCCGTCCAGCGTTACGTAAATCGCAGTTCCAGGCGTGGAATCGGTAATCGTCACCGTCTGCGAGCCAACGTAGGTTCCCTCCGAGACACTGAAGACCGGCGCGGCCGCTGTCGTGACCGGGGGAGGACCAGAGACCGTTGCCTCACGAATGCGGTTGTCACTGCTGTCGGCGATAAACAAATTGCCGGTGCTGTCCACTGAAACGCCTTGCGGCATACAGAGCTCTGCGCTGGTTGCCGGCCCGCCATCCCCGCCCAGTGCGTAGCACCATGATCCGGGGCCGCCACCAACTACGGTAGTGATCGCTCCACTAATAGCCGTCACCTTGCGAATGGCCTGGTTCCAGGTGTCGGCAATATAAATGTTGCCCGCGCTGTCCACGGCAACCCCGGCAGGATAATAGAGCCATGCGCCGGTTGCCGGACCGCCGTCTCCGCTGTATTTGCCTGGGTAGCCGTAGGAATTAGCCGGGGGGGTTCCGGCCACGGTCGTAATCACGCCGGTCTTTGCATTCACCTTGCGGACGATGTTGTTGTACGTGTCGGCAATATACAGGTTGCCGGCGCTGTCGAGTGCGATTCCCCAGGGTTCATAAAGCACCGCGCTTGTCGCCGGCCCGTTGTCGCCGCCATATCCGTATTGGCCGTTTCCTGCAACGGTTGTGATCCTACTCGTACTTGCGGCAATCATCTGGACGCGACCGCAAAACGGGTTGGCTACGTAGAGGTTGCCCGCGCCGTCGAAGGCGATTCCCATAGGGTAGTCCAATCCCGCGCCGGCTGCCGGCCCGTTATCGCCGCCGCAGTTGCCTACTCCGCTGCCCGCAAAGGTGGTTATGATTCCGGTTGTCGCTGAAACCATGCGAATGACGTTGTTATCTGTATCCGCGATGTAGAGATTGCCGGCGCTGTCCAGAGCAATACTTTCTGGAAAGTTGAGTTGCGCGCTGGTTGCCGGTTTGCCGTCACCGCTGTACCCAGCGGTTCCGGTACCCGCAACCGTGGTAATGACTCCGGTGCCCGCCGCCACCTTGCGGATGACATTATTGTCACTGTCGGCGATATAGAGGTTGCCTGCGCTGTCCTGAGCGGTCGCATAGGGATAGTTCAAATCCGCTGCGGTTGCCGGGCCGCCGTCGCCGCTGTACCCGGCCACTCCATCGCCGACGATGGAATAGATTAAGGAAGCCGAGGACGAATCGATGATATATTGCGCGCTGGCCGGCAGGCTGGTCGAGTACCCACTGGCTATCGCAACGGCCCCCACCGTCTCTGAAGCAGACACCGTAATAGGCCCGGTATATGGTGTGGAACTTGCCGTCGGCAGCGAACCGTTTGTCGTGTAGAAGATCGCGGCTCCTGGCGCGGAGTCTGTAATGGTAACGGTCTGCGCGCTCGCGTAGGTCCCCGAGGCCGCCGAAATCACCGGAGTTGTGGTCGGAGGCAGTAGCAAGGTATAGTTTGCAATCGCGCCAGGGCTCTGCGAATAGCCGGTTGCGGTGGCATAGGCCTGGATGTTTTCATATCCCTCCGCCGATAACGTGATCGGCCCGATGTAAGGGATGAATCCATTGGTATTCAATGTCCCTTGGCCTTCGTAATAGATGGTTGCGCCAGGAGTCGAATCCGTGATAGTGATCGACTGCGCCGAGCCGTACGTCCCGGTGGCAGGCGTAATCACCGGCGTCGCGGCAGGAGGCAATGTGAATTGGTAGTAGACAGACGTATACGAGCTCTGCGAAAAGCCGGTCGCCACGGCATAGGCACTTATGTTTTCAAACCCCTGTGCCGATGTCGGAATTATGATCGGACCTGTGTACTGTACGTATCCGTTGGTTTGATCAGTTCCGCTCATTGCGTAATAAATTGTTGCTCCAGGCGTACTGTCGGTGATGGTTACCGTCTGGTTCGAAGTGAAGTTTCCCGTGGCCGGCGAGATCACCGGTGTCGCGACAGGAGGCAGGTTGAGTGTGTAGTAGGTATACGCATACGAGCTCTGCGAATACCCGGCCGCCGTGGCATAGACAGAGATGTTCTCATACCCGTTTGCCGATGCCGGAACCGAAATCGGACCGGTGTACGGCACGTACCCGCTGGTCGAAACGATTCCGCTTGCAGAGTAGTAGATCGCTGCACCTGGCGTCGTGTCGGTGATGGTAACTGTTTGAGCTGAAGTATAGGTTCCGGAGACTGGTGTAATCACCGGTGTGGCCGCGGAGGGCAGGGTAATGGTGAAGTATCCGTACACATACGAACTCTGCGAGTAACCGGTTGCCGCGGCATAGGCTGAGATGTACTCGTAGCCGCTTGCCGAAGGTGGAACTGTGATCGGACCGGTGTAGGCCACGTACCCGCTGGTCGAAACGGTTCCGCTGGCGGAGTAATAGATTGTTGCGCCTGGCGTGGTGTCGGTAATGGTGATCGTTTGAGAAGTCGTCGTGGTATACGTCCCCGGAGTTGGCGAGATCACCGGCGTCGCCGCGAGGGCGACGAGAGCAGTGGTGGCAGATGTGCTGGAGGCATAGTTACTGTCGCCTGGATAGCTGGCATCGACGAGATGCGGGCCTGCGCCCGTCGGAGCGATGCCGGTCACAGTCGCGGTGGCCGTCTGCGCATACTGGGAAGTCAGAACCGTTACTGTATCGCCGCCTGCATTCGCCACAGCCAGGTCCGAAAAGCCATCCCCGTTGAGATCACCCGCTGCGATTGCCCACGGGAAGTTGCCCGTAGACGGACTCGTTCCCTGAGTGAATGTCGCGTCACCGTTTCCCAAGAAGACGGACGCGGTGTAGTAGTCGGGCCAAACCATAGCTAGGTCCGCCTTGCCATCCCCGTTAAAGTCCCCGACCGTGATGGAAGAACCAGAAGCATAAAGAATCGTCGAAGGTTTAAATGTTCCGTTGCCATTACCAAGAAAGATTTGGGTGCTATAGCCCGCTACAGCCAAGTCCTGTATGCCATCCCCGTTGAAATCTCCAATTACGACAGATCTGGGCTGCGTTGGCGGGTTTTCAATGGTTGGCGCCGCGGTAAATGTCCCATCCCCATTGCCAAGCAGGATCGAGACCGAGGAACCGCCATACGAAATCGAGTTATCAATCTGGTTGGTCACGGCTAGGTCCGCCTTGCCATCTCCGTTGAAATCTCCTACAGCAATCGAACCAATAACTTCTCCTACCGTCAAACTTCCCGCTACAGGGGTAAATGTCCCGTCCCCGTTTCCCAACAGAATATAAACAATGTTCTTGGACCCAGTCTGGCATAGTACAGCCAAATCCTGAATCCCATCTCCGTTGAAGTCCCCAACGGCCACAAAACCCGATGAATAGCCAGACGGAGCAGAAATATTGAAAGTCCCGTCACCGTTACCAAGCAATATATAGAGTGATCCGTAGCCCAAGACGGCCAGGTCGGCTTTGCCATCCCCATTAAAATCCCCCACTGCGATGGAACTTGTATAGAACAATTGAGTTGGAAATAGAGTAGACGTAGTAAACGTCCCATCACCGTTCCCCAGCATAAGATTAACCGTGGGGGTCGAATCATTGGTTGATGGGCCACCTACGACTAGATCCGGTATGCCATCTCCATTGAAATCTCCAACGACGATGGACTCTGACCCTATCGAGGATGTCGGCGACTGAGGGTTAAGCCAACTCAGAGTTATCTGACCCGCACCCAAAGCCGCATTCCTCAGCAAGGCGTTCCCATTGCTGGTGTCCAGAAACGATACAGTCCCAGTGGGAGCCACTGGCCCTTGACCAGCCACGGTGGCCGTCAGCGTATAGTTACCGGCATATCCGCCCTGCGTGATCGTCGTCGTGGTCGGATTTAGCGAGCTGGCGCCGCCGGTCACCGTCAGCGCCGACTGGCTCGACGAGCTGCCGGCATAAGTATTGGTCCCCTGAAAGACAGCCTTGTAACTGTGGCTCCCGGCTCCGGGGCGGAACTTCAGCACCGCCGTTCCCGCGTTCGGGCCGCTCTGAATCAGTTGCGCCGTTCCCAGCAGATGAATATCCGTGCATTGAATCGCCGAAGCGTCGCAGAAGTTCACCTGCCCCGGCGTCACCGGTGTCGTTCCGGCATTCACCGAAGCGGTCAGCGTGACCACGCTGCCCGAGGCGACGGTGGTCGCTGCACTGCCGCCCGAAGTCACGGCCAGGGTCGCGGCGGTCGCCGTCTTCGTCTGTGCTGACGCGGCCTGAACCACCCCGCAGATCGCCAGGGCGAGCGCAAGGCACTGCACCGTCAACCTGCCCAGCGTACGCGGGCGGTTGAATGCGCAAAGAGAGGAAACGGCAAGGATTATGGAGCGGATGGGCCCGGACACTGTGAGCATGGCGAAAGGACTCCTCAGCAAATTGCTCGACAAATGGGCTGCCTGTTTATCGTTTGATAAACAAAACGGCGGCCGCCGGCTTGGTTCCACATGGCCCGCGGACATCTTATCAATCCGGCCCAACCTCGATGAGCTTGTGCGCGCCCCATCCCTAGCGACAAGCCGTCGCTGCGGTTTGTCGCTGATAGGGCGGGCTTTGCTGCTCAATGCCAAAAAGGCCTGATCGATTGCAGCCCGAAAATCTCCTGTTTTGAAGAGCGCAAGAAGTCTACCACAGAACTTCCTGGCAGGTGTGTGACCAAAACGCGTTAGGCAACTGATCCCGAAGGCGAGCCAGTGCGCTGTAATTAGTAAGCGTCCGAATCTACCATCTGTCGCGGTCTTCGCGTAGTGTGGGAAACGATTGCAGGAGCGACGAAGTGTCCACTTGTTTTCAAGTGGACACTTCGTCGCTCCTGCAAAAGTCTGCCACATTCGCCGTCACGATGCCAGATGGGAGCTTCGGACGCTTACATAGTACCCACGGACAGGCAATATGAACCTGGGAACACTCGCACCAATCGTCCCATTCAGACGGACTGTTCGCGTTACCCTTGTCTCTCAACTTTCTGGGTTTCTGATGCTCAAGTCTGGGCTTGAATATGCACGAGCTTTGGAATATCAAAAAGGGAAATTGGAATCCCGTATGAACAGGCCGTCAAGATAGAGCCACCCCGCAAGAGGCCGGCCCTATCGTTGGGTAAATGGATCACTGTCTGACAGATCTGCTTACTTGACAGTGATGGTAAATGCCTCCCTGCTCTTGCATCCGCTGGGGTTGGTGTAAGTGACCTCATATGAGTCGGTGCCTACAGTCAACGGAATGCTGTTGATTTGACGCGAGGTGGAAGTGTACCCGCTGGGACCGGTCCAGCTCCATGATCCGCCGCTGATTGGCTGCGGACCGAGGTCCACAACAGTCGAGGCCGAGCTGACAGTTGCGCTGGATTCCTCAGTCCAGGTCGAGCCTCCATTGATAGAAATGTACGGAACGATCGTGGTGGGTGTGCAGCTTATCGTCAAGGCAACGGTCGTGCTGGCGGTCAGGCTGCCGGAGGTTCCTTTGATGGTCACTGTGGCGGCGCCGATGGCGGCCGTGCTGCTGGCCGTCATCGTGAGCACGCTGGTTCCAGTTGTTGGGTTGGTGGCGAAGGCCGCAGTCACACCACTGGGCAGTCCGGTGGCAGCAAGCGTCACGCTGCCCTTGAATCCGTTCTGGCCTGTCACGGTGATGGTGGATTTTCCGGATGCGCCCTGAGCTACGGTCAGTGAAGCAGGCGACGCTCCGAGAGTAAAGCTCGGAGCGGGATTGACTTTCAGCAGTACGCTATCCATCGCTGTCGCGTAATCGGTCGTGTCGGTGGGTGTGAAGGTTACAGTCAACGTATCCGTGCCGACCGCCGGCACGGTTCCCGCCGCCGGACTATAAACAAGCGCACCAGGCACGCTCGCCTTCGCATCCAACTGCGTTCCGCTCAGGGCTGTCCCGTAAGTGAATGCCGCAGGTGTCGCCCATGTGATCGTCGGCGTGGCCTTGTTCACCGTCAGCGTGACAGTTGCCGTTGCTGTGGTGTAGTCGGTGGTATTGGTTGGGGCAAAGGTAACAGACAGAGTGTGCGAACCTGCGGTCAGCACTGTTCCAGCGACAGGCGAATAAGTAAAGCTTCCGGCCACCGTGGAGCTGGCATTCAGTTGTGTTGCGCTCAGAGCTGTGCCATAGGTAATTGCTGCCGGAGTTGCCCACGTGATTGCCGGCTTGGCTTTGTTTACCGTGAGCGTAACGCTTGTTGTAGCTGTCGACGGAGTGTAGTTGCCTGCGTTGGTTGGAGTGAAAGTTACGCTCAGCGTATGGCTCCCAACCGCCAGCACCGTTCCTGCCGCCGGTGAATAGACGTAGGTTCCGGCCGCTGTCGAGCTGGCGTCCAACTGAGTCCCGCTCAAGGCCGTTCCGTAGGAGATGGCCGCGGGCGTAACCCAGTTGATGGTTAGCGGAGCCTTGTTCACCGTCAGCGTGATGCTTGTCGAAGCAGACATGTAGTCGGCAGTGTCAGTTGGCGTGAAGGTTGCTGTCAGTGCCTGCTTACCCGCATTCAAAACAGTACCCGCTGCCGGGGAGTAGGTGAATGTTCCGGCAATCGTCGAGGTGGCGTTCAACTGCGTTGCGCTGAGCGGCGTACCGTATGTGATCGGCGCTGGCGCCCCCCAAATGAAGGTTGACGCGGCCTGGTTCACCGTCAGCGTGACTGTAGCAGTGGCTGTTGTGTAATCCGTTGTATCGGTCGGAGTGAAGGTCGCCGTCAGTGTCTGCTGTCCGGTAGTCAGAACCGTTCCTGCTACCGGCGCATACGTGAAGATTCCGGCTGCGGTCGAAATAGCATTCAACTGCGTACCACTCAGGGCCGTTCCATACGTGATCGCCGCGGGCGCCGCCCAGGCGATCGTTGGCATAGCCTGGTTCACCGTCAGAGTGACGCTTGCCGTGGCTGTCGTGTAATTCGTGGTATTGGTCGGCGTGAAGGTTGCTGTCAGTGTTTGCGGACCAGCGCCCAGCACCGTCCCGGCTGCCGGTGAGTAGGTGAAGGTTCCTGCTACCGACGAGGTAGCATTCAACTGCGCCCCGCTTAGCGGCGTGCCATAGGTGACTGGCGTTGGCGTTGCCCAGTTAATCGTTGGGGTAACCCGAACGGCCGTGCCGCTTAGTAGAATGCTTTGCGTGGCGTAGCCCGGCGCGGCGGCATTCAGATTGTTATCCGTCAGGACTAGCGAGCCGCTGAGAGCGCCCGCCACAGTCGGTTCAAAGCTAATGCTTAATTCGCAGGTTGCGCCGGCCGCCAATGTCCCGGGCCCCGAGGAATTTGCACTCACCAGCGGGCAACCCCCGTAGTTACTCAGTGCAAAGTTCGGTGCAATGCTCGGGTTGTTACCTGTTGAAGGAACCGGGAAGGTCAACGTCGCATTCCCGATGTTCTCGACCGTGACCGTCTGCGGGCTGTGGGTGCTGGTTGCGCCCACAGCCGTGCTGGCAAAGGTCAGACTCGGCGGGTCCGCGAGGTCCAGTTTCGCCACGCGATAGTTTCCGTAATCGGCGACGAAGACATTTCCGCCGGCGTCCACCGCCAGGCCAAGTGGAGTGTTGAAGCCGCTGCTCAGGGTTGTGATCGAAGGTGAAGACGGAACACTGCCATTCACCGCATGGATCTCACTCACCGTATTCTGGGTATTATCGGTGACGAAGACGTTACCACTATTATCCACTGCTATACCCGTGGGTTGACTGAAGCCGCCGCCCAAAATAACGATTGCGGGCGAGGCAGGAATGCTGCCATTGATCGCCAGAATCTCCATCACCGGACAATCGAAGGCGGTGAAATAGACGTTGCCGCTGCCGTCAACAGCCACATATCCTACTTCCATGCCAGTCACCACCGTTTGGACGGTAGGCGACGCGGGAATGGTCCCATTGACCGCCAGTATCTCCTTTAGCGCATTGTTTCCATAATCGGCAACAAAGACATTCCCAGCAGGGTCCACCGCAACACCGCCGGGATTATTGAATCCGCTGCCAAGGATCTTGATGGTTGGCGAGGCAGGAATGCTGCCGTTGACCGCAAGGATCTCCTTTACCGCACTGTTCGCGGAGTCTGCAACGTATACGTTGCCGCTCCCGTCCACAGCCACGCCAAAAGGCTCGCCAAAGCCGCTGCCCAGGGTCCTCATGGTTGGCGACGGGGGAATGCTGCCGTCGACCGCCTGAATCTCGAATAGATTGCTTCCGAAATCGGCTACGTATACGTTACCGCTGCCGTCCACGGCCACGCCGGATGGCATGTTGAATCCGACCAGCGTGCTCGGGGGAGCAGCTGACAGAAAGCCGATCTGCGGTCCTACGCCCGAACCCTGTAGGTAGCCGGTGGCAAGCACATTTCCATTGGTGTCATTGAGCACGACCGCGCCATTGCGGGTTCCGGCGAATCTGGGCGTGAAGGTTACGTTGACTGTGCAGGTCTGGCCAGCGGTATAGATGGTATTGGGCGCGCAGGTATCTGTACCTGCATCGGCAAAGTCCAGCCCGGATGCGCCCTGCGTCAGTACGGCTGTCGAACCCAGCGTTCCGCCGTTGACGACGGTAAAGGTCAAGGGGATCGCCGGGCTTGTCGTCCCGATGTTCACAGTTCCAAAATTCGTCAGGGCCGGCGCCGTGACCACCAAGGGATTGACTGTCAGGGAAAGGTAGACACTCTCGGTCAGTGCGCCGGAGGTTCCAGTAATAGTCACTGTCGCCGCTCCAAGGGCGGCTGTTCCGCTGGCTGTCAGTGTGAGTGTGCTGGTTCCGGTAGTGGGGTTCGGAGTGAACGATGCAGTTATACCACTGGGCAAATTCGCCGCGGATAGCTGTACATTGCCTGCGAATCCGTATAGGTCAGTTACTGTGATTAAGGATGTGCCGGAGCCGCCCTGGACAATGGTCGGCGAGGCGGAGGAGGCGTCGAGGCTGAAGCTAGGCACGGGACTGACTGTCAGAGCGAAGGTAGTCGATGGTGCCACCGAGCCAGGAAGCACCGGGCCAGACGCTCCGCAAATGGTTATGACGTAGGTTCCGAGCGCCGCCGTGCTGCTGGCCGTCAGTGTGAGCATACTGGTTCCGGAAGTGGGATTCGGGCTGAATGCCGCAGTTACACCGGGTGGCAGTCCATTCCAGAGGGAGGAACAGAGAGTAGAAAGTTGGACGCTTCCGGTGAATCCGTCGACAGGGATCACCGTGATTGTGGATGTACTAGAAGTACCTTGAATCAGGTTTACGGTTGCAGGCGCGCCGATTGTAAATTGAGTGCCCGTACCGCTCAGCGCAATGCTCTGTGCAGTGTAGCCAGGCGCAACGGCATTGAGGTTGTTATCCGTCAGCACCAATGCGCCGCTGAAGGCACCCGCGGCGGTTGGTGCAAAGCTGATGGGCAACTGGCAGGATGCGCCTGCAGCGAGCGTCGCCGGCGCCGAGGAATTGACGCTCAGAACCGGACAAGCTGAGGATCCGCTGCTATTCAGGGTGAAGTTCGCCGCAATGCTCGGGTTGTTGCCGGTCGATGGAATTGGGAAGGTCAACGTCGCATTTCCGATGTTCTCGACCGTCACGGTCTGCGGGCTGTCGGTGCTGGTTGAGCCCACAGCCGTGCTGGCAAAGGTCAGGCTCGGCGGGTCCGCAAGGTCCAGTTTCGCCACGCGACCGTTGCCAGCATCGGCGACGAGGACATTCCCACCACCGTCAACCGCCAGACCGGTTGGATAATGGAAGGCACTGCTCAGTGTCGTGATCGTAGGTGAGGAGGGAACGCTACCGTTCACCGCGTGGATCTCGCTCACCGAATTCTGATTGTTGGCAACGAATACATTACCGCTGCCGTCCACTGCTAGGCCAGTGGAGAAGTTGAGGCTGGAGCCGAAGATCTTGCCCGTCGGCGACGGAGGAATGCTGCCATTGACCGCCAAGATTTCTGCCACCGGACCATCATAGCCGGTGAAATAAACGTTGCCGCCGCCATCGACAGCTACATAGTACGCGACAATATTATTTTCCAGCGTTTGAATGGTGGGCGAGGCAGGGATACTGCCATTGACCGCTAGAATCTCCTTCAAGGCGTAGTGTCCGTAATCGCCGACGAATACATTGCCGTTACGGTCGACAGCCACTCCGTAGGGCGTATCAAATCCAGTGGCCAAGGTGACAACAGCGGGCGAGGCAGGGATGCCGCCATTGACCGCCAAAATCTCCTTGATCGCATTGTTTCCTGAATCGGAAACATAGACGTTCCCACTGCCATCCAAAGCAATACCAAAAGGCTGGTTGAAGCCGCTGCCCAGGGTTCTGATTGTTGGCGAGGCGGGGATGTTTCCATTAACTGCCAGGATCTCTTTTACTACATTGTTTTCGAGATCGGCGACATAGACGTTGCCGCCTCCGTCCACAGCAACGTTAGATGGGCTGTTGAATCCGCCCAGTGTGCTCGGGGCGCCGGGCTGAAAGGCGATCTGTGGTCCAACGCCGGTGCCCTGGACGTAGCCGCTGGCAATCGCATTTCCTGTGCTGTCGTATAGGACCGCCGCTCCGGTGCGAGTTCCGGCGAACCTGGGCTTGAAGGTCACATTGACGGTGCAGGATTCGCCGGCGGTATATGCGGTGTTCGCCGCGCAGGTTCCAGTGCCGGCATCCTTGAAGTCCAGCCCTGATGCCCCTTGCGTAAGCACGGCTGTACCGCCCAATGTTCCGCCGGTGTCAAAAACAAAGGCCAGAGTGTTTGCCGGACTTGTGGTTCCGATGTTCACTGCTCCGAAGTTCTGGTTGGATAGCGGGGGTGTCGGCAGCGTCATCTCCACCACTCGGTTGTTTCCGGAGTCGGCGATAAAAAGGTTCCCGTTCGCGCCCAGTGTCACGCCGAAAGGGTAATTGAAACCGCTGCTCAGTGTGATAACAGTGGGAGAGACAGGAATACTGCCATTGACCGCCAATAGCTCGTACACATCATTGGTGCCAAAATCGGTGACAATGAGGTCCCCGCTTGCGTCAAATACCAAACCAGCCGGGCCGGCAGTGCCAGTAAAGGTATGCACAGTCACGATCGGGGAAGATGCGGAGATGCTGCCATTGACCGCCAGAATTTCCTTGATTGCATTGTCGCCTTCATCGGCCACCCAGACGTTTCCGCTGCCGTCCAGAGCCACGCCACCGGGATTATTGAAGCTGTTGCTAAACTCAACCTCATTGGGTGAGGCGGGGAGGCTGCCGTTCACTGCCAGGAACTCTATGAGAAAACCACATTCGTTCACACCATTCCCGCTATACGCACCCAGAGCTGTATAGCAGTTTCCAGTCACATAGAGGTTCCCATTGCTGTCTACCGCAACTCCGCCGGGGAGGCTTACTCCGGTTAGCGTTCTGATAGTGGGCGAGGCCGGAACGCTGCCATTGACTGCCAGAAGCTCCTTCAC
>Ga0182014_10003623_pt1 | contig 18356 bp, 17 predicted proteins | sample 612S2DmetaG_FD_120489 | JGI IMG/M metagenome (GOLD analysis project Ga0182014, IMG submission 120489) | Permafrost microbial communities from Stordalen Mire, Sweden - 612S2D metaG | ecosystem: Environmental > Terrestrial > Soil > Wetlands > Permafrost | place: Sweden: Stordalen | collected... | reverse complement strand
TGTAAATCGGCTCCAGAGTTTGACCCTCCCGCAATCAATCTTTTCAAAGCGGTACAACGCCGATCGGCATCCGGACCCCACGCCGAAACACAGCCTCTGCAGCGCTTTCGACGAAGGACCGCTATGCAACCGCTGCCGCGGCGCCAGGACGATCGACTCCGGATCGATGTTGCGCTCCCGCCGCCATAGCCGCTCGTGGCCAGTCCGGCGCAGTTCGCGTTGATGGCCGCGGCGTGCCGGCGCGGCGAATTCGTCGCTGACATTGCCCCCCAAGCGCGCGGCTGGACGAGGCTTTCTTCTTGGAGGCTTGCGCGGCGCCCGATAATTCGCTCGGCTTGGCGCAGGAAGAATGCAATCCAAATTTGCCAACCACCCATTTCGCGCGGCTCAAGCCGCCATCGCTTTTCTGGCAGCCTGGGCGAGAAAACCCGAACGGGTGAAACCCTCCCGCTCCGCTAGCCGGTCAATATCCTCGAGCAGATCGGCCGGTAGCGTGATGTTGACGCGTACGCTTCGCGCTGGCGGCGAAGGCGCCGCAACCAGGATGGCGACGCCGTCGCGGTTTGACGGATCGGCCATCACGGCTTCGAGAGAGGACGGTTCGGGCGCGCTTTGATTGTCTTCCGCCAGTCCTTCTAAGTGTAACTCCAGCGCCTCTTCGGCCATGCGGCGCGCTTCGTCGAGCGTGGCGCCGGCCGTGACGCAGCCGGGGAAGTCGGGAAACGAAACGCCGTAGTCGCTGTCCGCTTCCTTGTGGATCAGGGCGATGTAGTCGCGCATCGTCTTACCTTAGTCTCAAGCCCGATTGTTTTTCGATGCTGCGCAGCGTGCCAGCCGGGAGATCCTTTGCCGGGTGCGGAACAGTGACGCGACCCGGCCGTGAAGGGTGCTTGAATTGCACATGGCTCCCCTTTTGGGCGACCGGCTTCCAGCCGTCGGCGGCGAGAGCGGCGATAACCTCCCGCGAGTTCATGGCACACTTATACGCATAGCCAGCCCGGCGTCCAGAGCATAAATTCACACTGAGGCAGACCCTGATCGGTCCTGCAGTGGCTTGTCTTGATTGACCAAACTTGGGCCGATCCTCGCAAACCAAACCGCCGGTCGTCGGTCACCCGTGCCTGCAAGCGCCCGCACATGTATTGCGAGGCTGGGCGAGCGGCCGTCCCGACTGAAGGCGCGAAGGCCAAAGCTCAAGGCGCGCGGTCGGTGGATATCGGATCAGCGGACGGGGCGGGCGGCGCGTCCAGCTCCTGCGGCGGTTCCACCTGTGCGGCAACAGAAAAGGCGCCTCAACAGCGCGCAGTGCCTGACTCGGATATCGCCATAGTCGCACCCGACCTGTCGCGCTCCGCGCCAAACCGCCGGTAATCGAGCCCGTTCGCGGCCCGATTCCCGTTCGCGACAATAGCAATAGTACAAGCCGAGGCGAAGCGCCGCTTGAATGTCGCCGGCGGCCGCTTGGCTGCGCCTCGCGCTAGATGGGTCGCCGGCGCGGAATCGGGCGCGCGGCGTTGGATGGCGATCGGCCGCCCCGCATGCGCAATCCATTAAGGCTGCCGTACGCTCGGCGGTCTGTAACGCCGATCATACACCGTCAATTAATGTGCTTCCGGCTATTCGCTCCAGCCATGCGGCTAAACACGCCGCCAACGCCTCTCGCGACCCCCTGCCACAAGACAGCGGCGCCAGCGCGTGACGTCTTTGGAAGAAGAACGCATGTCGTTGGCGCTGAGAGCGGCAAGGATGAATCGCGCGAAGTCCAACCCGGACATCCCGGCGCGTTTTCAGTCAAATTGTTCCGGCTTTTTTCCCTCGGCCAAGAACCGGCGCCCGATCACTTACGCCAACCTAATCGAGCGCGACTTCGCCGTCCTTCTCGAAGACGACCGCGACGTCCTCGGCTACGACGCAGCGCCCGAACCGCTCATCTGGTCGCATGGCGGAGCGAAATGGACGACCGCGTTCGAATTCAGCTATCGCCTCCCGGGCGAGCGGCGGATCCTCGCCGCGGTCAAGGCGTCGGCGACGATCGTCAAGTTTAGGCTCGCCGAACTCTATCGCGCCGCCCGCGCCAGCGCGCTAGAGGCCGGCTTCAGCGACCTCAAGCTTCTCTACAGCGAGCGCGAAATTCGCGCCATGCCGCGCCTCGCCAACGCCGAGATGAAGGTGTTTCAACGGCCGCCCGAGAACCATGACGCCCTCGACCTCGCCGTCCTTTCCGCGCTGCACATGGGCGGGGGACGCATGTCGCTGAGGCGCCTGCGCCGGCGCTGCGGCCTCGAGGCGAACGCCTATCGCGCCATCGTGCGGCTCATCGCCGAGGGCGCGGTCATCGCCGCCGATCCCGAGGTTCTGCTCGACGACGACGCCGAGCTCATCGCGCGCGGGCGCCCGCCTGTCGTCCGCCAGAATTCGACCGACTTTGACAAAATTGCGCCGCGGTTGACGGAGCCGCGCCGCCCTTTGACAGAATTAGTCGGCCGTTTGACAGAATTGCGCGGTCGTCGGGCCAAGCGCCAGACGCAACGCCGGGGCGACAGACGACCCGCGCGACATCGTCAGACGATCGCCGGCGGGCCGGCGATCGTTTCTCGCCGCGCAGTCGCGATCGCGCCCAATTCGTTTCGAGCGACAAATGTTGGGTGGCGAAGCGTCTGAGACAGACGCGACCGCCAAAGCGCCTGAGCCATGGCCAACCATCGCGTTGATGCCGCCGGGCGCTCGGCGGCCTGATCGATCGGGCTCGGTCAGCCGCCTTGAAGCCGGGCGGCGCCGGCGAAACGCCATCCCATCCGACTCGACCGCATCACGGCGTAAAGAGGGGCGCCGAATGGTCGGCGGCGCGGGGCGCAAGCCGCGCTTGGGTTGCCATTCGGCGCAAGCCGAGGCTCCGGTCCCGGCGTCCATGCCGACGTGACGGAGATCTACGGCTGGAACCCGCTTCGCCAGGCGCACAGTTGCGAGAGCCGCCCGCCCGCTGGTCGACAAGAAGGCCGCCACTGGACGGCGAGCCGGTTGTTTGAGGGGCGTTCTCTTCACCCCGCGGCCGATCGCCGGTCGGCGTGACACGGGCGGCGGCGCGCCCCTGATATCGTCCTCGCCAGCGCAGGGCCCCGCCCACGGCGAATAGACGGGCGGACCAACGCCGACGGGGTAGGCCCGGCGAGCGAGAAGCGCGCCGGTCATGCCGCGCCGGATCCGCCGCCGACATCTTGAGAGGCGGGTGTGACGTCACGACGGTCGAGCCACCGCCGTAATGCTGGTTGAAGACGTCGGACAACAGCTCGTCGCTCGTCGTTGGGAGTGGGGGCAGCCGGGTCCATCGATAGGCGGCGTGACATCCTCGGGCTCAGTGTCGATTACCCGCCGACGGTCGTCGACCTGTGCGTCGATGAAAGGGCCAAGGCCGGGCGCTCGACCATGCGCCGCCTGGACAGCCGGTGAAGAAAGGCCGGGCTGGAACCATCACCGACGAACACAAGGAGATCGGCGCATCAACCGCGCGCGAAGACCCCATGGAGAGTGGGTGGCGCCATTGCGCTTCGGCCAAGTCCGATCGTTTGGGCGCGATCGGCGCAATTGCCGCTCAGGGTCGGCTCCGGTGGGAACCTGGCGTCAGGAGCCACTTCTGTGGTTGTACCGGATGGGATTTCTTGGGGGGAACGCCCCCTGAACTGGACCGCCGGTGGTCCAGTTACTCCCTTCTGCTGGGCATCGCCCCGCAACGCCCCGTGCAGTCGCCGCCATCGCCCAGGCGCGACGCACAACACGAGAATGGGAAGGAGGGGCGCAGCACAACGATCGACTCGCGTCGAGAAGCGACGTCGAGAAACGCGGTGGCGCCGCGCCAGCGAGGCCGTGCCCCCGAGGTTCGTTTGCGCGGCGAGCAGGCGCTAACACCCGGATCTTTACCGGGCCAGAGGCGCGAACCAAGCAGGCGGCAGGAGGGCGGCCGGAGCCCTTGGGGCGCCTTCACGCGATGGCGGGTCGGCGCAGGACGCAAGGCGCGATCGGGGTGGCATGACCCATCAGGGCGCTGACGATATGCGGAAGAAGAGCGCGCCAGTCGGCCGCCAGAGCAACGGAGCGAGTATCAGCGACAGGCTGGAGAGGGCAGCGTTCGGCAGAGGCTGGCGTGTGTTTCGGCGTTCAGACCCCACGCTGCTTCACAGCGATGAAGTCTTGCTCCGCTCTCGCCTGACACGAAACGAGCCGCAGGACGGAGGAAAATCACCAGGTCAGAAATCCGGAAGATGATCGTCTATCGCTTGGTGCAGATAATCCGGGGCGAGGTGAGCGTAATATTTCTCGGTTGTTCGGGTGTCGGCGTGGCCGAGAAGTTTCGACACCGTCAGAAGGGGAACGCCGGCCATAACGAGATGGCTGGCGAACGTGTCGCGCAGACCGTGGAAACCGATCGGCGGGTCGATGCCGGCGGCTTTGCAACCCTCCTGCATGCGATCTTGCTGATCTGACGGCTTCCACGGCGCGCCCGACGCCTTGGTGAAGACGAAATCCTTCTTCGCCTTGCCGTTGATCATCGATTTGATGAAGGCGCATCCCTCGTCGTTGAACCGGATCGTCTGCGGCTTGCCGTTCTTGGTGACCCTGGCCACCCCGCTCCGCGCCGCCAAGTCGACGTCGGCCACCCGCAAGGAGCGCAGGCTGCCATATCGGCACCCCGTCAAAAGCGCGCCCTTGACCAGCTGACGAAAGTCTTCATCGACGGCGCTCTGCAAAAGCTTGCATTCCTCGAGGGTGAGATAGCGGATCGTCGCGGCGTCGACATCGCCATAAGGCTTCAGCGACGTGCGCCAGGCGGCATCGGTGGCGATGAGGTTTTGTCGGACGGCGTAATTGAGCGCGGCGCGCAGCGTGGTGATGATCCGATTGGTTCTTGCCCGACGCTTGCGCAGGCGTTCACTCGGGTCCGTATCCGGGTCAGGCCCGCCCGGCGCCATTTTCGGTTTCGCCGGGTTTCCCGATCGCGTGAGACGCGGCGCCTTGGTCAGGTTGGCCTTCAAGGCTTTCAACCGATCGGCGTTGAGGTGGTCGATGCGGACGGCGCCGAGCGCGGGCCGCAAATGCCGTTCGATGATGCTCTTGACGTTGCGCAGGTCGCGTCCCGGCTTCTCCTTCGCGCGGGCGTCGCCGGAGACGTAGCCCTCGACGTAGAGGTCGAGGAGATCGCCGACCGTCTTCCGCTCCGCGCCAGGAAGCGTTCCCGAGGTTCGGCGCGCTTCGGCTTGCGCGAAGGCCAGTCGCGCCGCCTGCACCGCCTGATCGTAGGTCATGGTCGCTTTCTCGTCGGCGATCAGGCCGAGATCGTCGGCGCGCCCGAGCTTGCTCTCGGCGTAGCGGGCCGCTTCCGGCAATCGGATGCGGGCGAGCCACGAGCCGCCGCGCTCCGTACGGCGATATCCGAGGGCCAAACCCTGCGAAATCGGCTGGTAATAGGGTTCGGTCGTGGGGACCAAGCGGGCCCGGGCGGCGGCGGTGCGCAGATTGAAATCGTCTGTCGTTCTCGGCACTTGGCGCTCCAAAAATGGGAAGTTTTTGGGTAATCTACCCCCCTGGACGGCGGTGGACGGGCCTGGACTCGCATTGGTCACATCCAACGAATTCAAGTACTTATATAAACGGAAGGAGGCGGTTAGTCGAGAAAAAACCCCTGAATCGCCCTCTCACGGCGAAAACTGGGGTTCGATTCCCCATGGGAGCGCCAATTAAATCAAGTGTTTGGCTCTGGCTAAGGCCTAGAGTCCGCTTTGGCGAGCATTCGGGGAATATGCAGGTCGCCCAGGCGGGACGAGGAGCGGTTTTCATCCGTTCGCGCCGAGGCGTTTTCTAGCTGATTCCGCCGCCGGCGAATCGGTTCCACAAGTTCTGTGTTGCGGGCAGACGAGCCGCCCGCTTTCCCCGATCGGCAGCCACATTCAGCGGAATCGCTTAGAAATCGGGGCGTTTTGGTTATCGCGGCGCCGCGCCGTGATGACCCGCCGGCGGCAGCGCGTCCGGCCCAACCTCGCGCGCTCGCTGCGTTCGAGCGGCCTCGGCCAGCTTTGGGTCGCCGACATCCTGCGTTCGATTGGCCGAGGCCTTCGTCTATCTCACCGTTGTCATCGGCGGCCCGAGGGGCGACAAACGCGGAGCGCAGGATCCATCCAGCGGATGTTTCGCTTGGCGGATGAAGCGCCGCCGCCTAAGGAACGTGACGGCGCATTCGCGCTTCAAGACAGAACCCAGAAATATGCAGTTCTCCATGATGTCCGTGCGCCTTCCCGTCGTGTTGGCGGCTGCGCTTGTGTTTGCGCCGACTTCGAGCGACGCCCAGCAGAAGTGGACCTTCTGCGTCGCTTCGGCGCCCGGTGGCGGCGAAGTGTGGATCACGGATCCATTTGCGTCGTCGAGTGACCGTCACGCTCTGGAGTTGGCGATGCAGTCGACGCTCAAGCTCCGCGAAGGCGAGCGCGTATCGGCGCAGTGCCCGCAACCCTCGTCCGATAAGGTCGCCGTGGTGAACGCTCAGACGACGGCAATCGCGTTCAATCGCAAGCTCGGCGCGATCCTGCACGCATTGCCGGAGCGCGAATTTCCCGGCGCGGATCAGTGACGGACGCCAGGTAGAGCGGCCAGTCCCAGGGAATCCTCAAGTTACCGATCGAACAGCGGTGAGCGCTGCGCTCAGGGGCAGGAACAGAGCCATTGGGCGGCTCTTGAACCGCCGTCGCAAGTTCGACTGGCGACGGGGCCTGCCGCGTCAGGCGGCGCCGCTGGCGCGACGGTATCGAGCGACGACGGTGCCGACTTTCGCGGCGACGACGCGCGCCGACAGCGTCGGCTCGGGACGCTCGAGCAGCATGTCGCCGACGAACTGCGAGACGAGGCCAGGCGGGACGCGCGCTGAATCGACATTGGCGAACAGCCGGCCGAGCGCCGCCTGCACTTTGTCGTGCGGCCAGTAGTAGCGAATGCGATCGCTGAGACCGTAGAGCCGTATCAGCCGCTCGTCGGCGCCGGCGGCGACGTATCCCCGCCAATGTTCTGGATTGGCGTCCATCGCCTGTTCGAGCGCTTCGACAACTCCCGAGGGTTTCGGCGGGCCGATCCGCTCCTCGATGGCGGCCAGCGCGAAGACCGCCTCGCGAAAGGCGAAGGTGAGCGACGGCCCGACTTTCAGAATGGCGAAATGCGTCGCGACAAGGTCGGCGAGCGCCGTCTCCGACTGAAAGTCGGTCGAATGGGCCTCGTAGACGACGCCCGGAATGCCGGCCAACGCATCGCTCAGCGCCGTCGCCTTGTTCTTGTCGTAGCCGAACACCTGCGTGTTGCCCATGTCGACGCCCGGTTGCACGACCACGGCGACGACCCGATCCATCGCCGCCTCGACGCCGCGCCCGGCGAACGCCTTGCGGTGCAGATCGACGGTGCGGCGCGCCGCTTCCGGACGCGTGACCGCCAGCGCGTCGAGCTCTGCCAACTCGCCGCCGGGAATCGGCACCTCGGTGCCAATCACATAGACGCGCTCGCCGCGTGGCCCCGCCGCTTCGGCTGCCGCGCAGAGTTCGGCGCCGCGTTCGGCGATCGTCTGTTCGGCGACCGTCGTCTCGTCGGCGCAGGCCATGCTGGCGTCGATATGGATCTTTTCGAAGCCGGCCTCGACATAGGCTTTCACCATGTCGCGCGCCCGCGCCATCGCCTGGGCCGCAGGCAACCGCTTCCACGGATTGGGGCCGAGATGATCGCCGCCGAGGATGAGGCGCCGGGGATCGACGCCCGCCTCGCGCGCGAGCCCTTCGACAAAGCTGCGGAACGCCGCCGGCGTCATGCCGGTGTAGCCGCCATCCTGATTGACCTGGTTGCACGTCGCCTCGATCAGGATCGGCTCGTCGCTCGATCGATGCGCCGCCAAAACCGCACTCAGCGTCTGCGGATGCGCCGTGCACCAGGACGGAATTCCGCGCCGCGCACCGGTGCGGTTGGTCGCGATCAGCGTCGGCCAGAAATCGCGCTTGTTCATGCATTCCTCTTCAACAGGGCTTCGATCGCCGGCAAGTTGCTGTTGCCTTCCATCGGACCGACTTTTGTCACCGCCAGAGCGCCCGCCGCATTGGCGCGCCGCATCGCTTCGCCGAAACTGTAGGCGCCGGCGGCGTAGAGGGTGACAAAGGTCGCGCAGAAACAGTCGCCGGCGCCGGTCGGGTCGAGCACCTGGACGTCGTGCGCGGCGAAACCAGCCCGTTGACCGTCGCGGGTCAATCCCTCGCAGCCCTTGTCACCCTTCTTGAGGACGACGCAGCGGGCGCCTTTGGCGAAGACCGCCGCCGCGACGCCGTCGAGATCGCGGCCGGGGAACAACGTCGCGGCGTCGTCCTCGCTCGGCAGGAAGATCCCGGTCATGTCGATCATCTCGCCGACTGCGGCGAAGTATGCAGGATTGCCGATGAGTTCCTTGCGCACGTTGGGATCGAACGAGATCGTCACGCCCTTGGCGTGCAGCGCCTTGCAGATGCGCAACACTTTCGCGCACATGCCCTCGTCGCTCAACGCCGAGCCCGAGACGTGCATGACGTCGAGCCCAAAGGCGTCCAGCGCCGCGATCGTGGCGTCGTCGTCGTCGAAGCGCGCGGCGGCCGAGAGGACGATATTGTAGACGAAATCACGGCTGCCGTCGTCGTTATAGCTGACGAACGCGGTGCCAGTCGGCACGCTCGGCACAACGCGGATGAGTTGCGGCGTGACCCCGTGGTCGACCAGCCGGCGCAAGACGACTTCCCCGAACGCGTCGTCGCCGACCGCGCCGACGAAGATGCAGCGCCCGCCGACCTGCGCCGCCTGATCGATAAAGATCCCCGCGGCGCCAGACGGATAGGGGCCGGAGTAGGTTTCGGCGCGCTTATGCCGTCCGTTGCGACTCGCGCAAACGAACTCGACCAACAGATCGCCGACGCAACCGACTCTGGCACCCTCGCTCATGACCGTTCGTACCCCTCTTTCGCGACCGAACTTCGACTTGAGCATTCACCGTGTCAAATCGAAAGTTGACGCAGCCGAAATCCACCGCCAAACTTCTGCCGCCGGCCATGACCGGGCGCGAGAATTTGTCGCGCGTAAAGTTTGCGGTTGACGGAAGGCGGCAAGGCTGCGAAGCTCGATATCGAATACGACGTCGATTGCTGACGACAACAGTCAATCGATAAGCCGTCGGTTCGAACGGGAGGAAGTCATGGAACGTCGTTCATTGCTGAAGCTTATGGGCGCTACGGCCGCGATGGCCGGCGTAGGGCTTGCGCCGGGACGCGCGGCGGCCGCCGACAAGGTGACGATTGCGTTGATTCCGGGCCTGACTGCCGATGGTTTCTACGTCACGATGCACAAGGGCGCAGAGGCGGCGGCGAAGGCGGTTGGCGCTGAATTGCTCTATCAAGGCGCGGCGGAATGGAACGTCTCGCTGCAGGTGCCGATTCTCGACGCTATCATCGCCAAGAAGCCGGCGGCGATCCTGATCGCGCCGAACGACAAGACCCAGATGATCGCGCCGTTGAAGAAGGCTTTTGACGCCGGCATCGCGGTGGTTTGCGTCGACACCTTCATCGGCTCCGGCGTTTTCCAGACCGGTTCCGGCGACGCCGACTTCCCGATCAGCTACGTCGCTTCTGACAACGTGCTTGGCGGCCGTATCGCCGCGCGCGCGCTCGCCAAGGCGATCGGCGAAAAAGGCAAGGTTTACGTCTCCAACGTGAAGCCCGGCGTGTCGACGACCGACCAGCGCGAAGAAGGCTTCAAGGACGAGATGAAGAAGTACCCGAACGTCACCGTCCTCGAGACTCAGTTCAACGACGACGACGCCAATAAGGCGGCGGCCCAGGTGCAGGCGGTGATTGGCCGCGTGCCGGACCTCGCCGGCGTGTTCGGCGCCAACCTGTTCTCGGCGGGCGGCACGGCGAATGGCGTCAAGCAAGGCAGCATGGTCGGCAAGGTCAAGCTCGCCGGCTTCGACGCGCCCGAGTCGGTCGTCGCGCAACTGAAGGACGGCACGTTCGAGCTGACGGTCGCGCAGCACCCGGCTGAGATCGGCTATTTCGGCTTCATGGAGGCGTTTGCCTTCGTAACCGGCAATCCGGTCCCGACTGCGATTGGCACCGGCTTCTCGGTGATGACGAAAGACAACATCGACGATCCGAAAGTCTCGAAGTATCTGTACAAGAGCTCGTGATCGCATAGCTGACCACAATCGGCGGCCGGCCCACTGAGGCCGGCCGCTTTGATTTGCATTCGTTGAAGGACCGCATGACGATCACGGCCGCCACCCCAACAGGGTCGTTACCCCACCCTGTCATTCTCTGGATCGCGCAGCTCAGGGCGTGGGTGTTCCTGTGCTTGCTCATCGTCTTCTTTGAGATCTGGGCGCGGGCCGCCGAGGGCACTTCGTTCGTTTTCAACCTCTACAATATCCAGTCGATCGCGGTGTTCGCCACCGCGCCGCTGCTGCTGGCGCTCGGCCAGACGTTCGTCATCATCTCGTCCGGCATCGATCTGTCGCTCGGCTTCGTGATGGGGCTGTCGTCGGTGATCGCCGCGCACGCCTCCAATTATTTCATGATGCGCTACGGGGTTCCGGCTTTCCCGGCGATGCTGCTGGCGATCCTGTCGGGAACGCTGGTCGCCTTCATCCCTGGCCTGGTCAACGGCCTGTTGATCGCACATCTGCAGATCCCACCGTTCATCGGCACGCTCGGCATGTACGGCGTCGCGCGCGGCGCGGCCTACTTGTTCGCCGGCGGCATGACGGTGGCGATCGACAACCCATGGTTCTCGGCGATCGGCAACGGCCGTGTTTACGGCGTGCCGGTGCTGGTGATCATCACCGCGGTCACCTGTCTCGTCATGCATTACCTGCTGTCGGAGACGCGTTTCGGCCAGCACACCTACGCTTTCGGCGCGAGCAAGGTGGCGGCGCGCCGCGCCGGCATCGACATCAAGCGCCTGACGCTCAAGATTTATCTGCTGTCGGCGCTGGGGGCGGGACTCGCCGGCGCGATGTACACTGGCCGCTTCACCGCCGGCGCGGCGCAGGCCGGCGAACCGTTGTTGCTCGATTCGATCGCCGCTGTCGTCATCGGCGGCGCCAGTCTGTTCGGCGGCTCGGGCACGATCTGGGGAACGATCGCCGGCGCGTTGGTTATCGCCGTCATCCAGTACGGACTCGTCTTCATCAATGTCGAACCCTTCTGGCAGTTCATCGCCGTCGGCGCGGTCATCATCATCTCGGTGCTGGTCGACCAGACGCAGCGCAATCTGACTGGAGGGCGCCAAGTTGAGTGACTCCCAGCCGATCCTTTCCGTTCGCAACGTGTCGAAGTCGTTCGGCGCTGTGCAGGCGCTGAATCAAGTGTCGTTCGACGTCAATCCGGGGCAGGTCGTGGCGCTCGCCGGCGACAACGGCGCTGGCAAGTCGACGATCATCAAGGCGATTTCGGGCGTCTTCCACCACGACGCCGGCGAGATCCTGCTTGGCGGCGAGCCGATCAACTTCGCCACGCCGCATGAAGCGCGCGAGCACGGCATCGAGACGATCTACCAGGATCTCGCGCTGGCCGAGAATCTGTCGATCGGCGAGAATATCTTCCTCGGCCGCGAGCCAAAAAGGCTGCTGTTCGGCGTCCTGCCGATCCTCGACCGCAAGGCGATGGCCGCTGCAGCGCAAGGAGCGATGGAGAGCCTCGATTTCCACGTCACGCGTCTCGACGCGCCGGTCGCCGCCTTCTCGGGCGGCCAGCGGCAGGCGATCGCCATCGGCCGCGCGATCTACTGGAACGCCCGCCTCGTCATCATGGACGAGCCGACCGCGGCGCTCGGCGTGCCGGAACAGCGCCGCGTGCTGGCGCTGATCAAGAACCTGCGCGGTCAGGGCAAGGGCGTCATCTTCATCTCGCACAACTTGCGCGACATCTTCGAGGTGGCCGACGAGATCGTCGTCTTCCGTCGCGGCGAGAACGCCGGCGCTCGGCGGCCGTTGGACACGACGCACGACGAGATCGTCAAGCTGATGGTCGGCGGATAGGCGGCAGCCCCGCGTCTTTCACGCCGACTGACGCAACAGCAGTTCGCCGTTGAGCAGCGCGCGTTGGGCGCGCTTGCGGCCCGGTCGCGCCACGCCATCGGCCTCATCCATCTTTTCGACCAGAAGCTCGAACGCGACGCGGCTCATGCGCTCGACGTCCTGCGACACGGTCGTCAGTGCGGGCGACATGTAGGCCGAGAACCGCTGGTTGTCGTGGCCGGCGACGCGATAGTCGCGGCCGACGCCAACGCTTGCGCCGCTCTCGTTGATTGCCGCGACGACGCCGAAGGCAATGCGATCGCAGCCACACAGCAAGGTGCGCGACGGGAAGCCCGGGCCGCGCAGCGCGGCGCGCGCCGTGTCGTAGGCGATCGCCTCAAAGTTCCAACCCTCGGCGGCGCCGACCTCGACGAATGATGGCGCGAGGCCCAGCCGCTCCATCGTCGCGATATAGGCCGCGCGTCGCTCCGCGCCGTTGAAGGTGACGCCCGGCATCTCGAAATAGGCGGGCGGTTCGCCCGACCGGCAGAGATATTCGACGATCAGCGGAATGGACTGCTGGTTGTTGGTGCCGACGAACGATTCGACCGCGTCGAGCGGCGAATCGACGAAGACCAGCGGCGTTTTGCGGCTGAGCGCCTTCAGCTTGCTGCCGCGCGATTTGGCGCCGAGCGGCGCGATCAAGGCGCCGCCGACATTCATCGAAGCGATGGTGGCGATCGCCCGCTCCTCGATCTCCGGCTCGCCGTTGGAATTGAGCTGCAGCACGAGATAACCAGCTTCGCTGGCGATCGCCTCGATGCGAACGGCGAGCGCCATGTAGAACTGGTCCATCGGGTCCGGGACGATCAGGCCGATGATCTTCTTGCGCCGGCGGTTGAGATTGACGGCGAAGATGTTGGGGCGAAAGTCGATCGTCTTCAACGCGGTCTCGATGCGCGCGCGCGTCGACAGGCGAACCGAGTTTGGGTCGTGGAAGTACTTTGACACCGTCGGCCGCGAAAGCCCGATGACGACGGAAAACTCCTCCATCGTCTTGGCTGTCGCACCGGCTCCGGCGCGCTTCGTTTTGCAACCCACAGCTCTGTTTCCTTTCGGGCCTTTCCATCCTGACACAAAAGACAAACTTGTCGGACGTCAACTAAGAAATTGACGGGCGCAAGCCGCGGGTCGTTTTTTCGTCGACAGCGCGAGCGCCGATCAGCCTGCGCCGAGCAACCGGCGCGCCTCAACCGACAGCGCTTCGGCGTCGTAGGCGCTCGCCGCGTCGACTTCGATCAGCGGGAAGCCGCCAAGCGGCTTGGCGCGGCGCGCCAGCTCCATGAGCTCCGGCACATATTCGGGCCCGGGATGCCCGTCCCTGCGACGCTCGGCGCGCGCAGCGTAGCGCGCGCCGACCAACTCCGGTCGAACGCGCAGCCAGACTTCGACGACGCGCTCGACGCCGGCCCGCTGCAAGTGGCCGACGAGGACCTCGCGGGGCTGGAAGCCAAACCAGGCGTCGACGATTGCCGACGCGCCGTCGGGAAAATCACCGATCGCCGCGAAGATCGCCTGATAGCTTGCACGACCGAGCATGCGATTGTGCTCACGATCGCCGGCGCCGAGATGGTCGAATAGCGCTTCTTTCACCGTGTCGAGCGCCAGCACCGGCCAGCCCGTACTGGCGGCGAGCGCGCGGGCGAGCGTGCTCTTGCCGGAGGCCGGCACGCCATTGACGAGCGCGACTCGCTTCATGATGCGCGGTCCAGCGCCGCCAGCGCCGCGCCGATGACGCCGGCGCGATCGCCGAGCTCGGCCGCGACGATCGGGCGCTGAAACCACGACGAAGCGCCAGGCGTGCGGCGCAAAGCTTCAGCCGCCGCCGCGCCGCGCCCGCCGCCGAGAATGACCCGTTCGGGATCGAAGGCCGCGATGAGACTGTCGACGCCGGCGCGCAGCGCCGCCGCCCATCGCTCGATGACCGTCCGCGCCGGCAGGCGATCGTCGGCAAGCAGCGCCTCCACGGTCGTCGTCGCGTCGAAGCCGCCCTCGCGGGCCAGCCGGGCCAATGCCGGACCAGCCGCTTCGGCCTCGAAGCAACCGCGCCGACCGCAGGCGCAGGGCGCGCCGTGGTAGTCGATCGTGATATGGCCGAACTGTCCGGCGCAAGCGGCGCCGTGGACGATCCTGCCGTCGTTCAGCGCCGCGCCGCCGATGCCGGTGCCAATCGCCACCAGGACGATGTCGCGCGCGCCGCGTCCTGCGCCAATGCGCGCTTCGGCCGCCAGCGCCATCGACGCGTCGTTGTCGATCGCCAGCGGCCTCCCGGCGACCGAGCGGAGTCGCGCCGACAGCGGCTCGCTTGCGAGATTGACGTAGCCGCCGGACAGAACGTCGCCGGTCTTCGCATCGACCCGCCCCGGCACGCCGACTCCGATGGCGCGCACATCTGCGGCGTCGAGCGCGGCGATTGTCGCGTCGATGGCGGCGAAGGTTTCCGCGATGTCGGCCGGCGTCGGCAGAATGCGCTGGGCGAGAATGCGCCCAGCTCCATCAATGCGGCCTGCGGTGATCTTGGTGCCGCCGATGTCGACGCCGATCGCGCTCGTCATTGCGGCGTGCGGCTGCGGGTCAGTGGCCGCGGATGGCGGGCGAGAATGGCCTGGATTTCGGCGAGCCGCGCGACCGCCTTGGTCGACAGCGACTCCTGTTCGCGGGCGCGATCAAGCGATACGCAGTCCTTCCACAGCGACCGGCCAGCGATGACGCCGGACGCGCCGTTGGCGAGCGCGATCTCGACCTGGCCGAGGAACGTCTCGTGGTCGACGCCGGCCGACAACACCGCCCAAGGAACGAGGCCGGAGATCCGCGTCACTTCGGCGCAAGCCTCCGCCGAGCCAGGGTAGGGAATCTTCAGCACCTTGGCGCCATGCGCCAGGCAGATGCGCGAACCTTCGACGATCAGCGACGGGAACGCCGCCTTGTAGGCGTCGGGCGTTTCGCCGGGCAGTTGGTAGGTGAGGAACTCGACGACGAGCAGCACGTCCTCGGCGGCGAAGTCGGTGACGCAGCGGTCGATAATCGCGATATTGTGGGCGTCCGCCTCCGGCCGGTCGGCGCGCAGGTAGACCATCAGCTTGCCGCCGACGGCGCCGAGCGCCCGCACGCGACGCGCGTCGATCCCCGGCGAGAGGCGCGACAGCCAATAGCCTTCCGGGCTCGTGTCGTAACCCGACGCGTCGAGACCGATCAGCATCGCGACGTCGCGCGGCAGCGCGCCTTCGTCGACGACGCGCGGCACCGCGCAGACGGCGTCGAGCAGCACCGAGGGGGCGTGCGCCGCCAAATGTCGAACGACGTCGATCTTCACGTCGCCGAGCGTCGCGTCGGTGATCTTCGCCTGCTCCGCCTTGTCGGCGGCGAGCAACTTGCGGATGCCGCCGCGCTGGTCGCAGGCGATGACCATGATCGCCCCGTTGGGCTCGCAAATCTGCTGGTAGCCGCGCAGCTCGGCGGTCGTCATCATCGTCATGGGAGTTCCTCGATCAGCATCAGGCGGCGCGTCGCGAACGCCATAAAACGCGGCAATGCGACCGATGTCGGCGATAGACCAGCCGCGCGCGCAGCGCAAGCCGCGGCGATCGGGACCGTCGCCGTCAGTCGCGGTCGCGCTCCGGGGGCCGGCGTCGGCGGCGCGAACCGCCGACGCGTTGCGGTCTTCGCAAGGTCAATGGGCGAAGTCGGTTACAGCCACTTTGCGAAGCTCGCCGTCGCCCGCCTCCATCCGCTTTATGTACTCGGGGCACTCGGAGAGCTTGATCTGATGGGAGACGAGGTCGTCGACGCGAATGGTCTTGGACTTCATCATGTCGATCGCCTGCATGCTGTTCTTCAGCGACGTGTAGGAGGAGATGATCGAGATCTCCTCGCGGAAGAGCCGGAAGTGGTCGAAGGCGACCTGACTGCCCATGTGCGGCACGCCGAAAACCAGCACGCGGCCGCGCGGTCGCGTCAAGCGATTGGCCGCTTCAGACACCAGCGCCGAGGCGCCGGAGGCGTCGGCGACGCTGTCGTAGACGCGATCGGCGATCTCGGACGGACTGGTGTAGACCGCCCCGAGACCGAGCGCGGCGGCGCGCGCGGCGCGGGTGGCGTTGCGCTCGAGATAATCGACCTGGGCCGCGCCGCGGGCCTTGATCAAACGCCCCATCATGACGCCGATCGGACCGGCGCCCATGACCAGCGCGTGCTCAGCCCAGCCCACGCCAAGCCGCTCAACGGCGTGGAAGACGCAGGACAGCGGCTCGACCAGCGCGCCCTGCACGAAAGGCAGGTCGCCAATGTCGAACGCGGCGCGCTCTTTGACGATGACGTATTCGGCCATGCCGCCGGAGCGGTTGCAGCCCGGGATCATCATGTTGCGGCAGAAATGATGTTCGCCGCGCAGGCATTCGAAACAGTTGTTGCACGGGATGTTGGGCTCGACCGCGACGCGAGCGCCGGGCGCGAAGCGCACGACGTCCGGCCCGACCGTCACAACTTCGCCGGCGAATTCATGGCCCGGAACCAGCGGGAACGTGGCGGTGTAGTCGCCGTTGTAGATATGCACGTCGGTGCCGCAGATGCCGCTGGCGCCGAGGCGGATGAGCAACTCGTCGCCCTTGGGCTCAGGACGCTCGACGTCGGCGATCGCCATTTTGCCCGGTTCGGAAAAGACTAGGGATTTCATCAAAAAACTCATGGAACCTCTCTCCAGGCTAGCGATTGTTGCTCGTCAGCCGACATTGCACGGACCATCGCCGATTGCCGCGCATTGGCGCGCCAATCGAACGGTTCAGGACTCACGCGGCGATCTCGTTCCACAGCGGGCGCAGCGGCGGTTCGTCCTCCTCGATCTTGGCGAAGCGGCCGATCGGCTCGAGGAAATAATTGTCGGCGTGGTCGTCGTTGACCTGGCTGACCTCGCCGGCGAGCACCAGGCCTTTGCCTTTCTCGCCGTAAAAGCGGTGGTAAACGCCGCGCTCGATCGTCACGCTCTCGCCAGGCTCGAGGCGCAGCTTCTCCCACGGGCCGAGCGTGCGCAGGACGCCGTCGACTGACACCGCCACCGGCGCGTCGGTCGGTTTCCCGTCGCGGTCCGCGTCGGCGAACTCGAGCGTCAGCACCCCGCCGGCGCGGTTGATGATGTCCTCCATCTTGACGCGATGGCGGTGGACCGGCGTTTCCTGGTCTTCGCCAACGATCAGCAGCTTTTCGGCGTAGGGCTTGCCGTTCGGCTCCCCTTGCCGGCCGTTGCGCACGCAGAACAGCGTCAGGCCGCGTCGATTAAATTCCCCGGATCCGAAGTCGGTGACGTCCCAGCCCATCTGGTGGTCGCACAGGAAGTGCGCCGTGTCGGGCGCCGCCGCGAATTCCGCGGCGCGCCAATGTCCCCACGGCGGCAGCGACCAACGGTCCGCCTTGATGAGATCGATCGCCCGGGCGATGGCGGCGTTGATCTCGGATCGTTTCATCTTGCGCCCCTTGGACGACGTTTCCTCGTGCGTCGCATTCTGGCCCCGAGCGGGCGCGCCTGTCCACAGGCTTTGAGCGCGCGCCGCGACAATTCGCGGTGTCGCAATCCGCCGGTTCGCGCTAAATTCCCACGACAGCGCGAACGCTGATTCCGAAGCACGGCAAGTGGAGAAGAGGCATGTGGGGCCTGGACGGACGGACGATCCTTGTGACGGGCGCGAGCGGGGGCATCGGCGGCGCGACCGTTCGCCAGCTCGTCGCCGCAGGCGCCGATGTGATCGCCAGCGGACGCAACGTCGAGGCGCTCAATGCGCTCAAGGCGAAGACCGGATGTCGGACATTGCCATTTGATCTGACGTCGGAAGCGAGCGTCAAAGGGGCGCTTGAAGGGCTCGACCTGTGGGGCGTGGTCAATTGCGGCGGCTTCGGCGGCGAGATCGCCACGCCGATGGACACCGACATCGCGGTCTTCGACAAGGTGATGACGGTCAACGCGCGCGGCGCGCTGCTGGTGACCAAATACGCCTCGCAGTCGATGGTCCGTCTCGGCAAGGGCGGTTCGATCGTCAACGTTTCCAGCCAGGCGGCGCTCGTCGCGCTGAAGAACCACATTTCATATGGCTCGTCGAAGGCGGCGCTCGACAACATCACGCGCGTTTCGGCGCTGGAGCTCGGCAAGTACAACATCCGCGTCAACAGCGTGAACCCGACGGTGGTGATGACGGAGATGTCGGCCTTCTACTGGGGCCGGCCCGAAATCGGCGAGCCGTTCCTCAACCAGATGCCGCTCCAC
>Ga0182014_10003622_pt1 | contig 18361 bp, 14 predicted proteins | sample 612S2DmetaG_FD_120489 | JGI IMG/M metagenome (GOLD analysis project Ga0182014, IMG submission 120489) | Permafrost microbial communities from Stordalen Mire, Sweden - 612S2D metaG | ecosystem: Environmental > Terrestrial > Soil > Wetlands > Permafrost | place: Sweden: Stordalen | collected... | reverse complement strand
GTTGATGGTCTTTATCAGGTTCGAAACGCCGATATATCAAACATGGTCATAATCGAAGGTGAAGACGGAATCATTATCGCCGACCCTCTTGTTTCTGAAGAAGTGGCTAGCGCTGCCCTAGCACTTTACTACCATAACCGGCCTAAGAAGCCTGTAGTCGCGGTTATACACTCCCACAGTCATGTTGACCATTGGGGTGGTGTTAAAGGAGTAATCTCCGAAGAAGATGTTAAAACAGGCAAGGTCAAGATCTATGCTCCCGAAGGATTCCTAGAAGCCACGATATCAGAAAACGTTCTAGCAGGCAATGCTATGAACCGTCGTGCCCAGTACATGTACGGCAGCCTACTACCTCCCAGTCCCAATGGACAGGTGGGTGCAGGTCTGGGAATGACCGCATCATCAGGTAACATAACCCTAATCCCACCCACCAACCTTATAACCAAAACCGGGCAGAAGGAGAACATTGCCGGCCTGGATTTCGAATTCCTGTTAGCACCTGACACTGAAGCCCCTGCAGAGATGCACTGGTATATTGAGCAGCTCAAAGCCGTTACCGCAGCCGAAAACTGCGTTCACACCATGCACAACACCTACACACTTAGAAGTGCCAAAATCAGAGACCCATTAGCATGGTCTAAATACTTAGATGAAACCATGGTTATGTGGGGTGATAAGACAGAAGTTATGTATGGTTTCCACCATTGGCCAGTGTGGGGTAAAAATCACGTACTAGAAATGCTTAAGACGGCTCGCGACGGTTATCGCTATATAAACGATCAGACTTTGCGATTAGCTAACCACGGCTACACTATGTTGGAAATAGGCGAAATGATAAAGTTACCCCGGGAATTAGCTCAGCACTGGTCTATCCGGCCCTATTACGGTAGTATGAGCCATAATGCTAAAGCTACTTATGTTAAATATTTAGGTTGGTTCGACGCAAATCCTGCGAATCTGAATGTTCTGCCGCCGGTGGAGGCTAGCAAGAAGTATGTGGAGTTCATGGGCGGGGCAGACGCGACTCTTGAAAAAGCCAGAATTGCTTATGAAAAAGGTGAATATCGTTGGGTGGCTGAAGTGGTGAACCATGTGGTTTTTGCTGACCCTAAAAATAAAGCTGCACGAGAACTTCAAGCTGACGTACTAGAACAGCTCGGATACCAAGCAGAGAACGGGACCTGGCGTAACTTTTACCTTACCGGTGCACATGAACTGCGAAATGGAGTAAATCCAATTCAAGTTCCCAGTACTACCACCCCAGATTCCATAAGAGCCATGACCCTAGATATGTTCTTCGATTATCTGGGCGTGCGCTTAAATGGCCCTAAGGCAGCAGACAAGAAGATCACCATGAATTTCGAATTCCCAGACACTAAGGAAAAGTACGTCCTCAGCTTGAGGAACGGTGTTTTAAACCATAGATCACATATCCAGGATGCTGATGCGGACGCTTCCATAATCATAAACCGAGCTGTGTTGAATAGATGGATTTTGGGCGAAACTACCATTGACCAAGAGATCAAATCCGGTGCCGTTAAGATCCAAGGTAAAATAGAATTATTAAGCGAACTAATAACCTTAATGGACACTTTTGACGTGTGGTTCAACATTGTAACTCCTTAAAGAATGTATTCATGAAAACTAACCCCTTCACAAAACTTTTTTGCATCAGGTACAATCCACCGTAAAACGACACTCTGCTGCAGATCAAAAAATATTTACTTGAAATTTCAAAAATCTTCAGTAATCCTCTTGAACATAGAATTATAAATTCAGAAACTAAATTTTTTTTATAAATTTTTTTTATAAAATTTGAAAACTAATTATTTCCATCTTTGATAAAAAAAAATATAAATCTACTGAATTAATTGAAATTTATACATTTCTAAATGACATTTTTTTTTAAAATAATTGCTTTAATTCATGTAAATAATATTTGTAAGCATTATATCCTGGATTTATATCTAAATATCTAGATAAATTGTATTTAATTAATTTTTGATAAAAAAATTAATAAATAAGATATTCAACATAAAAGATATATTACAAAATTAAAAATCTTCGTATTGAATACTTCAGTGTGGTTTAATATGGTCAAACATCATGAAAAACATCCTAAGTCTTCAGAAATGTTATCTGCAATATATACTCTGAATCCGGATGCTATTTCTCTTACTACTGTGTCTGATGGTAAAATTATCGATTGTAACCAGGTATATCTGAATCAAATCGGCTATTCTAGAGAGGAGGTAATTGGACGCACATCATTAGAACTAAATTTATTCAGTTTAGAGGAAAGAAATGCCTATGTCAACGAGATCAGGAGAAACAAAAATTTATATGATTATGAAGTAAAAGTCATGCGAAAAGATGGTACTTTCGTTAATATTCTTTATTCAGCCCGATTCATCACCGTTAAAGGAGAAAATGTCATACTAAGTATAGGTAAAGACATTACTGAGCGTAAAAAAGTGGAGAATGAGTTGAAAGAACGGGAAAATAAGTTTAGAACATTTTTTGAAAATATATTAGATGCTGTGTTACTAACAATACCTGATGGTACTATTATAGCAGCTAATCCTGCTGCTGAAGAATTATTTGGATATACCGAAGAAGAAATATGTAAACTAGGAAGAAAAGGACTAGTTTATAGAAATGATCCTAATTTACCTATATTAGTAAAGGAAAGGGTTCTTACAGGTAAAGCTAAAGGAGAACTTAATTTTATAAAAAAAGATGGAACCAAATTTCCCGGAGAAGTGTCTACGAGTGTCTTTGAAGATAGTAATGGTAATAAAAGGACAAGTATGGTGATAAGAGATATTACCAAGCGTAAACATGCTGACGAAGCTCTGCTTAAGAGTGAGGAAAGGTATCGGAGTATTATTGAAAATATTCAGGATGCTTATATTCGTGCAGATAAAGCAGGTAATATCATCATGGCAAGTCCTTCTGCAGCCCATATGTATAGATTTGATTCACCTCATGAAATGATTGGACTTTCAGCTTCTTCACTATACAAAAACCCAGATGACAGGAAATACCTAATGGAACAACTAATAAATCAGCGTAAAGTGGAGGATTTTGAAAGTGAAGCTTTAAGAAGAGACAGCTCATCCTTTTTAGTGTCACTGAATTCTCAGTACCATTATGATGATCGAGGTCAAATTAAGGGCACAGAGGCATTTGTCCGTGACGTGACAGAACGAAAAAATGCTAAGCAGCAAATTGAATATCAGGCAAATTTACTCAGCCAGGTAAATGATGCTATTATCGGATTCAACTCTAATTTGCGGATAACCTACTGGAACAAGGGCGTAGAGCAAATGTACGGTTACACTGAAGAGGAAGCAGTAGATAAAACCACAACAGAAATATTACGTCCAATTTATAAACCCGGCGAACAAGAGAAAATGATTAAAGAAATAATGGATCACGGACTTCACCGAGCTTCGCCCATCTTAAACATAAAACTGGAACCGAAGTAATAGCTGAAATAGATTCTATACAAATCACTGATAATTCTGGAAATACTGAATATATTGCAGTTTACCGTGACATCACCGAACGTAAAAAAGCCGAAGAAGCATTAAATAAAAGCGAAGAACGTTTGCGTCTTGCTCAAATCAGAGGTAATGTTGGAGTATGGGACTGGAATACAGTTACTAATGAACTTAATTTTACACCCGAACTAGAGCAACTTTACGGTTTAAGCCCCGGAACCATCAAAACATATCAAAACTGGCGTCAACTTACTCATCCGGATGACATTGTAAAAATCGAAACCGAAAGAGATGACAAAATTGCAAAACACGAACCATTCGATTTAGAATTCCGTATATTCCACAAATCAGGTGATATACGCTGGCTATCAGCCAAAGGCGGTGCAATCTATAATAATGAAGGAAATATTGTGCGTGTACTAGGCATAAACACTGATATCACCGAGCGTAAAAAAGCTGAAGAAAATATACAGAAGTTAGCAGATGTAGTTGAATCTTCAAATGATGCTATTATAACCAAATCTCTGGAAGGAATTATAACTAGTTGGAATAAAGGAGCAGAACAAATTTATGGTTATAATGCTGAAGAAGTCCTAGGACAAAATATTTCAATATTGGCACCACACTCCCTTAAAGAAGAAATATCACAGTTAATTGAAAAAATTAAACAAGGAAAACAAATACATCATTATGAGACTTTAAGGGTAAAAAAGAACGGTAAATTGATAAATGTTTCTATAACACTTTCCCCTATTTTTGACGCTTCAGGAAAATTAATATCCATCTCTACTATTGCCAGAGATATCACTGAGCAAAAAAAATTAGAGGAAAAGAGACGGGAGCTCTTAATACGATTGCAAGATTTTAATGAGGAATTAGAAGTTACAAATGAAGAGTTGCAAACTATAACAGAGGAGTTACGGCTATCAAATGAAGAACTTAAGCAACAAAGTGATGAATTATTAACTGTTAATCGGGCTCTGCGAGAGAGTGAGCAGAAGTTTTTTAAGGCTTTCTATACAAATCCTGCTGCCATGACTTTAAATGATGAAAAAGGTAGATGGATTGATGTTAATGAAAGTTTTTCTAAGTTAACTGGTTATAGTAAAAGTGAATTGATTGGCTATAATGCAGCTGAATTGGACATTATAGATACTAAAAAACGGGAGCATTATATTACTGAATTACAAGAAAAAGGCTCAAAACAAGATACAGAATTTGAAATGCAAACTAAATCTGGTGAAAAACGTTTTATAATTAGTAATTCGGAATCAATTGAACTTGAAAATGAAATCATGCATATTACTTTCATTTATGACGTTACACAGCTTAAAGAAAATGAAAATAAAATTAAAAAGTTAAATGATGATTTGAATCGCTGGGTGAATGAACTTAATACATTATTTGAAATGCTACCAATGAGCGTTGCTATTACTTACAAGAAAGATGCCAGAAAAATGTATGCTAATCCTACGATGGAAAAATTGCTAGGTATATCTCCAGGATCTAATATATCACAAAGTGCTCCGCAAGGTGATGAACCTAATTATAAATCCTTTAAGAATGGTCATGAGCTACTTCCAGAGGAGCTACCCATACAAAAGGCCATAGCAACAGCCCAACCAGTATATGACTCGGAATACGACATTATCCGCCAGGACGGTAGAATAATAAACTTACATGGACATGCAGTGCCACTATTTCATGATGATGGTAATGTAAGGGGAGCTATTGGTGCATTTGATGATATCACTGCACTTAAACAAGCAGAAGAAAAATTGAAAAAAACAATGGATGACTTAAAACGTTCCAACCGAGAGCTAGAACAGTTTGCTTATGTTTCTTCCCACGACCTTCAAGAGCCATTAAGAATGATTTCTAGTTTCACCCAATTATTAGAACGTCGATATAAAAATAAACTCGACAATGACGCTGATGAGTATATTGATTTCATTGTAGAAGGTGCTCAGCGAATGAAATACTTAATCGATGACCTTCTAACATTTTCACGACTTAATACTCAGTCTAAGGAATTTGAAAATGTTGACCTTGAAACCATATTAGATATTGTTCTTTCAAATTTAACCGTATTTATCAAAGAAAATAATGCACTTATAACGCATGATCCACTTCCCACTGTTACGGCTGATGAATCACAAATGATGCAGGTTTTCCAGAATTTAATAGCCAATGCCATTAAATTCCATGGATCAAAACCTCCAGAAATCCATATATTCGCCCAGAAAAAAAATAGAGAATGGAAATTTGCAGTGACTGATAACGGCATAGGAATTGACCCAGAATATAAAAAACAAATCTTTGAAGTATTTAAACGATTACACACTCGAGAAGAGTACCCTGGCTCGGGCATAGGACTGTCCGTGACCCAAAAAATCATAAATATGCACGGTGGAAATATTTGGGTTGAATCCGAACTCGGTAAAGGTTCAACATTTTACTTCACGATACTTAATTTTAATGAAAATCACATTTAATTTAAGATTATTCAATGAAGATAATTTTAACTCCTCTTAATTTAATCTCACTTCTGATGTGTGTTCAAATACAGCATCAAATATTATGCTCATAACTCTTATTAGATAAGGATTTTTCGAGGTGATGCCTGGCTTTGTATCTTCAGGATATGGGGGTACGTACATGAATTCATTATCATCAATGAGTATGAATATATATTTAGAATGTTGTTCTGGAGGTAATGGTAGTTTAGCTAAATATTTATAGAAATCACCAAAATCTGTGAAATCTATTTCATATCCATCATGTAATGTTAGGTTTTTTAATTTGTAATGCTTTGCAATGGAGTTGTCTTTTCCAAACATTATTAATTCGATTTTTAAGTCTTTATTGCTTGCGAAGGAGAGATAATTTAGGTATTCTTCGGGAAGAACGAGTTTCATTGACTTTTGTGCTTTACACATTAATTCTTCCATGCTGTGTTCTACATTATTTTCACCAAAAAGAGTCCATATAATATAAGAGTCTTCAATTTCAATATTACTTTTTTCAATACGCTCTAATTCTTCTAGAGCAATTTTTTTTGCATCTTCACGGATTCTTATCAAACTTCTAAGAGCTATTCTGGGAGGCACTGCCTTATAAATAGCAGGTTTTGAACTAACCATCATTACTAATCCTTTATCCATTAAACCTTTCAAACTTTGATATACACTAGGTTTAGGTATATTTAAGTATTCATAAATTCGTTTAACCTCAGCTCGCTCAAATAATACTAGTGTAGAGTATACTTTAGCTTCATATTCAGCTAAACCCATAGTTTTCAGGGATTCAATTAGTTTGATTGATAATTCACTCATGTTAATAAATTCCAAATTATTTAGTAGTTTTTAACTTAACTAATACAATTACTGTCTAAAGATGTATAAAAATTTTGGTTTCTCTTACTTACTTCAAATAATTTCTTATTATTATTTCATTTAATTCGCCTCTTTTTGAGGCATCACAATTGATAATTCTCCGGGCGGGTACTCTTTTAATATTGAATCCATTATATAACTCATCGATAAAGTTATCATTTGGATTGTTATTCTTCGGATCTGAATTGCTTAGCATCAAAAAAGCACCTTTATTAGCCATTTTCCTATAGAATTCAGCTAATCTCTTTTGATCATAATCTGTAAAACCCTCTTTAGCATAACTAGTGAAATTGGAGGTCTTGTTTAGGGGCCTATAAGGTGGATCAAAATATACAAAACTTTTCTTGTTAATATACTCCTCTGCAAGGGTAAAATCACCGCAAATAATTAGAGTATTTTTTAAAGACCTGTTAACTTTAATTATATTCCCTTCATCACATATTTTAGGATTTTTATAGCGGCCCATAGGAACATTAAATTCACTTTTACTATTCTGTCTGAATAATCCATTAAAACCTGTTTTATTGAGAAAAATCAGATATACTGCTCTATCTATCCATTCATTATTATAGTTATTATAATCAAAATCAGTCATCTGATGATTATAAGCACTCCTAATTTCATAATAATAATCCTTTCGAATCTCCTCTGATTTTGAAAGATAATCATCTTTTAATACATGTAATTCATGTATTAATTCTTTATAATTATTCTGAATAACTTTATATCCCAATATTAACTCTCGGTTAACATCAATTAACATTGATCTTTTAATTTTATAATTATTTCTTAAAAAAAAGAACATCGCACCTCCACCAACGAATGGTTCGACGTAATTATGAATTTTTTTGTTTCTTAAGATTTTTTGGGGAAGTATCTTGTTAAACTCCATTAATAATTGATTCTTCCCACCAGCCCATTTCAAAAATGGTTTTGCTTCAATAGGATCTTCTTCAAGCGGAGTCATTTTAAATAAACCATCCCATTATAAAAAAAATGTATTTTAAATTCAATATTATATTTGTTGATGAATGAGATAAATCAACTCTAAAAAATTATAAGCATTGCAACTTTTTTTACATATTAATCTGTTGAGTCATTTTTCAATTCTTCTTTGTAATCGAAAAAATTACAAAAGGTACCCTGAGTTATCCCTGCAGCATCGTCAGTTCAGTTATACTGGTCTTTTTCAAGCCATAATTGCCGAAAAGTTCCCTGCCTTTTTGTATTAGAACATTTCGAATAATTTCCTTTTCTTTTTTTGTAAATGTTTACGGCATAGAGAAATATTCTACTTATGATTTTTTAATGAATATTTCTATTTTATATTCATATATATTTTAAATATTTTCAACTTAAATAAGGTGCCAAAAACCCATGTTAATAACAAAACATGACCAATAAAAAAGCAGTTACAAAACGAAGAGAATAAAAAAATGCTTAAGGGTTTTTCTGTAGCTTTGTAGAAGCTTTATGAGGAATAAATAAAATTTTTATTCCATTTATTTATGATAAACATGTTTATTTAATAAGTTACAGAGTTGATTTTATTAAAGAAAATAATGTTTAGGTTTATTTTAGGAACATATTATGACTAAAAGTAGTAAAGGTAATAGACTTCGAGATAAGGCAGAAGAAATATTTAGTGAACATACTAAATCGGAAATGCCTCTTTCTGATAAATTTTTTGAGTTAGTTCATGAACTTCAAACATACCAGATTGAGCTGGAAATGCAGAACGAGGAACTCAACAGAAGTTGGAAAGAATTAGAAGAAGCAAAGTTAAAGTATTTTGATCTTTTCGAATTTGCACCTGTCGGATATTTCTCATTAAATAAGCAGGAGATAATTAAAGACGTTAATGTCACCGGTGCTGTTCTATTAGGCTTTGAAAAATCAGAACTGATTAACAGTGCATTTATCCGATATATGAATTTTGAATCTCGAAGATCTTTCTATAAACATTTAAAGAAAGTTAAAATTACAGGCACTGGGCAATCCTGTGAATTGGATCTCATAAAAAATGATGGAACCAATCTTCACGCACATTTAGAAACACTTCCCATCCAAAAAGATGAAATAGATTTCAGAATCACAGTGACTAATATTACAGAACTAATTAATGCTGAAGAAGCTTTGAAAGAGAGTGAAGGAAAGTATCATAGTCTTTTTAAGAATAATCATGCTCCAATGCTTTTAATTAAGCCAAGCACTGGAGAACTTGTTGACGCAAATCCAGCTGCTGCTTCTTTTTATGGTTATGACCTAGAAAAATTAGTTGAAATGAACATAACGGATATTAACGTACTTAAAAGTGAAGAAATATTTGGAGAAATGTCAAAAGCCAAATCAGGGAAAAATCATCATTTTTTATTTAAACATCGTTTAGCCAATGGAGAAATCCGGAATGTGGATGTTTACAGTGGTACCCTTATTATTAATGATGAAAAACTTCTTTACTCCATAATACATGATATTACTATGCATATGAAAGCTGAAAACGCGCTGCGTGAGAGTGAAGAGCGTTTCAGATTAATATTCGATCAATCACCCATCGGTGATACTATTGTTGATTTAGATTATCATCCTTTACATGTGAATAATGCAATTAGTAACATGCTGGGATATTCAAAAGAAGAGTTATTATCAATGGAATTCACGGAGTACACTCACCCTGAAGATCTAGACATAAATTTACAACAGCTGCAGCTTTTACGTGAAGGAAAAATAGATGATTTTGAACTGGAAAAACGATACATCCGGAAAGATGGTAGAATCGTCTGGGGGCATTTATATGTCAACATAGTTAAAAATCCATCAGATGAACCAGTTTACATCCTTACAAGGATAGAAGATATAACCAAACGCAAACAGATGCAGATGGAATTGCAAACTAGTGAGGAGAAATATAGAACTCTCTATGAAACCATGACACAAGGTGTTATTCATCAAGATTCGGTGGGACGTATAATTTCTGTTAACCCTGCTGCTGAGCAGATTATGGGATTAAATCATTACACTATGCAGGGTGAAACTTCTAATTATCACTGCAAAGCTATACATGAAGATGGAACTGATTTTCCAGCAGAAACACACCCATCTATGATTGCCTTAAAAACAGGGAAAGAAGTAAGAAATGTAGTCATGGGTGTTTTCAACCCTCAAAAAGAAAATTATAATTGGATAAATGTTAATGCAACCCCTTTATTTAAACCTAGAGAAAAAAAACCTTTTCAGGTTTATATAACCTTTGAAGATATCACTGAAACTATAAAGGCCCAGAAATTACTCAACGAAACACTGGAAGAACTCAAAAGATCCAACAGTGATCTGGAACAATTTGCCTATGTGGCATCACACGACCTACAGGAACCATTAAGAATGGTTGCAAGCTTCACCCAGTTATTAGAGAAGCAATATAAAGATAAGCTTGATGAAACCGCCTCGTAGTATATTAATTTTGCTGTGGATGGTGCTAAAAGGATGCAAGCGTTGATCAAAGATCTCTTAACCTATTCAAGGGTCAAATCCCACGACGAAGATTTTATTGAAATTAATTGTGAGGAACTAATAGAAGAAGTTCTTTTCAATCTAGAAATAATCATAAAAGAAAATAAAGCGATTATAACCAGAGATCCGCTACCCATAATCAGTTCAGATCGGTTGCAGATGCAGCAGCTCTTCCAAAATATAATTGGAAATGCTATTAAATACAACGATAAAATGCCACGTATCCACATATCCGCAGAAAAAGATGAGGAGAATTGGATTTTTGGGGTAAGTGACAATGGTATAGGCATTGATCCAGAACATTATAAACGTATTTTCAAGGTATTTAAGAGATTGCACACTAAAGAGGAATATGATGGAACAGGTATAGGATTGGCTATCTGCCAAAAAATAGTGGACCGTAACGGCGGTCGAATCTGGGTTGAATCAGAACTTGGAGAAGGTTCAACCTTCTACTTCACCATCCCTTTAAAACAAAATATTCAACATTTAATATGAATAAATACTAATTATCTACAATTATAATTGCTAAAAGTTCACAGTCTTCTGATTAAGACTAATTAATGCTAAACAGTTTACCCCAGGGGGTCATATTTTCACTTCCTCCTATTTGTTTGTTTTATAGCTTATCGTTGGTTCAAAATCTTTTTTCTGCAATTTGATTTATTATATTTATTAATTCATCCGGATTTTTAGTGGAGAATATGAATTTCCTGAATCTTCCTTTTTTAATCAATAAAGCTACATTAGAAGCTTCAGGAATAGTGTAAGCCATATACCTTTTCCCTTCAGATCTTCCGAATCGTATACCCCATCCACCATATTTGATAAACAAAGATTTATCCCTATTAATGTCTTCAATATTTTCTAAGGCTATTTTGTGCTTGAAAATTCCATAACCAACAATTATGAACTGCGGGGTGATTTGAATAACTAATCTAATGAAGTTGAAAGACAAAAATAAAAAGACCAAAAATATAATCGTTAAAACCCAGTTTGGAGCAGGATTATTTCCTAAAGGTCCTATGAAAACCTGATATAAAATCAAGAAAAGAAAAATTAACGAAATAAATAAGAATATAATTGTTATCCATATGGATGATAATTTTTCTTCATATAAAATCTGCACGTAAAACATCCCCCTTAATTATTAAAATGCATTTCAGACCTGTAAATACATGTTTACTAAAAAAGTAAGCGCTTATAGAAAATTTTTATTATTTTTTTTGGTTGATCATTTATAAAAATAATATAAAATATTCTTATATTCTAACAAATTATTCTAAAAAATATCTACATAGATTTAGGCTTAATATCTCATCTAAACAATAATAAGCTATTGGTTTTGAATTAATAATTTTATATATTTATGCATTTGCTCAACATATCCCACAGGATAAGATTAAAAATGAATAAAGAAATTAATAAATTTTAAATAAAAAAAGGTTATAACTACTATATGGGGATGGTTTCAGAATTTCCACTATTTCCATCCCCCATTCAAATAAATCTCATTTTATTCCTTAAAAATTTTAAACACATTTATTGTTTAATTCATAAAATCGACACAGAAAATAAAAAAAATATGGAAAAATCACAGAAAATATCAGATTAGTGTGATTATTTCAGATTTTGGCGGTTTTCTAGATAAATAATTTAAATGTAGAAAATAATGATTTTACTTTTAATGAAAATTTCTTTTTTATTTATTTTAAATCATCGTATTGTTTATCTATTTTCATTTGAAGATCTTTTATGGTGTTTTCTAAGTCATTTATTTCTTCTTTGAACTTCTCATCGTCTTTTTTACTTGCTAATAATACTATGAGCTTGGAAGTCTTATTTTGCATTTTCCACATTTCTTTCATTATTTTACCCATAGATGGTTGTACTTTCTGCATATTCTGATGAGTCCATTTTTTACTCCAGAATTGCTTCCAATAACCTTCCCAATCCTTATTCCAGTCTCCTTCATTCCATTTTTTATCCCAGAATTGCTTCCAATAACCTTCCCAATCTTTATTCCATTCACCGTTTTTATAACTTTTATCCCATTTTTCTTTATGATATTTTTTCCAATCTTCTTTCCAATTTGTTTTCCATTCAGCTTCCCATTTACCCGTAATTTTTACTTTATCACTATCTGACGCCATAAAAAATACACTCTCCTAAAATTTTCCATTTATAAAAAAATAAACTGATTTCAGAAAAAAGAAAAAAAATTTAATTTATATTGAATTCTTTATTTAACCAACTTCCACCTTGGTAATTACATCTTTTTCAGTTTTAGGTAATGTAATGATTAATGTGCATTTTTTGAAGTTTGCGGTGGCTTCATTACTTTTTATTGGAGTTGATAAATCTATAGAACGCTTAGTTTCCCCGTAACTTCTCTCTTTTTGAATGAATTCAGCATCTTCAATTGGGATTTCATCCTTGAAATTTGTGGTGATGGTTACATTAGTTTTTGAAACAGCAATATCTATGTCTTCTTTTTTAACTCCAGAAATATCAGCTATAATTATTATATTTTCATTAGTTTCCAAAACATCTACTAATGGCTTTTCTGGAGTTTTCATTTTTTTAGATTCACTTCCACTACCGTAAGTTTCATTGAATTCTCCCGTTCTCTGACGGAAATTATTTATAATATCAGTTAACACTTTTTCAGCGGGATTTCTACCTTCTTCTTCGCTTTCCTTTTCTAATTTCTCTTTCTGCTTAACTGCTTCATCTTTCACTTCACCAGCTTTTTTTTCAACCTCTTCTTTCTTTTCAGAAGCTCCTTCTTTTACTTGTTCTATATTTTCAGTTATATCCCCCTTTTTTTCATTAATTCCTTTTTTAACTTCGCCAGCTTTCTTTTTGATATCTTTTTTCTTTTCAGAAGCAATTTCTTTTATTTCATCCATCTTCTTTTTATCTTCCATCTTCTTTTTCATTTCTTCTTTTGATTCAACAATTCCTTCATTTGCCATATTATTAACCTCTTAATTACTTTCAAAAAAATCAATTCAATAAATCAGTTTAATTAAAATTTTATTCTTTTTTCTTTAATTCCTTAATTTTACCTTTTATTTCACCTTCAGTTTCTTTAGCTTTACCTTTTAACCCTCCTTCCATCTCTTTGGCCTTACCTTTAACTTCTCCTTCTTTTTCTTTAATCTTTCCTTTTAATTCTCCCATATTATCTCCTCATTTTGCTAGAAAATTTATATTATCTATAATTTTTTCAATATCGGCAGCATTTGCTGTAATTAGAACATTTATCAATAAATATATGATTACACAGCTTCTCATTATATTTCTCCATTATATTATTCCTAAAAGAAATCTAAGAAGAATTATAATAATTATAATGGCAACTAACCACCAAATAATAGTTCCAAGACCCATTTTAATTTCACCTTATCCCCTATGTTTTAAAAATTAAATGATATCCTCCAATTGAATATACCCTTAATTAAGCTTATATATCTTATATAAGGCTTTTAGATCTTAAATAATTTATCATTATAAATAAATAAAAAAATGATAAGAGAATTATTCTATTCAACTTAAAACTCAGAAAAAAATAATATAAATATTTAAAAAAACCAAAATTTGCAATGAAAATCTATATTAATTTTAGTTATCTAAATAAATGAATCATTAAATAACTTAAAAAAATACAAACCACTGTTTTCTAAACTTTCTAATGTGAATTTTAAATTAAGACATAACATAATAAATTATGATTAATTCGGTACATGAATTTATCATGAAAATATTTAAAATTATGTTATTTATTGAAAAAAAATAAAAAAAATATATTTTTTTATTCGATTTCTACTTTATGCAGTTCTTTTTTTTCTAATTTTGGTATTCTAACTCTTAAAATACCGTCTTCAAATTTAGCTGAAGCTTTGTCGGGAATAACTTTTTTAGGAAGTATTACATCCCTTTTAACTATTCCGCTTTGTCTATCAGTTAAAGTTACATAAGTTCCGCTTATATCCTGTTCTACGTCAAATTTAGCTCTTACTCCTACCATTTTTTCTGACACATTCAAGTTTAAATCTTCTTTTTTAATACCTGGTAAGGCTACGTGTACTATAATGTCGTCATCTGTTTCTATAATATCTTTACCAGGCACAAATGTGTAATCAATAATTTTAGTTGTAATATCTTTCCGTGTTGAGTCTAAAATCTCCGCGGTATCATCCATCATCTTTGTAATAAAATCTTTCATTTCTAAAACATGATCTCTTCTTTTCATCTTAAATCCCTGCCTTTTAATTTATTAGAATTAATTATTATATCTGTAATCGGTACACTATAAAATTTTTCCATCATTATAATTATGAATAATCTTTAAACTCAATCAACATTTTTTTATTTTCAAAAAGACTCAATTTTTCCTTAAAATATTGACTACATAGATCATGGCAAAAAATACTGCTACTAGAAAAATAATTGTTCCTGCCGTCGAAAATCCTAACGTAGGAATTGGAATACCTCTACCGGATTGTAATATCAACGATGAACCAATTATTAAGGATGAAACTATTAATGCTATCGAGAGTCTATCAATATTTTTATCTAATTTATAAGTAAAATTATCCAGTTCTTTCAATTCTAATTCAACACCGATTTCACCTTTTTTAGCTTTAATGAGAATTTCGTTAAGTGTTTGAGGAAGATCTTTAACCATATGCTGCAAATCAAAGAGGTATTCAGTTTGATAATCTAAAATATTTAATGGATTCAAACGTTTTTTTAATAATTTATTAATTAAAGGTTCAGTAACTTCAAACGCGTTAAAATTAGGATCCAAATTTGTACCCAGACTTTCTAACATAGTCAAAACTTTCCCTAGTAAAATAAAATCTCGGGGTAATTTAATGTTATATTTCTGCATAAGATCAGGGGTGCTAAATTCATTTATCACACCTCCTAAATTTTTGATTTCAGTGCCAACATACTCATCTAAAATATCTATTATATCATATTTTAATCCTTGAATATCCACGTCATAATCAATTATATCCATATACACTAACTGATTAACTATCGCATTAACATCATTTTTAATCATAAATACAAATAATTCAGTTAAATTATCAACAAAATCACTTTCTAAATGACCCATCATCCCAAAATCAATGAAACATAATACATTACCTTCTTTTACCAGGAAATTTCCATGATGAGGATCTGCATGAAAAAAGTTATAATCAAATATTTGTTTGAAGTAACACTCTGCACCTAATTTAGCAAGTAGTTTCCCATCTACATCGAGACCTGATTCTTGAAGTTCATTGATTTTAACTCCATCTATATAATCCATTGTTAGAATTTTAGTTGTGCAGTACTCTTTATAAGTATTAGGAGCGCATATATGATCTTCGTCTTTAAAAAGTGATCTGAATTTATCTATGCTTCTAGCTTCAAGTGCATAATCTAATTCTTTTATTATGGCCCTTTCAAATTCATCTATAATAGCAGAAACATTGTAATACTTCAAATTAGAAATTCTTCTCTCTAAAAAGCCTCCTAAGTAACGCATGATTATAATATCTTTATTAATTCGTCCTATAATATCTGGTTTTTGAACTTTAACTGCTACAATGGTGCCATCTTTAAGTTTTGCTTGATGTACTTGTGCAATTGAAGCACATGCAATTGGTTCTTCATCGAATTCCAGGAAAACTTGATTTATTGGACTTCCTAACTCTGTTTCAACTTCTTTTTTTATAGGTTCAAATGGAATTGGCAGTACTTGATCCTGTAATTTCATCAGTTCATTGGCTATTTCGGCACCTACGATATCAGGACGAGTGCTTAATATTTGTCCAAATTTAATAAATGTTGTTCCTAACTCTTCAAAAACAAGTAGAATTCTCTCGGGATCTGTAGCATTTAACTCTTCTTCTAGTTTATTTGAACGGAAAACCCGATTAAACGTATTTTTAAGGCCAGTTTTTTTAACTACATCTATGAATTCATACTTAGCAAGTATTTTGATTATTTCTTCGACCCTTACAAAATCTATTTTGTTATTTACAGAATCCCCTAAATTCATATCTAATATATATAAATTTAAATCTATAAATAATTATTAAACATAAACAATTAGAATGTTAATTTAAGTTATCCTCGATAAAAAAAAACAGAATTTTACTTTTGGGATTAATATGAGAAAGAATCCATGTGGTTGGTTATTGACTGTTTAACTAATTCTAATTTATAATTAACTTGATTGAACTCATTGCGCTTTATGTACTACTTAAAAATAATTTATGGAATGAGATAATTATGAAATGATATTTTTATGCAGAGATTGGAATAATGTAGAATGATGAATATGAGAGTCAGAAATTAGATTAGTAATGATAATTTGGCCAGTTTTGTGGACTGATTCTGCATAATTGTAAATAAAAGCCAGATAAATAAACGATATAGGAAATTATATTGTTGTGAAAACACTCATACTAGTAACACATGAACCATACGTTGCACAAATGGCTGACCGAATATTGAACGTACTCGACGGAAAAATAACTGAAGAGAAAAATTGATTAATGGAATCGATGGTTTTTGATAATTATTTTTTTAAAGAGAGTTGATACTTAATGATTGATGTTGAGAATCTTACAAAGAAGTTTGATGATGTAACTGCAGTTGATGGAGTTACTTTTCATGTAGATGAAGGAGAGGTTTTCGGTTTCCTCGGGCCGAATGGTGCAGGGAAGACTACTACGGTGAGGATGCTTAGCTGCCTTATATCGAAGACTAGTGGTGATGCCAGGATAGCAGGTTACGATATAGATAACACTGCAGATTCTTTGAAGATTAGGAAGATTATTGGATTGGTTCCTGATAATGTAGGTCTTTATGAGGAGTTAAGTGCTTACAAAAATTTAGATTTTTACGGGAAACTATATGAATGTAATAAAACGCAACGGAAAGAGAATATTGAGCATTTCCTTAGGATGTTAGGACTTTGGGATAAACGGGATGTTGCAGCGGGAGCATTTTCCAAAGGAATGAAACAAAAGATTGCCATAGCACGCGCCCTTATTCATGAACCTAAAATATTATTCTTAGATGAGCCTACTGTGAATTTAGATCCAGAATCATCAAAAATGGTCAGGGAGTTCATCCTGGAGTTAAAGAAGGAGAATAAAACTATTTTTTTAAATACTCATAATCTTGATGAAGCGCAAAAAATTTGTGATAAAATTGGAATATTAAACACTAAATTGATGGCTACAGGTTCTCCGAAAGAGCTTGAGGAGTCAGTTTGGGGTAGTAAGACTGTAATTCAGTTAGAGCAAGTAAATGAAATGATTTTAGATGCGTTGGATAAATTATCGCTTAATAGTATAATAAATGACGATAATAAATTAACGATTGATGTGGTGAATCCTGAAAAGGAGAATCCAGCTATTGTTGCTGCAATAGTCAGGGCTGGTGGCCATGTTCAATATGTTACTGAACTTAGTCCAACATTGGAAGATGTTTATCTGAAATTCGTGAGGTAAAAAGAAAATGAAACTCTGGAAATCATGGGTTATTGCATCCAAGGACTTCAGTGTATTCCGGAAGAAAAAAAGTATCATTTATTCCGTAATCATTATACCACTTCTTATGTCAATTATTCTCCCTTTCATAATCAGTTCCTCTGGATTGAAAAGTGGAAGTATTACGATTGGAGAATTTACAGCACTTTTAAACGCGTTTTCTTTCTTTTTTGTAATATTGGCAGCGTCACTTACCACGGTGATAGCTTCTTACAGTTTACTTGGTGAAAAAGTTGAGAAGAGTATTGAGCCTCTTCTTGCAACACCAACTACAGATGAGGAAATTTTATTGGGAAAATCTTTCGCCGCGTTCCTGCCTCCCATCGCATCAATCTATGTGGGTTTAGTAATATTCATGGTGCTTATAGATAAATTGACTTATAGT
>Ga0182014_10003621_pt1 | contig 18363 bp, 9 predicted proteins | sample 612S2DmetaG_FD_120489 | JGI IMG/M metagenome (GOLD analysis project Ga0182014, IMG submission 120489) | Permafrost microbial communities from Stordalen Mire, Sweden - 612S2D metaG | ecosystem: Environmental > Terrestrial > Soil > Wetlands > Permafrost | place: Sweden: Stordalen | collected... | reverse complement strand
GGGTCGGCGCTTGGCCGGGGGACCCGAAATGGGTCGGCGCGAACCCGGGGCACCGGAACGAACGATTCCGGAGCCACCGGCAGGGAATGATTGGACCGGACGAAAAGTCCAAACTGCAGTCCCTGGCGACGCATGCGTCGCCAGGGATCAAAGGACCTTATGCCGGGACACGAAGGATGTGTCTCCAGCCGCTCGGGACCGGTCAGCGGACCGGGAACGCCGTGATCACCCGTTCCCCGGGGTCATGGGGCTGCGGCTGAGACCCGTGACCAGGCGGAAGCGGCGAGTTGCTTCGTGCGCTCCGGTCGCCCAGTCGGCCACGCAGGTCCCCACAGTTCCTGGTACGGCCAGGGTGGTGACCCGGCAGCCGATCAAATTCCGGCATGAGCCGAAGCGAACGACACCCCGTACTGGGCCATCCGTTCCCGCACCAGCCCATGCAACTCCTCCACCTGCCGCCGCACGTCCGCCGCCACCGGGCGCCGGGTGGGGGCCATCCCCCAGCGCAGCCGGCTGGGGGCGCCGAAATAGATGCCGTCGACGAAGGTGCTGGCCAGCACCTCCCTGCCCTGCAGGAGCGCGGGCAGGGTGAGGGCGATAGAGGACAGGGCCGGGCCGATGAAGGGGATGTAGCCCAGGTCGCGGATCCGGTAGTTGCCGGTGCGCGCCGCCTGGGTCATGGCCCGGGACAGCTCAGGATCGGGACCGGCGGGATCGTCGAACACCAGCACGTCGGTGGAATGGGGGCCGTAGGGCACGCCCCGGCGGGCCACCCGGGCGCCGGCGCCCTGGGCCTCGGCCTCGGCCAGGGCCCGGGCCCACATGATGCCCAGGGCCAGGCCCGCCACCCGCTCCGGCGCCAGGCCCCCGCCCAGGAACTCGCCCCGGGGCGCGTTGCTGTCGTGGAAGGCGGCCTGGGCCAGCAGCTCCACCGGATCCGAAATGACGAAGAACAGGCCCGGGTAGGCCGCCTCCACGGCGGCGTCCAGGGTGCTCCTCAGGGCCTCCCGGTTGGGCCCGAACTGGGGCAGGCGCACGTCGCCCGGGGCGCCCAGGGGCGGCACCGCCCGGGCGGCGGCGAACACGAAGGCGTCGCAGCGGCGCAGCATCTCGGGCAGGGTCGCGGCCTCGACCCGGGGCAGGACATTCTTCCGCCAGCTGGCCACGCAGGCCAGTTCCTGGCGCATGCGCTCAAGGTTGTCGCCGTCGGTGTCGTGGATCAGCAGGGTGCCGATGCGGGTGCGGGCGGTGTCCGCGGCCGCCAGGGCCGAGGCGGCCAGGCCGCCCACCCGGCCCAGGCCGGAGATCCCCACCACGAAGTCCCTGCGCTTGCGCGGTTCGGCCATGGCCTCCAGGTAGCGGTCCAGGCCGGGGACGCCGGCCAGGTAGCTCCAGCCGGACCCGCCCCCCTGCCACAGGGCGCCGGGGCCGCCGCCCGCGGGCAGACGGCCCTGGGCGATCCACGGTTCCAGGGCGGGGTCGCCGGACACCGGCGCCAGGCGGATTTCCGGTTCCGGGGCGGACCGTTTCCGGGCGGCCCAGCCCAACCGCCCTGCCGTGGACGGATCGTCCACAAGCGCCACTCGACCGTTCCCGAAGAGCACCATGTTCCGCTCCAAAATCCGCTCTGCTGTGATTGGTACGAGACATTAGCACAGCCGGCGGCTACGTCCAGAAAAGACGGCGGGGGCCGGTGAAAAACGCCCCGGCCCCCGCCCACTTAGATCAAGCCTAAATAATACTATACCAGACCCTGGTCGAGCATGGAGGTGGCGACCTTGAGGAACCCGCCGATGTTGGCGCCCAGCACGTAGTTGCCGGGGTCGCCGTATTCCTTGGCGGTTTCCACGCAGGTCTTGTGGATGTTCTTCATGATGTTGTGCAGCCTGGTGTCGACTTCCGCGGACGTCCAGTTGGAGAAGCAGGCGTTCTGGGCCATCTCCAGGCCGGAGGTGGCCACGCCGCCGGCGTTGGCGGCCTTGCCGGGCCCGTAGAGGACCTTGTTCTTGATGAAGATTTCAACGGCGTCCGGGGTGGACGGCATGTTGGCGCCTTCGGAAACCACGAAGCAGCCGTGGTCCACGAGCATCTGGGCGTCTTCCTTGTTGATCTCGTTCTGGGTGGCGCTGGGGAAGGCCACGTCGCACTTCACGAACCAGGGGCGCATGCCCTCGAAGTACTCGCACTTGAACTTGTCGGCGTACTCCTGGATACGGCCGCGGCGGTTGTTCTTGAGGTCCATGATGAAGGCCCACTTGTCGCCCTGGATCCCGTCCTTGTCGAGGATGGTGCCGTTGCTGTCCGATAAGGTGATGACCTTGCCGCCCAGCTGGTTGACCTTTTCGATGGTGTACTGGGCCACGTTGCCGGAGCCCGATACGGCGCAGATCTTGCCCTTCAGGCTGTCGCCGCGGGTGTTGAGCATCTCCTCGGCGAAGTAAGTGGCGCCGTAGCCGGTGGCTTCCGGACGGATCAGGGAGCCGCCCCAGGCCAGACCCTTGCCGGTGAGTACGCCTTCCCAGGAGTGGGTGAGCTTCTTGTATTCGCCGAACAGGTAGCCGATTTCCCGGCCGCCCACGCCGATGTCGCCGGCGGGCACGTCGATGTTCTGGCCGATGTGCCGGTAGAGCTCCTTCATGAAGCCCTGGCAGAAGCGCATCACTTCCCAGTCAGACTTGCCCTTGGGGTCGAAGTCGGTCCCGCCCTTGGCGCCGCCCATGGGCACGGTGGTGAGGCTGTTCTTGAGGATCTGTTCGAAACCCAGGAACTTCAGGATGCCCAGGTTGACGGTGGGGTGGAAGCGCAGCCCGCCCTTGTAGGGGCCGATGGCGTTGTTGAACTCCACGCGGTAGCCCTTGTTCACCTGGATCGCGCCCTTGTCGTCCTGCCAGGTGACCCTGAACTGGAAGATGCGGTCGGGCTCGGTGAGCCTCTCCAGGATCATGTTGCTGATGAACTCGGGGTGCCGCTCCAGGCACGGGACCAGGGTCTCCACGACTTCCTTCACCGCCTGGTGGAATTCGTTCTCACCAGGATTCTTGGCGATGAGCCGATCGAAGAATTGCTGGACATAGTGACTGACGCTGGAGGCGGGGAGTTGGAGTGTGAAAGTCATGAGTAACTCCTTGGTTGGGCCCCGTGGGGCTGGGTTGAATGAAGGCGGTTTGGGAGGGGGCGACGCAGGCCCGCAGCCTGCCAAGGCCACAGGCGAGCGAGGCTTCGAGGGAGGTCAGGTTGGCCGAAACCCTCATAAAACTCGGGGGAAACATGGGATCGCGGTCTAATTATCAAAACGTCCTGAACAGGGTCAACCTGTTTCTTTTTGAAATCTCTTCAAAGTGACCGAAATCACTCGTTAGTTCAAATATGTATTAATTTACCATTTTTTCAAGACCCTTTTCCACCTTTGACCGTCGGGCTGGAATTCCAATAAAATTCAAATCTATTTACAAATCGTCAAAAATGTGGCCTGTCCTAGGATACCACAGCCCCCGCCGGGGCGAGGGCTGCGTTCTTCGCTTGACAAAGCGATCAGTCTGCGCTTCTACCCCCGGCGCCAGCCCTCCCGGTGGGCCTGGTGCGCTTCGGGCAGCAGGCGGGCGAGGGCCTCCAGGTCCTGGTTGATGATCTCGCTGGGGGCGCGGTCCCGGGGCATGGTGAACCCTTTGGGGAAGGGCGGGCAGCGGGGGTTGCGCACGATGGCGGAAAGGTCGTTGAGGGTGAGCAGCCGGCCTTCGCTGATCCGGAAGGCTTCCTCCAGGACCTGGAACAGCAGGGCGGCCTGTTCCAGGGCCAGCCGGGAGAAGTCCAGGGCGCCGTCCGGGTCCAGGCCCAGCGGGTGGGGGTCGTGGTAGGGCAGGCAGTCGTTGATGGAGGTGGTGAGGGAATGGCCCGGGACCCGGGCTTCCTTGATGCTCCACCCGCCCACGAACGGCACCACGGCGCTTTCCCGCACCACTCCGCGCCAGTGGGGCACCACCAGGCCGGTGCGGTGGGGCACTCCGGAGAGTTGCAGGGCCGCGTGCACCGAGGCGCTGGTGGCGCCCACCAGCACTTCCCGCAGGTGCACATGGACCTTGCGGCAGGCGGCCATGACCTGCAGCACCGGCTCGGCGCTCTCCAGGAAGGGCACCAGCAGCAGGGCGTTGTGCCCCAGTTCCCGGGCGGTGGTGAGCTGCAGTTCCAGGCTGGGGCTGCCGTAGGCGGGAGCGACCCCGGCTTCGTAGCCCTGGCGGGTGAGGTAGCGCTCCAGGTCCAGGGCGAAGGTGGGGGTGTTGCCGACGATGTCCCGGGAGAACTGCCGGCCCAGGCCCAGCACCACCCAGCCGCTGCGCTCCGCCAGCCGCTCCTCGGCCCACGCCACCAGCTGGCGCTTGGTCTCCTTCTCGTGGATGTGCAGCAGGCCGCTGCCCGGCAGACGATCGGCGAAAAAGGCCGACAGGGCGCGGCGCAACCGGACGAACGCCTCCTCCACCATGGGCATCTTGAAGTAGGGCGGCTGCAGCAGCTGCTCCATGTCGTGGACCATCACCAGGGGATGGGTGAGCTCGATCCCGGCCCAGCGCACGCCCCGGGAGCGGCTGGTCATGCCGCCCAGCCAGCCGGCGCCGTAGTGCCGCAGCATCTCCCAGAGCCGCTCGCCGCCTTCCTCGGGCACGCCGAACAGGGCGAACAGGAGGCCTTCGTTGAACCACTGGCCGATGATCCGCGACATGAGCTGGTCCAGGTTCACCAGGGACTCGTCCCCCCGGCAGGAGCCGATGGCCTCCACCAGGGCCCCGGTGCCCAGCAGGCTGCCGCCGGCCACGTCGGCCAGGGACTCGTCCTCCAGGGCCACGGGCAGGGCGGCGGCGGTGCCTTCCAGCCAGGTGAGGGCCGCCAGGTCCTCGCCGGTGTCACGGGACAGCAGCACGGCGGTCTTGGGCTTGCGCCCGGTCCACCGGGCCACGGCCCGGGTGGCGTCCAGCTGGGACAGCTGCTCCAGGCCCGGGGGCAGGCCCCTGCCCTCCCGGCTGAAGCGCAGCTCCCACTGGGAGACGAACACCTCTTCCTTCCTGGCCGGGTAGTTGACGTAGAGCCGGCGCTCGCGCAGGATCCGGGCGATGAGCGGGTCGCAGAACAGCTCCAGCTCGCCGCGCCGGTCGAAGGCCTCGCGCAGGGAGGTGCTGGACACCGTCTTCATGCGCGAGGCCACCTGGAACACCTGCACCCCGCGCTTGAACTGGCCCAGCCGGCCCTCCCACTTGCGGGAGCCCTGCTCTTCGCGGGTGGTGATCAGGTGCGGGATGTTCCAGATGGGCGATTCGGGGTTCCGGTAGGCGGAAGCGCCTTCCAGCACGTCGCTGCCGATGATCAGGTGGAGGACGCGCCGGCCCAGGCGCTTCTGCAGCTGCTCCATGCTGGCGGCGTTGGCGATGTTGACCGGGGGGTTGAACGGGAACAGGTAGGCTCCCGGGATGACCGCAAGGGCCATCCAGGCCAGCTCGTCCCGCAGGAACCTGGGCTGGGCGTGCTTGCGCCAGGAGAAGTCGTCCACCTGGACGTAGACCTCGTCGCAGTGGGCCAGGGCCCGGCGCACCATCTCCCCGTGGGCGAGGGTGAAGGGGTCGAAGGTGCCCGGCAGGAAGCCGATCCGGGGCGCCTTGGGGAAGGTGACCGGGACGGCGGCCAGGGCCTTGTCCAGGCTGGACAGCACCTGGGCCACCAGGAAGAACCGGCCGTTGTCGCCGGGGAGGTGGGTGACCAGGGTGAGGATCTTCTTGGTGGCCAGGCCCAGCAGGGGCTTGAGCCGGGGATCCGGGCCGGGCCTGAGCCAGTCCAGCAGCATGGCCAGGTGGGCGTAGCCCTCGTGGGCCACCGGCAGGCGGGTGTCCACCAGGGTGCCCAGCAGGAAGCCGGTGATCCGGCGCATGCGGGACAGGCCTTCGGCCGGCAGGGCGATGACCAGCCACGCCGCGACCTGGGCCAGGAGCCGCTGGAGGCTCTCGGTGCCGCGCCGGGCGTCCTGGGCCATGTCGTCCAGCAGCTCGTCCAGCTCCTGGGCGGGCAGGCTGGCCAGCAGAGGCCCCAGGAACCGGGGGATGTAGCGGGTCACCCCTTCCCCGTCCAGTTGCAGGCTGCGCACCAGCTCGATGGCCAGGTCGTTTCGCTGGGTGTCGGAGAGCGCCGGCAGCAGGCCCATCATGCAGCGCCCGGCGTTGAAGCGGGTCCCCTCCACCCGGCTCACCTTCAGCAGGTTGGCGAAATGGAAGCCCACTTCGGCGGCCACCGCGGATTCCCCGTCCTTCTTGTCGGCCACCAGGGACAGCAGGAAGTCGCAGGCCACCTTCTTCTCCACCCACCCCACCTGGGTCTTGAGGTTGCGCAGCATCGTCTGGCGGATGGGGGAGCGGTCCTTCTCCCTGAACTCCCGGCAGCGCTCTGCCAGGGCGTCCCGCCCGGTGAGCCGGGCGCAGCGCTCCAGCAGGAACAGCTCGGCCACGCTGGCCGTGGGCTTGGCGTGGCTGGCCAGGGAATCCACGCAGCGGCCCACTTCCCGCTCCAGCCCCGGCTCCTGCTGGCCGTGCCTGGCCAGCAGGTGCAGCACCCGCCAGGCCATGAGCCGGACGTTGTCCACCTCGTGGAAGGTCCAGGCCTGGACCAGCTTGGGCAGTCCCTCCCGACCGGCGGGGCCCATCCTCCCTGCCAGCAGCTCGAAGGATTCGCAGGTGTAGAGCGCGCACAGCGGCCGCCGGTCCCCGGCCCGCGCCCGCAGGCGCTCCACCACCATGGGCAGGGCCTCCCCGGCCAGCTTCGGGTTGGCCCGGCTGAAGAAGCGCCGGAGGAAGATCGGCACCGAGTAGATGATCTGCTCCTGGGGCGACATGTCCTCGGCGGCCTCGGCCGGGGCCAGGTCCAGCAGGTCCAGCACTGAGGCCACCTGGGGCAGCACCCAGGAGGGCCCTTCCACCACCACCCCGTCGGGCAGGTCCTTGCGCCATTCCACCTCGCCCAGGGCCAGCAGGTCGGCCATGCGGCACGCCGCCTGGTAGCGGATGTCGTCATCGCTGTGGCTGAGCAGCTCCCGGAAGAAGTCCAGGACCAGGGCCCGCTGGTCCTCGGACAGGGCCGGCGCGTAGTCGCCCAGGATGCCCATGTAGGTGCGCAGCTCGCGCCAGCCGCGGAACGACCGGAGCTCCTCCAGCAGCCGGCGCAGACTCGGCAGGTCGCGCAGCCGGGACATGACGCCGATGCTGTGGGCGGTGGCCAGGAGCCGGGCGGTCCCCTGCACCTGGGCCCCGGTGGCCAGCACCGCGGTGTCCGGGCGCTGCCGCCCGGCCATGAGGGCCACGATGTCCAGGCCCTCGGGCAGGTAGGGCCTGGCCCGCCCGGAGAGGGGGAAGCCCGGGGGCTCCAGCACCACGCCCAGGCTCAGGGCGTAGGCCTCCATGTCCCGCAGCCGCTGGTAGACGGCCTGGTAGCGCAGGTGCTTCTCCTGGTCCACGTTCTCCAGCTTGTCCAGGATGGTGGCGAAGGCCTCTTTGAGGGAGATCACCGCCATGCGCTTGCGGCCCTGCTCGTCCACGATCTCCTTCACCCGGAAATCGCAGTAGATGAGGATCTGGGTCTCGATGGGCAGGCGAATGAGCTCCAGGTCCCAGCAGGAGTGGTTGGTGGCGATGTGGCCCAGGCCGCCCAGGTCCCTGGAAGCGTAGTACTGGTGCGTGTAGTAGTAGTGCAGCCGCGGGATCCTCCGGGCCTCGTCGCCCACGCAGCCGAACTTGCCCACGTCGTGGCCGATGGCGCCGCCGTGCAGGAGCGGCAGGTCCACCGGGATGGCCCGGGCCAGCTGCCGCCCGATCCACAGGGCCAGTCCGGTGACCCCCAGCACGTGGTCCTGGATGGTGAGGTTCTGCCAGTGCTGGGCCAGGGCCATGGTCACCAGGAACCCCTCGGCGTGCATGAACTCCATGAGGCGCCGGTACTCCTCGCCCGAGGGCCACTGGCTCAACTCATCCTCGGCCAGGGCCTGGAACGGCATCCTGGCGGTGATGCTGTCCGCGGCGGCCATCCGGGGCAGCGCGGCCTGGGCCAGGGGGAAGAAGATCCCGGCCACCTTGGCCGCGGCCTCCTGGGCCGCCCCGAACCGGTTGGGGTAGAGCCGGCGCCTGGCCTCTTCCTGCATGGCCTTCTGCCAGGGCTCCAGCGGGCTGGAGGGTTCGCCGGCCAGTTCCAGGGCCAGGGACAGGGCGGCCATCAGGGGAGTCTCCCTGGCCAGGGCCCGGTCCAGGCGCGCTTGGTCCGCGGACCAGCCGTGGTGCTTGAGGACGGCATCGAACACAGGGGCCCCCGATAGGTTTGATGGCTCATTCCAACCTTCGCCCCCCGCCTTGTCAAGGGTCACTTGATAAAAACCGTGAAGACGGTGGCATCATGGGGACACCATGTTCCCCCTCGCTCCGCTCCCCCCAGGCATGCCCTGGATCGTACTTGGCCTCATGGCCGGCACCAGCGCCGACGGCGCGGATGCGGCCCTCATCCGGGTGGCCCCGGGAGGCTTTCGCAACGGCAACCCCTACCAGGCCTTCCTCGGGCACTACCACGAGCCCTATCCGCCCAAGCTGCGCAAGGCGGTGCTGGCCGCGGCCGAGGACAAGATGGCGCCCTCGGAGCTCTGCGTCCTGCAGCGCCAGCTCGGGGAGCACCATGCCCACGCCGCCGCCCTGCTGGTGGAGGAGATGGGCCTGCGGCCCCACCTGGCGAGCCTGCACGGCCAGACCGTGCAGCACCGGCCCGCCCAGGGCGCCACCCTGCAGCTGGCCGATCCGTACCTGATGGCGGAGCGCCTGCACTGCCCGGTGGTCTGGGACCTGCGCCGGCGGGACATGGCGCTGGGGGGCCAGGGGGCGCCGCTGGTGCCGCTCCCGGAGCTCTGGCTGCACGGGCTCGCCCGGCCCTGGGTGGCCCTGAACCTCGGCGGCATCGCCAATGCCACCATCTGGGACGGCAAGCGGCACTGGGCCTGGGACCTGGGCCCGGCCATGAGCCTGCTGGACCTGGCGGCGGAGCGCTGGCTGGGCAAGCCCTTCGACCCCGACGGCGACAGCGCCACGGGGGCGGTGGACCTCAAGCTGCTGGAGCGCTGGATGGCCCACCCCTTTTTCCGGCGGCCGCCGCCCAAGTCCACCGGGCGGGAGGTGTTCGGGGCCGGCTGGCTCCGGGCCGAGCAGGCGCGCCTGGAGGCCCTGGCCCTCCCGGAGCGCATGGCCACCCTGGCCGCCTTCACCGCCGAAGCGGTGGCCCAGGAGCTGCACGCCTGGGGACCCGCCCTGCCGCCGGGCACGGCGCTGCTGGTCTCCGGCGGCGGCGGCCACCACGTGAGGGTGCGCCGGGAACTGAACCGGCGCCTGCCGGAGCTGCAGATGGAGGATGACCTGAAATTCCCGCCCGGGGCCCGGGAGGCGGTGAGCTGGGCGCTGCTGGGCGCCGCTTCCGCCGCGGGGGTTGCGGGCAGCCTGCCCGAGGTGACCGGGGCCAGCCGGGGCGCGGTGCTGGGCAGCTGGGTGCCGGGGTGAAGGCAGCCCCATGGCTGGACCACCTGCCGCCCTGGCTGGCCTGGGGTGCCATCGCCTCCACCGGCGCCTTTGCCCCGGGGGAGCTGGCGGTCATGGCCATGCCGCTGCTGGCGGCGGCCCTGGTGCAGTGGCGGGACTGGTCGTTGACGGCCTGGCGCCGCGGACTGGAACTTCTGGCCCTGGCCGGGTTCCTGTTCCTGCTCCTGCTGCGGGTGGGGGTGCTCCTGACGGTGGTGGACCTGCTGTTCCTGCTCTGCGGCGTGCGCCTGTGCCTGCCCAGGGACGTGCCCCAGCGGCGGCAGCTCCTCCTGATGGGGTTCCTGCTGTTCATCACCACCGCCGTGAGCACCGCCGACCTGGATTTCCTGCTGTGGTCCACGGTCTGGGTGGCCGGCACCGCGGCGCTGCTGCTGCAGCTCAACTGGGAGCGGTCCGCCCGGCTGCGCCAGGGTCCGTTTCCGAATCCCCCCTTCGTCCGGGTCCTGGGCTGGTCCGCGGCCGTGCTGGTCCTGGGGTCCGGCTTCTTCGTCACGCTGCCCCGGCTGCGCCTGGGCCTCAGCCGCCTGCCGGTGGGCATCCAGAACCTGGGCGGGCTCCAGGCCGGCCTCAGCGATGTGCTCGACCTGGGCGGCCGCGGCCCGATCCAGTCCAACCGGGAGGTGGCGGAGCGGATCATGCCCGCGGGGCCCCTCTCCCCGCAGGCCAGGCAGGACTATGGCTCGGCCCTGGGCCTGCTGCGCGGGATGACCCTGGAGGGGCTGGACGGCCAGCGCTGGGAGGTGGACGCCGAGACCCCCCGCCGGGGCCAGACCCGGTGGACCGGAGGCACCAGCCGGCGGCCGGTGGCCGCGGATTTCTTCATGGGCCCGGGGCTCATGGGCATCGTTCCGCTGCCCTATGGCGAGACGGACCTGGACCCGGCGCCCGGAGACGCCCTGCGCTTCGGCCGGGGCGCGAGCCTGCGCTGGGTGTTCCCGGTCCGGCGCATCACCGCCCTCCGCTTCGCCCTGACCCCCTCCGAGCTGGAGCCGGAGCCGCCGCCCCGGGGCCGGCGCCTGGCCCTGCTCACCGCCACCGGCAAGGACACTGGCAGCGCCCGGGACTGGAGCCTGCGGGTGGCCCCGGGCGCCCTCCCGGCCCGGGAACTGGCCGAGCGCCTCGCCGCCACCCTGCGTTCCAGCTTCACCTACACCCTGGACAACCCTTCGGGAGGCGCGGCCAATCCCCTGGAGGATTTCCTGGAACGCAGCCATGCCGGCCACTGCGAGTACTTCGCCTCCGCCCTGGCCTTCATGCTCCGGCACCGGGGCGTGCCGGCCCGGGTGGCCAACGGCTACCGGCTGGGGCCCTGGATCGATGAGGGCGGGTACTTCCTGGTGACCCAGGACCAGGTCCACAGCTGGGTGGAATACTACGACGCCGCCGCCGGCGGCTGGCGCACCGCCGACCCGACCCCGGCCGCCCCGGCCTCCCCGTTCGGCACCGGCGACCTCATGGCCGCCCTGTCCCGCTGGACCGACACCATCCGGTTCCGCTGGGACCGGGATGTGGTCCGGTACTCCGACGAGGACCAGCTGGCCGGGGCGGGCTGGGCCCTGGCCCGGTTCGAGGCCCTGACCCGCTGGCGGCCCGGACCAGCGGTCAAGTGGCTGGCCGGCCTGGCGCTCCTGGGCGGCCTGGGCTGGTTCGGGAGCCGGCGCCTGCCCCAGCGGCGGCCCGGCGGCGCCCCCGGCCGGATCCGGGAATTGCGCCCCCTGCTGCGCCAGGCCCGGGTCGCCCTGCCGCCCCGGGAGGCCGAGACAGCCCGGGCCTGGCTGGGCCGCCTGGCCCGCCTGCGCCCGCACCGGGCCGCCCAGCTGGAGCGCCTGGCCCGGGAAGCGGACGCCGTGGCCTACGGCCGGAAACCGGCCGGAACCCTGAAGGCCCTGGCCAGGGAGGAAGCCAGGCAATGGAAGGGGGGAGCGCCCTGAAGATCCTTGTCAGACCTCCTTTTCCAGCATGCCGAACCGCGCCATGATGCGCTTCTCGCCCTCCGGGAAGCGCACGGTGTAGGTGAGCCCGTCGCCGTTGCCGGTGGCGGCGGTGATGACGCCGCGGCCGAAGCGGGGGCTGAGCACCCGGGTGCCCTTGGGCCAGCCGCCGGACCGCTCCTCCTCCGGGGCGGGCTCGGCGGGCCGCGCCGGGGCGGGGCTCTCCGCCGCCGCCACTCCCTTCACCCGCTCGAAGAAGCCCCGGATCCGGTTCAGCTCCGAGGACACGGAAGTGCCGCCGCCCCCGCCGAACCCCCGGGGCGCTTGTGCCCCCTGGCCGGACTGGTACAGCTCGGTGCCCCAGCGGATGGGCGTCTCCAGGCCTTCGGCGGGCAGTTCGCGGAGGAAGCGGCTGGGCATGCACAGCACCTCCTGGCCCATCATCCGCCGGCGCCGGGCGGCGGTGAGGTAGAGCTTGTGCTGGGCCCGGGTGATGGCCACGTAGAACAGCCGGCGCTCCTCCTCGATGCCGTCCTCGGTCTCCCTGGCGTTGCGGTTGGGAAAGACATCCTCCTCCATGCCCACCAGGAACACCACCGGGAACTCCAGCCCCTTGGCGCAGTGGATGGTCATGAGCGACAGCAGGGCCGCCTCCTCCAGCTCATCGGTGTCCGAGGCCAGGGTCACCCGGTCCAGGAACTCCGCCAGGCGCAGACCCAGGGATTCCGCTTCGGCCGCGGCGGAGATGAACTCCTCCAGGTTGCGCAGCCGGCCCTCGGCCTCCAGGGTGGCCTCCTCCTCCAGCATCTGCACGTAGCCCGACTCCACCAGCACCCAGCGCACCAGGGCCGACAGCCCCAGCGCCTTGGCCTCGTCCGCCGCCTTGCGGAACAGGTCCAGGAAGCGCACCAGCTCCCGCTGGGCGCGGCCCTTCAGTTCGCCGGCCCTGAGCAGCGCCGCCACCCCTTCCAGGGCCGTGCCGCCCTCGGGGATGGCCGCCTCGATGCGGGCCAGGGTAGTGGGCCCCACGCCCCGGGAAGGGGCGTTCACCGAGCGGCGGAAGCTCACCAGGTCGAAGGGGTTGCTCACCAGGCGCAGGTAGGCCAGCAGGTCCTTCACCTCCTGGCGCTCGTAGAACTTGGTGCCGCCCACCAGCTTGTACGGCATGTTCTCCCCGCGCAGGGCCTCCTCCAGCTGCCGGGACTGCCAGTTGGCCCGGTATAGCACCGCCATCCGCGCCCCCGGGTAGGCGCGCCGCTCCTCCCGGATGCGCTGGACCACGAATTCCGCCTCCAGCCGCCCCTCGTCCAGCAGCTTGAAGGTGATGCTGTGGCCGGCGCCCAGATCGGTCCACAGGGTCTTGCCCAGGCGCTGGGTGTTGTTGGCGATGACCGAACTGGCCGCATCCAGGATCTTCTGGGTGGAGCGGTAGTTCTGCTCCAGCTTGATCTGGACCGCTTCGGGGAAGTCCCGCTGGAAGTCCAGGATGTTGCGGATGTCGGCCCCTCTCCATCCATAAATGCTTTGATCTTCATCACCAACCACACATAAATTGTGGTGGCGTCTTGCTAGGTGCTGTACCAGCAAATACTGGGCCTTGTTCGTATCCTGGTACTCGTCCACCAGGATGTACCGGAATCGCTCAGCATAAGTCGCTTGTACCGCTTCATCCCGGAACAGCCGCTCCGTGTGCAGCAGCAGGTCGTCGAAGTCGCAGGCCCGGTTCTGCTTGAGGCCTCGCTGGTAGAGGTCGTAGACGTCCAGCACCTTCCGGGTCCAGGGGTCCATGGCCTCCTCCCGGGCCTCCTGGGGCAGCAGGCAGCGGTTCTTGAAGTCGGAGATGACCTCAAGCATCTTCTTGGGGTGGAACTGCTTCTCCGCCAGCTTCAGCTCTGCCAGCACCTGCTTGACCAGGCTGCGCTGGTCCGAGGGATCGAAGATGACGAAGTCGCGCCCCACCGGGGTGCGGTCCCCTTCCCGGCGCAGGATCCGGGTGCAGAAGCTGTGGAAGGTGCTCACCCAGAGCTGCCCGGCGGGCACGCTCACCAGCCGCTGCACCCGCTCCGCCATCTCCCCGGCGGCCTTGTTGGTGAAGGTCATGGCCAGGATGCTGCCGGGGCGCACCCCCTCCTCCTCGATGAGCCAGGCGATGCGCCGGGTGATCACGGTGGTCTTGCCGGAGCCGGCGCCCGCCAGGATCAGCAGGGGGCCGTTCGCGTGGGTCACCGCTTCCCGCTGGGGGGGATTCAGGTTGCGCAGGAGTGGGTGGTCCGGTTCCGCTGGGTGCATCCTTCGAGTCTAGCTGCCCGGCCGCACAATCCGCCAGGATGGGCTAGAATCTCAGGTGCAGCGCTCGCATGGCGGAATGGCAGACGCAGCGGACTTAAAATCCGCCGACCGCAAAGTCGTGAGGGTTCGAGTCCCTCTGCGAGCACCAAATTGGATGAACATTTCAACGTTGCAAAATGGCCATCACGATGCCACAAATGCGACGTTGGGTTACCGGACCGGGCCGGCCTCGCTGCGCAGGAGCCGGACCTTCCGCTGGCCGTCATCCACGCTCAAGGTGGAATGCCCCTGCCCTTCCGGCGGCAGCCCATAGCCGGCCACCAGTTCCTCCACGCTGAGCCGCTGCCCGGGGTAGGGCGGGAACAGACTCCACTGGAAGGCGTACTCCACCCCGTGGGGCATGCCGTCCGAACCGAAGATGAGGTCCTCCCCGCAGCGGAACCCGGCCTGGTCCAGGAGCATCCGGAACGGGTTGTTGGCCGCCAGGTCACGGGGCTCCAGGCGGTCGGTGTAGTCCTCGCTGTCGCTGTTGAAGTTCGGCTGCATGGACAGGATGACGCCCAGGGCCTTGGCCCGCAGGGCCTCGGGCAGGGTGATGAACTGGACGTGCTCCATCCGCACCCAGGGAAACGCCACCCTCTGGGCGTCCAGCCGCTCCAGCGCCGTCAAGGTCTGCGCCACCGCCCGCCCGCCGATGGCATGGATGGCCAGGGGCTTGCCCAGGGGCTGCAACTCCGCCAGCACCTGTTCCAGGTCCGCGGCCGAGTAGATCAGCAGGCCCTCGCCCCCGCCCCGGAAGGCCCCGTCCATGGCCGCCGTGCGGGCCCCCACGGCCCCGTCGGTGAACAGCTTGAGCCCCGCCACCGCCTCCTGGGCTTGCGGATCCAGGGTGCGGAAGATGGCCGGGGTGGTCCAGCAGCGGATCCGGCCGCTCCACGGGGAAGCCTGAATCAGCCTCAGAGCGCCGGCGTCGGTGAGCAGCATGTCCTCCACCGCGCCGATGCCCACGCGCTGGAGCCCGGTCATGAACGCATCCAGCTTGGCGGCGGTGAGCCCGGCCGAGGTGCCGAAGAATGCCAGCAGCCGTTCCATGTTTCGTTCACACCATTCCGGGTCGTCCTGGTGCTCCAGCAGCTCCGGGTGGTCCGGCCCCAGGATCCGTTTCGCCCCGGGGGTGAGACAGAAGCCGTGCAGGCTGAAGTTGATCAGGATGGCCGGAGGCAGCGCCTCCAGTTCCGGGCCGAAACGCTGGCGCCCGCTCTGCCAGCCCACCACGGTGGTGACCCGGTCCCCGGGCAGGCCGCGCAGCAGGGCCAGGGCCTCCGCCACCGTGCGCCCTGTGAGGTCGGGACACCCCTGCAGGGCCCCATACAGGGAGACATGGGAATGACGGTCATAAAGCCATGGAATGTCTATTGTTTGACTCATCGCCGCGCACCCGGGGTTATGGAAATAAAGTATAACCCCTCCGTCGATCAATGCCGACCGATGGGAGTATCATATGCGTTCCTGCACCACCCCAGGAGGATCGATGGACGCCTTAGAAGCCCTCAACACGCGACGGAGCATCCGTGCTTTCACCTCGAGGCCGGTGAGCCTTGATCTGGTGCGGGAGCTGATCCGGGCTGCCATGCATGCCCCATCCGCCGGGAACGAGCAGCCATGGCACTTCATCATCATCACGGACCCCGCGATCCTGGGCAAGATTCCCGACTTCCACCCCTACGCCGGGATGATGGCGGAGGCGCCGGTGGCGGTGCTGGTTTGCGGCGATCCCCGGCAGGAGAAGCACCCCGGCATGTGGGTGCAGGATCTCGCCGCGGCCACCCAGAACCTCCTGCTGGCCGCCCACGCCAAGGGCCTGGGCGCCGTGTGGGTGGGCGTCCATCCCCGGGAAGACCGCATCCTGCCCCTGCGCAAGCTGATCGAGATGCCCGAGGCGATCATTCCGTTCGCCCTGATCCCCCTGGGCCACCCCGCCGAAAAGGCCGAAGCCGAAGACCGCTACCGCCCGGAGCTGATCCACCTGAACACTTGGTAAGGCTTGTCGTTGCATAAAAAAAGGCGGGCAATGCCCGCCTTTTCCTGTGCAAAGGAAACTACGCCTTCCAGCCGGCGAGGACGCGCATGTAGTTGGCGCGCTCGAAGGCCTGGGGATTGGGGCACTTGGTGAGGCTGAGGGAGCCGCGCATCTGGTCCAGTGACTCGTACTCGTGCTCTTCCATCCAGCGGACCATGTCCAGGCGGGTGGTCTTGAGGTGCTCGGGACCGTGCATCAGCAGGGCGGAGACCATCTGGATGGCGGTGGCGCCGGCCATGGTCGCCTTGATGGCGCCCTGGCCGTCGTGGACGCCGCCGCTGACGGCCATGGGAATGCCGATCTGGCTGTAGAGCATGCCCAGCCAGCGCAGGCGCAGGCGCAGGGTGGAGGGGCTGGAGAGGTTGAGGCTGGGCTCCACCTCCAGGGCCTCGATGTCCAGGTCGGGCTGGTAGAAGCGGTTGAACAGCACCACGGCGTCGGCGCCGGCCCCTTCCAGCACCTTGGCGAAATGGGCCAGGGAGGTGAAGAAGGGCGAAAGCTTCACCGCCAGCGGCAGGGTCACGCTGGACTTGACCGTGCGGACGATCTCCAGCAGGCGCTTCTCCACCATGTCGGCAGTCTCCAGCGGGTTGCCGGCCAAGTAGTACAGATTGAGCTCCAGGGCGTCGGCGCCGGCCTGCTGGATCTGCTTGGCGAAGTCCAGCCAGCCCGAGGCGGTGACCCCGTTGAGGGAGGCGATCACCGGAACGGACATGGCCCCCTTGACCTTGCGGACCAGGTCCAGGTAGTTGTCCGGCCCCAGGCGCAGGTCGCTGACATTGGCGAAATAGGAGGTGGCTTCGGCGAAGGACTCGGAGCCGGCTTCCAGGTCGTACAGGGTGCCGAACTGCTCGCGGGTGATCTGCTCTTCGAACAGGGAGGGCATGGTGATGGCGGCGGAGCCGGCATCTTCCAGGCGCCGGACCATGTCCATGTCGTTGGCGAGTGGACAGGCCCCCACCATCAGCGGGTGGTCCAACTGCAGGCCTAGGTAGCTGGTTTTCAGATTCATGAAAGTTCCTCCTGGATTGGGGCTGTACGAGGATAGATTGATTTTTCCTACCAGACCATCTAAATATCAACGCCCCTGGCACTTTTCCCGGTCGGGAGGTTGCCTGGGGCGCTGGGTCCTGCTTCAGGGCTCAAGAAAGCCTTTATTTATTTGGCAGCCTTGTCGGCCATCAACGCTTCCTCGGCCGCGACGGTGTTCACCGGCATGGTCAGGTGCGCCAGGTTCTCGTAGGTGGCGTAGCGGTTGGTCACTTCGCGCTGGGCCATGGCCAGCAGGTGCTTGAAGTGATCGGGATTCTGCTGTTCCACCATGCGGTAGCGGGTCTCGTTGCGCACGTAGCTGCCCAGGTCGATCTTGGGCGCGGCGGAATCCATCTGCAGCGGGCTTTCGCCAGCTTCGACCCGGCGGGGGTCGTAGCGGAACAGCGGCCAGTGGCCGGAGTCCACCGCCAGCTTCTGCTGCTCGCAGCCCTTGACCAGGTCGAAGCCGTGGGCGATGCAGTGGGAGTAGGCGATGATGATGGACGGTCCGTCGTAGCTTTCGGCTTCCTGGAAGGCCTTGACCACCTGCGCGTCCTTGGCGCCCATGGACACCTTGGCCACGTAGACGTTGCCGTAGACCATGGCGATCATGGACAGGTCCTTCTTGGGGAGGGACTTGCCGGCCATGGCGAACTTGGCGGAGGCGCCGATGGGGGTCGACTTGGAAGCCTGCCCGCCGGTGTTGGAGTAGACCTCGGTGTCCAGGACCAGGATGTTCACGTTGCGGCCGGAGGCCATGACGTGGTCGAGGCCGCCGTAGCCGATGTCATAGGCCCAGCCGTCGCCGCCGACGATCCACACGGACTTCTTCACCAGGTAGTCGGCCAGGAGCGCGAGCCGCTTGGCCTGGGCGGTGCCCAGGGCGGCCAGCTTCTCCTTGAGGATCGCGATCCGCTCGCGCTGGGCCTTGATCCCGGCTTCCGTGGTCTGGTCGGCGCAGACGATGCCGGCCACCAGGTCGTCGCCCAGGGTGGACGCCAGGGTCTTGAGGATCTCGGTGGCGTGCTCGTTGTGCTTGTCCAGGGCCAAACGGTAGCCCAGGCCGAATTCCGCATTGTCCTCGAACAGGCTGTTGGACCAGGCGGGACCGCGGCCGTCGGCGTTCTTGGTGTAGGGCGTGGTGGGCAGGTTGCCGCCGTAGATGGAGGAGCAGCCGGTGGCGTTGGCGATCAGGGCCCGGTCGCCGAACAACTGGGTCATGAGCTTGATGTAGGGGGTCTCGCCGCAACCGGCGCAGGCGCCGGAGTACTCGAACAGGGGTTCCATGAACTGGGAGCCCTTGATTTCGTTCTTGAGCAGGGTGCGGTCGGGGGCGGGCAGGTCCAGGAAGAACTTGTAGTTCGCGGCCTCGGCATGGCGCAGGGGCACCTGGTCGGCCATGTCGATGGCCTTGTGCTTGGGGTTGCTCTTGTCCTTG
>Ga0182014_10003619_pt1 | contig 18366 bp, 31 predicted proteins | sample 612S2DmetaG_FD_120489 | JGI IMG/M metagenome (GOLD analysis project Ga0182014, IMG submission 120489) | Permafrost microbial communities from Stordalen Mire, Sweden - 612S2D metaG | ecosystem: Environmental > Terrestrial > Soil > Wetlands > Permafrost | place: Sweden: Stordalen | collected... | reverse complement strand
TCGGAGATCTCTTCGGGTGTGTATGCGCGATGAGCGCGGGAATCGTTTTTCATTCCCGCCACTCTAGCCCGGCCCCAGCCCTCTTAGATAGACCGCACCCCCCATACCGCTTACGTTCTTCTAGGATCCGTCGCGAACGGAGGTGCGGCTCGCTCACGACCGGATTGAAATAGAGGTTCTTGTAGAGGAACTTGCGCAACTCCAGGTTCAACGCCTGCCGCCTGGGGCTGTATCGCACCAGCCGCCGGGGCTGAAGCCGGACATCATCGGCGCTGGCCACGCCGGCGTTACGAATGAGTCTCTCGGTGGTCGTGACCACATCTTTGACCTGCAGATCCGTGATGCAGCGAATGATGCAATAGCGGCGGCACTCATCCGCCAACTGGCCGTACTCGCTTTCTACGGTCCGCGTGGCCTGCCGCCAAAGGCGCACCTTGTGGTTAAGCTCATCCTCGGAGAGGAGGCCCGAATCCAGGCCGTCGTCGAGGTCGTGGCTGTAGTAGGTGATTTCGTCCGCGAGATCCGCCACTTGGGCCTCCAGAGAAGGTGATTTCGCCGCCAAGCCGAGGTGTTTGCCGGGGTGAGAGCGGGCGTTGCTATGTTTGGCGAGCCCTTCGCGGACTTCCCACGTGAGGTTCAGGCCGGAGAACCGCGGATACCGCTGTTCCAGTTCCTCCACGATGCGCAGGCTTTGGCGATTGTGTTCGAAGCCGCCGAACTCCTTCATCAGCCGATTGAGCACTGTCTCGCCCTTGTGACCGAATGGCGAGTGACCGAGATCGTGGGCCAGCGCGATGGTCTCGGCGAGGTCTTCGTTAAGCTTCAGCGCGCGGGCGATGTTACGCGAAATCGCGGCCACCTCCATCGTATGGGTCAACCGCGTGCGGAGGTGATCGCCAGTGCCGTTGAGAAACACCTGGGTCTTGTATTCTAGGCGGCGAAAGGCGCGGGAGTGAATGACCCGATCACGGTCCCGCTGAAACTCCGTGCGCCATTCCGGCGGTGGTTCCCGGTGCTGGCGCCCGCGGGTGTCGGCGCTGAGCTGCGCATAAGGGGCGAGGCATTGGCGCTCGATTGCCTCTAGCTCGTGTCGGGTGCGGGGCATGCCTAGAGGTAAATCCGAAACCCGAGGGCCGGAGGCCGAAGGAAGGAGGGGCGCATTATCCTTCCAGCAACTGTTGCACCGAAATGCCCCGCAGCTCAAACAGGCGGCGGATGGCGTCCTCAATCAGGTTGTTTGGACAGGAGGCGCCGGCGGTGATCCCTACCATGACCTTGCCCGAGGGCAGCCAGTCAGCGGTCTCGACTTCCTCGTGCTTGTGCTGATTGTAATGGAGAATCAACTTGTCGGACCTCATCTTGGCGGCGTTCTTGATGAAGTAGGTCGGCAACTTCGCCTCGCCCATCTCCGCAAGATGCGAGGTGTTCGAGGAATTGTATCCGCCGATGACCAGCAGCAGGTCGATGGGCTCCTGCAACAGCTTCTCCAGCGCGTCCTGGCGATCCTGCGTCGCCCCGCAGATCGTGTCGAAGAAACGAAAGTGTCGGTCGATGTCTGCCTCCCCGAATCTTTGCATCATGGCCCGGCGCAAGCGCCGCTGCACTTCTTCCGTCTCGCCCCGGAGCATGGTGGTTTGGTTGGCGACCCCGATAGCCTGCAGGTGAACGTCGGGATCGAAACCTTCGGAATACGCGCCTTTGAACTTCTCCAGGAAGGCCGCTTTGTCGCCGCCGTTGACCAGGTAATTGCAGACGTAGTCCGTCTCGGCCAGCGTGAAGACGACGAGGTAGTGGCCACCGCCGTTGGCCATGGCCTGCGAGCTAGTGGCCTTCGTTTCTTCGTGCCAGGCCTTGCCGTGGATGATGCTGGTGACTTTGTCTTTGGAATACTGCCGGACACGCTTCCAGACGCTCATCACGTCTCCGCAAGTCGTATCGACGAACCGGCAGCCCCTGGCTTCGAGCTGCTGACGCATCGAGACTTCCGTTCCGAAGGCGGGAATGATGACTATGTCGTCTTTCTTCAGGTCCGCGATGTCGGCATCCTTCTCCTTGCCTGAGAGGAACTTGATGCCCATGGCGCGGATCTGGTCGTTGACTTCAGGGTTGTGGATGATCTCGCCGAGAATATAGATCGGCTGCAAAGGGAAGACTTTGCGAGCGGCATAGGCCAAGTCGATGGCCCGCTCGACGCCATAACAGAAACCGAATTGCTTGGCAAGCTTGATGGTCAGGTCGCCCGCCGAGAGGACACAGCCGCTGCTCCGAATGCGCTCGACCAAGTCACTGCGGTAATGCGAGAGGACCTGGGCCTGAACCGCCGCCATGACATCGGGACGGCGGAGATTGATCTTCTGCGGGGCGGGAGGCGCTTCGATTGACATATTCATGCTAGCTTAACATGAACCGCCATGTCGTCCAACATAAAGGCGGCCGCAGAAAGGGTACAAGGCGCGAAATACCTCTCTCGGGGACTTCTCTTCCTAAACACTGCGGTGCTCCACTATTCCGTTTCTTCGCTTGGTTCGATTTATGATTGCGTCCTGGTGGGGATGTGGGAGAATGGACCCTCGGTTGCCGGAGCGTAGCTCAGCCTGGTAGAGCACTTGGTTTGGGACCAAGACGCCGCAGGTTCAAATCCTGTCGCTCCGACCACTCTTTTGTTGGCCAATCGCAATACTGCTGAGGCCGCATCAGTCGCTCTTACAGACGCTCTGACGCAGGCCGGGCAGGCGCTGGTCACCGCAGGCCAAGCTGTTTTGGCCGCTGCCAGCGCCCTGGGCGGCCAGCCGGCTTGTTTTCGCCCTGTCGCCTCTCTCTCTCGCACACCCGCCCTCCTGACCGTCACAGAGCTGGTTAACGAGTACCTGCGCGGCAAGGCCCGGGCCGGCCGGAGCGACCGTTACTTGCGCCAGCTCAAGACGAGCCTGAAGAGTTTTGCTTGCGGCCGGCACTCAGTTGCCTGCGACCAGGTGTTGGCGGGCGAGATTGAAAAGTGGATCTATGGGCAGGGCTGGGCCGCCAAGACTTCCCGGAGCTATCTGAATGACGTGAAGGGGCTCTACAACTGGGCGATGCGCCGCGGCTATTGCGAACGCAGCCCGGCGCTGGGCGTGGAGCTGCCCGTTCTGGACGGCCATGGTACCATCGCGGTACATACTCCCGACCAGGTCAAACAGGTTCTGGCCATAGCTCGCAACGCTGATTTGGACGTATGCCGTCACTTGGCCGTCCGCTACTTCACCGGCATACGGTCGGCGGAATGCCACCGGCTCAGGGAAGCGGACATAAAGCTTGAGCAGAACCTGATTGAAGTGCCGGCCGTCAAGAGCAAGACGCGCGCGCGCCGGCTCGTCACCATTCAGCCAAATTTACGCGCCTGGCTGGCGCTGGGGGGCGAGCTGCGGGCGATTGGTGATATGACCGTCAGACGGGTGATTAAGCTCTCCAAGGTACCTTGGCCGCATAACGTGGCCCGGCACAGCTTTGTTTCTTACCATCTGGCGCAATTCCAGGCGGCAAACAAAACGGCGCTGGAAGCCGGGCATAGCGAGCAAATGCTCTTCGCTCACTACCGCGCCCTGGTGACTCCCGGCGCCGCTGCTGAATTCTGGTCTATCGTGCCAGGATGATCTTTGCCTCGAACCGATCTTCACTCTCGGGTATAACCCTTTCCACGTCCAGCAAGACTGGATCAGCATCGGGGCCGTAGAACGGTTCAACTTCCACCGCAACGCGCGCGTCTGGCCCAAAGCGTTGCAGCTCGGCAATTAGGTCTATTATTTTCATATTACTTCTCGCGGCTCTGGAGAGACAGGCAGACCAGCACAAAGGCAAATACGACCACGAAGAACAGCGCGCCAGCGCCGCCGCCGTGGAAGCCGATATGGGCAAAGAGGGCATTCATGCCGTTGGGACCTGTTGGAGCATCAAAGGGAAGGTGATGAAGTTCTCTTCCTTGCACAGCTCGATAAAGGCGTGCAGGACGATCTGCGTGAGTTCATCGGCTGAGCGTAGCCCGAGGTTCTGCGCCTCGATGGCCATCTGGCGCTTGGTCTCCAGGTCCACTTCGAGGCTCGTGCCGTGCACCTGGCCTTTGATGGGTGTGATGGCATCCAGCCGGTTGCTTTGCTTGTCCACCCGGCTTTCGATGCGGGCCAGGTGTTGGCTCCACTGGTCAATGCGGCTCTCGATGCTGGCCAGGTGTTGACTGAACTGCTTTTCCGTCTCTGTTTGTTTTGTCTTCATTGTATCCGTCGATACGCCCTTCTCGGGGCAAACCAAACGCGTGCCAGAAGGCGAGAACCTTGTCGAGCGACGGCACGACCCGTCCACTCTATCTGACACGCGTTTGGGGTTTTGCTTTCGACCACCAGCGCATCGTGACTGCGCTTTACAAACGGCGGTTCGCCTTCTCGCGCGAACAAAGGTATAGACGCACGGGCCGGGGATCTATTCAAGCCCAATCTCTCTCACACGCTCACCAGGCCCGCACGCATGGCAAAGCGGGTCAGGCCCGCAATGTCATGGATGCTGATGCGAGCATAGACTTGCGCCCGGTGAAACTCCACCGTCTTGGGCGATATGCCCAGATCCAGCGCTACCTCTTTGGGCGTCTTGCTGCTGGCCAGGCCGGTCAAAACTTGCCGCTGCCGCTCAGAGAGGGCGGAAACGATCAAAAGCGCGGTTCGGCTCAATTCCCGCTCGGGGATGGCCCCTAGCTTTCGATATGGGCAGCTTTGACAGGGTGGCTGGTATGAGATGGTGGGGGTTTTTGGCATCGGTCAGAAGGTGGCGAGCCAGCGGTTGAACGCCTCGGTGTCCAGGACATAACGGCGGCGGCCGTCCGGTTCGATGGAGACTTCCTTGGCGCCGAACCGGGCGAAGTGTTCCCTGAGGACTGGATTGGCGGTGCGATAGATTACGCCAACGGCTCCGGCTCGCTTCCAATGGGCGCACTGGCGCAAGACAATGCGGTAGGCGGCAAGATTGGGCAGGTCGCCGACGAAGACCGCCTGGGGAACCAGCGGCGCGCGTAGCAGCAGGTGAAGGTCGTTGACTGAGCCCGAGGCCCAGGCCAGGGCGTCAGAGGCGGCCACAGGGATTACAAACGGAAGCCCCCCGGCCGGGTATTGGCGGCCGGGGGGCGGTGAGACCTGCCTGCGTAGATCAGGCATGGGGAGGATGGGTCAACTGCCGCTCGTCAGCGAGGTCAGCAGGCCGGTTACGCCGCTGCTCGCGCCCTGCACGGCGGAGACATCTTTCTCGATCGTCGGCGCATACTGCTGCCATTTCTGGTAGGCCATCCACAGGCCGATGTAGAGCCCGACCATCCCGACGAAGGTGAGGAAGATCAGCAGATTGGCGGTGCGATCATTCATGCCGCGGCGTGGGGATCGGTGGCCTGGCCGGTGAAGACCTGAGCTGCCGGAGCTGGCGCGGCTGCAGGCGTCAACGCTGCCATGACGGCTTCCTGAGCGACCGCGGGCGGCAACGGAAGTGTCAGCGCTGACTCCGGGACATAGTCTTCGTAGCTCTTGGAAGCCACTTTGAGCCGGAGAGCGGCCCAATCGGCGGGCGTCGGGTCGGCCTTGGAGAAGAGGTCTTTGAGCGCGGCGGCGATGGCCGGCTCTTCTTTGATGGCTTCCTCGAGGATGAAGAAGACCAGGGAAAGGGCTTCGGGAGTCATAGGCTAGAGCTTCACGCCGAACTGAGTGAGCATGGCCAGCAAATCGGCGAGGCTTTGGCTGGCGAGCTGTTGCGCCGTGGTGACCGTAGTGAGCGCGGGGGGCGCGTTGGTTGACCCCGAGCCCGCGAGAGTGACGTAGATCTGCACGGCGTCCACCAGCGCCGCCATGGTGGCCTGGTATTTCTGGTAGGCAGCCTTGACCGCGGCTTCCTGGCTCGCGGGCGGATGGAACTGCGCGACGTAATCGCCCCATGCGGTCATGGCTGCATCCGCGCTGGTGACAATCGTGCCGGCCGCTTGGTAGCTGGCTTGCTGCGGTGTAGTTCCGCACCCGCTTACCATGAAGAGGCCAGCACTTAAGCCGGAGAGGACGAAGGCGGCGAGCAAGACGGAGAGCGCGCCTCGAGCTGCATCAGCGCTGGCTTCCTTTTGCGTCGGCACATTCGTTCCGAAGATGACCCCATGCCAGATGCTGACGAGTCCGCCGCCTGACGCAATCGCGTGATAGATGCGGCCAAGGTTTTGAAGCAGCAGCCATCCCGCTGTGGCCCACAACAGGGCCTTTTGGGTGAACAGGGCGGCGATTTCGGGGGGTATTTGGGCGATCATGCTTTTTCTTCTTTCTCGTATTTGCAGGTGAGGCGGCAATGCTCAGCCATTGCGGCCACTTTGGTTTTGAGCTCGACTACACTCACCAAGGTCCAGGCCTGCAGGCCCACCATGGCGGAAAGGATTACGACTGCGACTGAGGGTTCCACGGTCATTTGTGTTTGGCCAGGCGGCCACGCAAAAGCTCCAAGCCTCCCATCCAAATGAAGATGGCCACCGCGGCGGCCAGGTAAACCCACCAGGGGATGCTCTTGATGATGCCCCAGAGCAGTTGGCTGGCGCCCCCGCCAACGGCCCCCACAAGCTGGCCTGGGGCGTTCAGGACATTGTTAACGCCTTCCATCAAGCCTTGCTCGGCGGCCGTATTGATGGAGCCAGCCACGTCGTTATCGCCCGTGCTGACGTTGCCCGCGGCGGTATCGGCCATGGCCTGGTCATACTGGGCCTGCGTCCAGGTGCCTTGCTCGAGGAGCTGCTGGTCAATGGCGGCGTTGCCGGAGTCGGCCGCGTCAGAGCGCGCCTGTTCGGCGGCGGGGTCGACGCCGGTCGCTTGCGTGACGATCCAATTCCAGAGGCCCATAGCTACGGGAGATTGTATTTGTTGCGGAGATAGGTGAGGACGCTGTTGCGGTCAGCATCCGAGAGCAGCGTGTTGTAGAAGAGGACTTCGGCTATGTAGCCGGTGAATGGCAGGCTGCCGAATGCCTCTCCGCTGGCCACGTCGGAGGTCCCGGCTCCCACCGTTAAGAGTGAGGAAATGATTGCCCCATCGATGCAGTAAGTAGAGTTATTGGTGCTGCCAGGCCCGTAGATCGTCGCATTGGTGGAGGCTCTGCTGGCGCACATTGCGAGCCAAGTATCCGTGCGATAGAGATTGTCGCTAGCCCCCATTGCATAATGCCGCCAATACAATCCCGGCCGCCAACTGATCGCAGTCCCGTCCGCATAGGATTTGCTGACTACCAATTGCTGGCCCCCGGAGCCCGTGCCACTGGCCACCAGGAACATGGTGTAATTGGTCGGTGTGCCCGCATACGGCGAAACCAGGTAATTGTTGGTGAAATAATAGGCGGGCAAGCTGTTGATGATGTTGGTGTGATAGACCGGTTGCAGGGCGCCCGTGTTGGTCGCAGCCCAGCCATTCCCGCTGCTGTCCGGCCAGTTGGTGACTGCGCCATCGGGATATACATTCGCATCCGCCTTGAACCATACTTGCAAGTTGGTCAGCACGGTGTTGGTTGGCGGCCCGGAGACGGCGGCCAATAGCCCATTGGCGAAAGAGTATGTCCATCCGGCCACCGTCAGGGCGGTCGAGGCGCCGGCAACCTGCGCTGGATGGCTGTAGAGCCGATAGAGGTTGACGCCATTGGGATTGACCGTTGCGCTCAAGCTGTTGGTTGCGCCGGTGAGCTGGCGGTCAAACACGTCGAGCAGCGTCACGGTGTTGCTGGTGAGGCCAGGGACTGCCGACAGCGCCACGGAGATGGAAGTCGCTGCATTCGTGTTCCGGTTCCACAGCGCAACGGCCACGTCGTCACCAACGAGCGGCTTGACCCAGACCTGCGAAGTCGCGTTGGATTGGATCATCCAGCCGGGGATGCAGAGCGCGTCCTGGTCAATCGCGATGGCATCCGCGTTCTTGAAGATGGCCAGCTCCGTCGCGCTGTAAGGCAGATAGATACAGTTGACGGCGATAAACAGCGGCATGGCGGCCATGCAGCTCATCGCGAAATAGCCGCGCGTGTCGTTGGTAGTCAGCGAGTAGCCCCAGACCCCTTGCGAGCCCCCGCCCGCATAGTCCTTGGTAATTAGCCCATCCTGATATTGATAGTGGCCACGGCCAGTGAGCCAGGGGTGATGCAAGCTCCCATCCAAATATTGAGCCCACGTCGGCTGGGCCGGATCGCCGCTGGAATTGATGACGTTGGCTACGCCCAAAACCCAGTTGCCCAAATTCATGCCGATGGAGAGGTCGATGGCCAGGGACGGTTGCTGATTCGTCCAGCCGGCCACGACGGATTCATTGTCAGCCGCCACGGCAAAGGTTTCCAACCAGACCCGCTCGCCGGCCGCGCCAAAGTCGCAGAAGGAATTATCCACCTTGGCAAACGTGACGCCCCAATCAACAAACGTCTGGGCGTCCTGTGCGGCGTGCGCGTAATCGCTTGCCGGCAGGTTGCCGGTGTTGAGCGGGTTATAGATCCAACCGCTGGCCGGCGCGAGATAAAGGCCCAGCGAACAGCCGTTGGTCTTGAACACACTTGCCAACCAGGGCATCCCATCGGGATAGCCTGGCAGCCCGCTGAAAGAGGGGATAGGCACTAGCACACCGTTTCCGTCCCGGTTCGTTGACCAGCCGGCGTCTATGCCCATGGTCGTGTAGCCGGCTTGCGCGAGGCCGTTGGTGTTGAAGTACTGCGCAACGCCGATCCAGGTGGCTTCCGCGTTCAAGGTCACTGCGCCGTAGCCCATCGGCGGACGCGGGGCCGCGCTTTCCCGCATGATCGGATTGATGCCACCATGAAAAGCCGACGCTGTCATGATGCCGCTCAACGTGAGGGCACCCCCCGTCCTGGATGATGTCCCGGAAGAATTCGTAGACGTCGTGTCGTAGTTGGGGCTTATCGTGAATGTCGCGTGAGTCACCGGATTGCTGAAGATCGTGTTGCCCGTCGCCGTGTCAGTCCAATTGCTGCCCCCTCCCTGAGTCGCCAGAATCGCCATGACGGTATTGCTGACCGTGGCAGTAGATACGCCGCCCCCGATCAGCGGCTGAATGGCCGCTGCCACGGCGGCGGCGGTAGCGCGCTTCGTGGTCCAGGTGCCAGTGCCGGCGTTGGTAGCGTTTATGATGATGTCGTCATTCGTGTTGACGAGAGTGGCTCGCGGCTCTTGCGAGTAAGGGATCGGGACGATGGTTGCCGCCTGAACCGCGAGGCTATTCAGGAGTATTAAGAGCGCCGTTTTCATCAGTGAGAGGATTGGAGTTTTCATCGGCATGGACTGCGGCGACCGGGGGATCGGGTATGAGGAAGTCGCCGGCCTCATCGGCTTGCGGCCGGCCGGCTTCGTCGACTTGAAGCCAGAGCGGCAAGCCAATCTGGCCGGAGAGCCGCGGGGTTGGCTGGCAATAGAGATTGATGGCAAGATTCATCACGCATAGAAGATTTCACCAACCACGGCGTTGACCGGGGCGCCATTGGGATTGTTCACCTTGCACATGCCGGAGAGTTCCACCGTCTTGCTTTCCCCGGCAAAGACCGGCAGGACCACGTTGGCATTGGCGTCCTGGATGTAGAGCGCCGCGGCGGCGTCCATATTGGTGAGGAGGAACTGCTTCCGCGTCTTGCCATTGTCCACGCCGTTGAAGGCCACCGTCGCGCCCGCGCCAATCGCTACGATCCCGCCGCCCTTTGAATACGTTGGCGCGCCGGTCACCAGCGCCAGTGTCGTTGGCGGCGAATAGTTCAACGGGCTAGCCCCGGCGTAAAAGCTGACCGTGATTTGGACCCCGGTATTGTTCGCGAAGATGAGTGAGGTGAACGGAGTCGGGCTCGGACCATAGGTCCATCCCTGTTGCATCGGAATGAAGCCTTGCCCATCAAAGCTCACCTGGAATTGCGCGCTGGCCTGAGCGCACGAAAACACCAGGCCGGAGACCGCCATCGGCAGAACCTGATACGGCGCGAGAGTAACGCTCTTTGAAGTTGTGGGGATCATTTGCGGAACATCATGAAGGCGATGAGCAGGCCCATCAGGGCCATGGCGCCGTAAACAACTTTGGTGGTAAGATCCATGCCCGTGGTAGCGCCGCCGCTCTGGACGTTTTCGGCCAGCGTCTGATTGTTGCCGAGCACGGAGGAGAGCAGGTCCGTTTCGTTTTGCGTCTGCGTCACCTGGGCCTGCGCTTCGTTGGCGTTGAAGTTGCTGAGCAGGGCGAGCGAGGAACCGATTGCGGATTGAGCAATGGACGTCACCGAATTGATCGCATTGGCCGTCTGGCCAGCATCAGTGATGAGCACGTTGCCGCCAGCAACGGCCGTGGGTGAGGCGTTGCCCGACGATCCCGAGCCCGTAAGCTGGTAATTCGTCGTGGTCTGCGGATTGCTCGTGCTGGAGGCGCTGAATCCCATATTAGTGCTTTCGTTTGAAGAGCAGGATGGCCACGACCGCCGCGGCTGCCGCGGCGAGCATCGGCCAGAGCGAGTTGGAGGAAGAGGCCGGCGCGATGTTCACCGAGCCAAACGCCACCGGCCCGGTGCTTTGCTGCGTCGAGGTCGTGTTGGAAGCCGAGCCTGAAACTCCTAAGCTCATACTCACTTGCGCATCAGCAGGACGACGAGCAGCGCCGCCACGGCCGCGCCGCCGATGATTAGATAGGTGTTGGAGCCCGTGCTGGAACTGACTGGCGTGGCGGTGGGCATCGTGTAGACGTTGCTGCCGAAGGTAACGTTGGCTGACGTGGATGAAGACGGGCTGGCGCTACCGCCCTTGCCGCCGCCGCCGCCCAGAAGGCCACCCGCTAAACCGGCGAGCATCGACATGGCTTAGTGGCGTTTGCGGAGAAACAGGAACGCGCCCAGCAAGAGCACTATGCCGCCGATAATCATCAGCGTGGTTGTGCTCATTCCGCCAACCGTCCCGCCCGCGCTCGGGCTGGCCACCGCGGTCGAGGGATGAGTTGTGCTGCCGGTCAGAGGAGCTACGGTCGTGGCAAGCGCCGCGCCGCCGCTGAACAGGCTCGTCAGTGAACTCAGCCAACTCGGCGGAGCAACGGTGGTCGTGCTGCCATTCGAGCTGACCTGGCCGTTGTCAATCACGTCCATCGGGGATTGGTTGGCGATGTAGACAGCGCCAGCGTCAGAGCCGTTAAGCGTATCGGCTTCAGAGCCGTCGCCACTTAGCAGGGGATCGTCGCCTTCCAGTTCGTAGTCTTGGGACATAGGGCTTTTAGTTCGGGCCGGCCAGCCCTGGCCAGGAGCTGACCGGCCCTTCGTGTTTTTTAAAATGCGTGAACAGCGCCAGCGGCTACCGCTCGATTGCGCCGTAGATCTGCATCAGGGCCTGCATCGCGGCGTTGCCGTTGCCGACAACGTTGCCGGTCGCCAGCGTGGCCGTGATGCGGAAGTCCTTCACAGTGTTGCTGCCCGACTGCATCACCAGGCCGTCGGTCGGCAGGTCGCTCTTGTCGAAGCAGATGTCGAAGCGGTCAGCCGGCAGGCCCGACTCGTTGAAGTCGTCATCGAGCAACGCTTGATCGTTGACGATCTTCGACACGTCGCGCACGGTGCGATTGTCCACTTCCACCTTGGCGTGTGACACGGCATCAAAGGCAGTGAGGTCGTTTTGGTCCGTGATGATCTGCGCCGGGGTGTTGCCCGCAAACGGCCCCTTGCCGTTCTTGTAGGCGCTGAACAGGCTGATCTGGTTATACACTTCCTGCTTGTTCAGGTTGGTGATGACCAGGTCGCCCGCGCCGCCGTAAACCAATTGCTGGCGCTTCCACTTCGTGATGGCCGCCACGGGATTCTTATTCGTGTCGAGAGGACCGACCGCGTTGTCAGTTTCCGAGTAGACGTTGATCGCGATAGCGCTGTTGGCCAGGACGTTCGCGCTTGCGACGGGGATGGCCAGATCCAGCGTGAAGCTTGGAAGGACTGAGCCGTCCTGCCAGGCCGTATACCAAGCCATCATTTCCTTGGCGGCGTAGCTCTGACGCCACGGCTCGCGGAAAAAGATCGGCAGATAGAACACGGTCTGCTTTGCCGCTACCGGACCTTGAGGCACACCGTTGACCCAGGCGAGGGCGCCCCCGTCGTAGTTGTAAGCGTTGGACCCGTATTGCGCGCCATAGCTCCGGTTGATGGCGTCGAGCTGCACGGCGGAGTGGGTGCGCTGAGGGTTGCCACCAATCTTGACAATGATGTCGCCCAGCACGTCGGGCAGCGCAAGAATCTTGGCGGCGGCGGCCGAGGCGATGACTTCGAGGAGCAGGTAGCGGTAGCGCGGCCCGAGTTGCAAATCGAGCGTGGGGACTTGACCCCAAGTGGCGCCCTGCACGGGATTGCATTGACGTTGGATTCTGTCCATAGGTGCGAGGTGGATCGTTGCGGTTGAACGGCGTTGCCTGGCCGTCTTACAGGTATGCCTGGATCGAGGCAGGCAGCATCGGCTTGATCACAGCGTTGATCAGGACGATGACGACGAGAACGACCGCGGCGGTTACGAGATAGGGTTTGAGTTTGCTCATGGTGACGAGGGCCGGAAGGCCCGGTAAGTGGCGAAGTTCGTTTGCGACTTCCAGGCAACCCTCGCCGGACAGGGCGAAGCATGTTGCGTTTCCATACGCCTGAACTTCAACGGCGCCCATTTTCCCGGAATCAAAAACCGGACGCAATAAGCAGCGGCGGGCAGTCACGTGCAACCGCATGCACACGTATGCATACCCCTGCCCGTCAGTCCATATTCCCTCTCTCTCACCCTCCCGCTAGCATTGCGCCACTATGTCAGACGCAACACCTTCAGCCGCCCCAGACCCCGCTCCCACTCCCGCGCCCGCGCCGGCCGCCGCGCCGCCGCCCGCCGCGGTCGTGGTGCTCGAGGGGACAAAGACCGAACGCGAGATCCAGCTCGAAAAGGATCTCGAGACCGAACGCCTTGCCCGCCGCAAAGCCGAGACCGACGCCGCGTATGCCCAGGATGAATTCCGGCGCCTCAAAGAGATCCCCATGCCCACGCCCCCCAAACCGAAAAAGTCCCGCAACACCTTTTTCGATGATCCAGAGGATTAAGGCATGGCTGACACTCTACCAGTCTCGCAAACGAACGCGCCGGCTGCGCCGCCAGTGGCGGGCATCGGGAGTGGCCCCGCGGCTAATGCTGCTCCCGCTTCACCTGCTGCTGCAGCTACAGCTCCGTTATTTGGAGGGCTACGCGGCGGACGGCCCCGCAAAGACGGCCTCATTCCTGGATCGCCTCAGGCGATTGCTGCCGACCGCGAAAAAGACCGGCTGCGAAAGCAGCGGCAGCGCGACGCCGAATTCGCCGCCCGCGAGCCGGCCGCCTTGCCTGGTGCCGTGGCAGGTCAACCTGTTGCGACGCCTGGCGCTGTACCTGTTGACGCAGGTGTTCAAGGCCCTACGCCTGTACCTTGGGATGCGCAAATGCTCGCGCCGCTATTCGAGCAACTCTTGCCGGCCGTCGAGAACCTCTCCGTCGAGCAAATAACCTCGCGCGCCGCCAAGGCCCGGCTGCCAGCCGAGATCGTCAAAGAGATCGAGGGCGAGGCCAAGTGGAGCAAGCCGGCGAAGAAAGCCCTGGAAGTCGCCGGGCCTCAGGCCACCGCCAAATGGTTGAACCGGCTGGGCATCAGCTCAGAGAACCAGGCGGAGCTGGTCTGCGGCACCGCCCTGGCCAGCATCCTGGCCGGACACGCTCTCCTCTTGCGCCGGCTCAATAAGCTCATCGAAGTCGCCAACACGCCCGCCAAGCCAGGCCAACCACAGCCCGCGCCGGCCGCCGCCAAGAATTGAGCGACTGGACACAAGCTCCCTGTTCAACCTTGCTCTGCGGTATGACCGGCAGCGGCAAGACGACCTTCGCTATCCGCTACCTGTTGAACGTCCCGGCGGCGTGCCGCTTCGTCTTCGATGATATGGGCCAGGTCGCCGCCCGGCTCAAGCGGCCCCAGGCCGGGACCGCCGCCGAGCTCGAGTCCGCGCTCGGCTCCAAATGGGTCATCTTCAATCCGCACCGGATGTTCCCCGGAGACGTGACGGCCGCCTTTGCCTTTTTCTGCCAGTGGGCCTTTGACGCCTCGCGCCGCGGTCCTGGAAAGAAGGTCTTTGTCGCGGACGAAGTCTGGCGCTTTTGCTCGCCGCAAGCCATTCCACGCGAACTGGCCGTCATTGCCCAGATGGGACGGGCGGAAAACCTCGAATTGGTTACCGCCACGCAACTGCCGCACAAGGTCAACGCCAGCATCACCGGACAATCCACCGAGCTGGTCTGCTTTCGCCTGGATGAACGGCTCGCCCTGCAAACGGTGGCGGAGCTGGGGGCCAATCCCGATCAAATCCGCACCCTTCCTCTGGGCAGTTTCCACGCCCTGAACCGGCTTTCCCGCGGCATGCTCGCGGGTCAGCTCTGGTAAAACGGTCAAAACCGGACGTTTTGGCATAGGACGTGCGGACAGTTTCTCCGCCTTTTTCCCCGGACTCCCTGTTCTCGGCTCCCGTTTTTTAGGTGGAAATGAAACGGCTGCCGTCCAGGGTTCCTCTCTCTCTCTCAGGTTGTTTTTGTCCTAATACTGGACAGAAAATCCTCTCTCTCTCTCACTCGCCCCTAGGGGGGTGAGAGTGAGAGAGATTGTTTTTCATCCAAATTGACCTGAGAGAGAGAGAACCGGACAGGGGGGGGTCTGCGTAAAGGAGAGGTTAACTATATCCCTCTCTCTCACACTCCCACGCCAAAAACCAACTGAGAGAGAGAGAGTCCCGCTCACGGACACCCTAAAAGGCAAAAAAAAAGTGATTTTCGGCCGCCAGCGCCCAGAAAGGGCGTTGCGGGATCGGGAAGGGAGCGTTGGAAGTGGCGCTGATGGACCAGCAGCGCCGGAAGCGACTATGGGTCCAAGTGGAAAAGAATTGGGACCCCGTGCTGGCTCCACAAGAGCAGTATTATTGCCGCCACGGAAACGGCCCAAAGCCACCTTATGACGGACCGGCTTTCCTTGTCCGGATCGGTCTCTTTCGGGACCTCCTCAGGGTTCACCCGCGGACGCGGCGGGAAGTCCTCATAGCCGATGCCTAACGCCTCGCGCGGATAGTGCCTCTTGTGCCGACGACCGTGATGATGATGACCGAGAGGGCTCGCTGTCATGGAACCCAGCTTCGGATTGAAGGGGATTCATTGCAAGCTGGAATTTCAAAAAAAGGGGCCGGGTCGCTTGACCCGGCCCCACATTTGAGGGATTACGTGCCCCAGTTATAGGTCGTACAGGCATACAGGTAGCAAGTTCCATCCGTGCAACTGGCATAGAACCTGACTGTAAGGCCGTAACAGCCTGCGGGCAGCGTGATGGTGACCGTTATCGGCTTTTGGCCGCTCGAACAATACAGGGTCGCCGTCGCGGCGGCCCTGTCACCTTGGCTAGGGGGGAACCCGAAGTAAGTATAAACACTCCCATTCGTGATGCCGCTGCAGCCGCCTGTCGTGGTCCCTAGTTGGCATGGACCCCAGTATGTCACGGAGTCTCCGCCCTGGTTTGTGCCTGTCGGACAACCGCTCGTCTGAGCGGCTGTCCAGGTCCCGCTAGCCAATGCCATTAGCTGCACTGAGAAGTTTGTCGTACATGCCTTTACTACCAAGGGTTGCATGGCCGCGAAATCTCCATACGTAAAGGAGTCGAAAACGCAGTCGCCAATCACAAAGCTCCCGTCAAACTGTAAATTGGGGAGGTTAAGAATGGACTGCATTGGGTTTTGGCCTGGAGCAAGCACGTTGCTTGTCACGGTCGCCATGCTCACGGTCTGACTTTCCGCACCTGGTGGCGTTTGCATGGCCGGGGTTTGCGCGATACACGGCGCCACGGCCAGGATTGATAATAGGATCATTGTTGCTTTCTTTTTCATTTGTCTTTCGTTTGCTTGTTTTTGGTTCTACTGCGGTCCTCCACGCCGTAATCGGCGCTGGCGGCCCGAAATCGTTCACTTGTCTTCCCTGAGCTGCGCCCAGCCCTCTGCGGTGATTTCGACGTGCTTGGAGAGGTAGCCGCCGCGGCCGGGCAGGATGATCCGCATTCCGGTCTGGTAGCTGCAGACGCCAGCCGCCGCCAACCGCTTAGCCAGATCGCTCTTGCGCAAGATGTGCTCGCTGCCAAAGGCTTTGAGCAGGTCGGCGTACGTGACGAGCTGGTCATCTTCGTCCTTCTCTTCAACGCCCCACAGCTTTGGATCGGTCTCCGGGTCGGGCACAAAGAAGCCGCCAAAGCGCCGTTTCCAGACGCTGGCCGGATACATCTTGCCGTTGTTGAGCTTGCAGCAGGCCCAGTAGATGCGTTCCTCTTCCAGCTCTTCATTCCAGGGCAGCAGCAGGTAAACGCACCGGCATGTGTTTGGCAGCGCCACACTCCCGCTGACCTGGTAGGCCAGCGAACGTCCGCGCCGTACGTCCTCTGAGCGCGGCTTTTTGGTGTGCGCCACAATGACCAGGCCGGGGCAGTCGTCTCCGCTGGGAAAGCAACTGCGGATTTCGGCCAGCTTGTCCATCACGTCCTTGCTCGAGTCTTCCGCGCTCAACTGGCTGTACGGGTCAATGGCCACCAGCGACGGCTTGAGCGTTTCAATCTCGCGCCGGACTGCGACGCGAAACTCGGGCTTATGGAATGGCAGGCCGCCCTCGGGGGGCTCGCTGAAAAAGACGTGATTCTCCAAGTCCGCCTTCGGATAGTTGCGGGCCATGGCGGTGATTTCATCCTTCATCCGCACGGGGCCGTTCTCAGCCTGGATTATCAGCGTCTTAAAGCGCCGGTGCACGTGGCGCCCCATCCAGGTGCCTGCGCCGATCGCGCCGGCCAGTGCCAGCGAGGCCAGCGCCAGCGACTTCCCCGAGCTGCCCGGGCCGGCAATCAGCGCCAGCCCTTCGTAGCCCATGGAGATTTCATTGTCGCCGACCAGCCGCAGGTGCGTAGGGGGGACCCACTTGAGCAGCTCGCCGACGCGCCAGATTTTCAGCGCCGGCTTTTTGTCGCCGGCTCTGAGGCTGGTGACCGTCTCCATGTCCGCGCGGATGCCCAGCATCAGAGATTCAACCTCGCCCTCGTAGTCGTACACGCGGTTTTGGACTTCACTGCAAACGGAGATCGTTTGCCTCAAGGCGTGCTTTTCTAGAACGATGTCGAGGTAGTAGGACAGGTTCGCCGAACTGGGCACGGTGTCTGGCAGGCTGGCCAGGTAGCTAATGCCGCCGATTTCTTCAAGTCGCTTTCTATCCTTTAGCCACTGCTGAAGCGTGATTACGTCCACGACCTTGCGCTGGTCGGTCATTTCCTTCATGGCAGACCAGACGGTGGCGTGGCGCAAATCGTAGAACATCTCCGGCCGTATAAACTTGCAGCGGTCGGCAATCAGCTCCGGGGAAAGCAGACAGCAACCCAGGACGCCCTGTTCGGCCTCGGGCGAGTGCGGCGGCAGCCGGTCAGGCCGCCCCGCGGCCTTCATCTTTGCCCACTGTTCCTGTGGTGTCGCTGGCCGAGGGATAGTGCCGTTGTTGCGCGTGCCGTGCAGGTCAACCGCGCTTGCGTTTCTTTTCATGGGTCGTGCTTTCGAGGATGAAGGCTTTGAGTTCGGTTTCGGTGATACGCACGGTGCCGTTGGTGGGCTTGAAACGGCGGCGCGCGTGGAACCAGCGCCAGATGGTGCTGTAGTGAACCCGGAATCGGGCCACCAGGTCCTGGTAGGTGTACAGGGTTTCGTCAGGCGTGGGTTGCATGATGCGTGGCAAGCTCGGATTGTTCCTCTTCAGTGACGGTTACGGACGGGACGGTCCCGGCAGTGTGGCAATTGGCCACGCTGTTCATAATGGTCTGGATGAAGCTGGCGAGCTCCTCATCGCGATAAAGCCAGCGGGTGCGCTCGGGGTCATATTCAAACTGGATTAGTAGCTTTTTGATTCTCATAACTGGGTTGCGTTTCGGACGGTTCAAAGATTGGCGGATTCCACTTGATGCGCGGGCTGGCGCAAAAGAGGCACACGTTTGTGCCCGCGTAGTTTTCGGTCGGCTCGGTGACCTTGTAGCAGCTCCGGCAAAACCAGAAGCCGCTTACGCAGAGGTCAACCAGGTTCAGATTGAAGCTGAGCTTGGGCGGGGGCTTCATGGCGGAGGTCTTGCAGCCGAGCCAATATCTGCGACTGAATGGCCCTGACCTTTTCCACTTGCTCGCTCCATTGATCCAGCTTGGCCACGTAATTGCGCGCGGTGCACAGGACGTACTCCCAGGCGGCGTCTTCCAGGGCCTTGGCTTCAATCAGGCGCTTGGCCAGGTCTTCCACGGTTTCAAGGGGCTCGC
>Ga0182014_10003618_pt1 | contig 18366 bp, 14 predicted proteins | sample 612S2DmetaG_FD_120489 | JGI IMG/M metagenome (GOLD analysis project Ga0182014, IMG submission 120489) | Permafrost microbial communities from Stordalen Mire, Sweden - 612S2D metaG | ecosystem: Environmental > Terrestrial > Soil > Wetlands > Permafrost | place: Sweden: Stordalen | collected... | reverse complement strand
GAGCTCGAGGTGGCCCGCCTGGGCGGTCCACCATGGATCGAAGGTGGCATCCACGGTGGGCGTGATGCCCGCTGCGAAGTAGTTGCCGGTGGCCGGCGTGGTGATGCCCGCGCCCCACCCGAGCTTGTTCGACGGGGCCTGGATGGCACCGAGGTACTGGTTCAGCGTGCTGAGTGTGAACGACGAAATGGCGTCACCGCCGTTGTCGAACGGCTGGCCACTCTGGAAGTAGAAGGTGTTGCCCACCAGGGCGAAGTTCCATCCGCCCATGCGAAGGTTGCCCCCGAGCCCGGTCGAGCCCTCCAGCAGCCCGGTGGGCGAGGTGGCCTCCACCGTGTAGAGCGGGTCAGCGGTGTAGATCGTCCCGTCAGGCCCCTGCACGGCCTGGGCGGGGTAGTAGAACTGCTGGCCCGATCCGGTGTGGACGTCGTTCCCTTCGATGTGGGAAGCGCCGAAGGTCGACAGCACCCGGCCGGTCGGGCTGACGGTCTCGACGTAGCCGTTGGCCGAGTACAACAGGTTCCCGTTCGACTCCTGGGTCACGAACCCGTTGTCGATGAGCGGGAAACTGCCCACCTCGCCACCGGTCGACAGGCTCAGGACCACGCTCGAGGCAGTGTCCTGGACCAGGCTCGCCACCAGCTCGAAGCTGGACCCCGTCCCCACCGAGTAGATGGCGGTCGGGTTGCCGTTGCTGGGGTCGACCGACCACAGCAGGGTGCCCGCGGGCGAGAACTTGTCGACCTTCTGGCCGTAGTACGACGACAGGTAGATGTTGCCCGACGGGTCGATGACCGGTGTGCCGGCATAGCTCTTGGTGAACAGGGACGGCAGGTTGAAGGCGCTCTCCTGGGCGCCGGACAACGAGTAGGTCACCAGCTGGGTGCCGTTGTTGACGTAGAGCGCCGAGGAGGTGGCCGCGAAGTTGGCCACACCGCCCGACGGGGTCACGACCGTCGAGACCGGGGACGTCGGTAGCGCCGTCGAGGCCGGTCCGAGCACCTTGGCCGGGGTGGTGGTGGTGCAGATCGGGCTGACCTCCGCAGCGGTGGGGGCGGCCGGGCTGCCGGGGATCTGCGGGGCGGCGGACCCGTTGCCGAACCGGGGCACGATGACCGCGGCCAGGGACGCGACGACGACGAGCGTGGCGGCGGCCATCGCTAGCAAGGCTTTCCCGGACGGCAACCTGCCCGATGCCAGTTGGTCAGTCGAAGTTCGGCTCACCGCTCCACCAGCATGGCGCAGATCGCACGGTGATCGGGTCACCCCTGGCTGAACAGGGACGATGCCCGGGCTGGGCGCCGGGTGATCGACCCGGCGCCGTTCACACGACCACGACGACCTTGCCGGTGTTGCCACCGCTGAAGAGGAGGTTCAGCGCCTCACCGGCACGGTCGAGGCCCTGGACCATGTGCTCGCGATGGTGGATCCGGCCCTCCATCACCCAGCCGGCCATCTCGAGTTGCGCCTCGGGGAAGCGATCCAGGTAGTCCAGGATCAGGAAACCCTCCATCCGCGACCGGGTGACGATCAGCTGGAGGTAGTTCTTCGGGCCGACCGGACGGTCCTCGTTGTACTGCGAGATGGCACCGCACAGCACCACCCGGGCGCTCCTCGCCAGATTGGCCAGCGCGGCGTCGAGGATCCCCCCACCGACATTGTCGAAGTACACGTCGATGCCGCGGGGACACGTGGCACGCAGACGGGCGCCGACGTCTTCGTCCCGATAGTTGATGGCGTGGTCGAAGCCGAGCTCGTCGACGAGCCACGCGCACTTGTCCGCGCTGCCGGCGATCCCCACCACGCTTGCGGCACCGGCGATCCTGGCCAGCTGCCCGGCCACCGAGCCGGTGGCCCCGGCCGCGCCGGACACCACGACCGTGTCCCCCTCCTCGACCCGACCGATGTCACGGATGCCGAAATAGGCGGTCATTCCCGTCACACCCAGGACGCCGAGCACGACGGCCGGCTCGATGCCCGGCGGGACGACCGCCAGTGAGCCGTCGGCAGCGTCGACCAGGGCGTACTCCTGCCAGCCGAGCATGCCGAACACGGTGTCCCCCACCGACAGTGCGTCGGTGCGGCTGGCCACCACCTCGCCCAGCCCCCCGCTGCGGACGCCGTCGCCGATGGCGATGGGAGGGAGGTACCCGGGGGCGTCGTCCATCCAGGTGCGGATCGTCGGGTCGATCGACAGGTGGCGCACTGCCACCAGGGCCTGCCCGTCAGCGGGCTCGGGCACCTCGGCGGAGTCGTCGATGGTCAGGGTGGAGCCGTCCACCAGGCCCTGGGGGCGGGCGGCGAGGAGGATGCGTCGGTAGGTGTCGGTCACCCGGCCAGTCCACCAGAGCGCACCTGCGGGCGCCCGGGCCGGTTGCCCTTTCGACCCGGACGCCCCGTCCGGGTTTCGCACCTCAGCGCCACGGGTAGACAAAGGCCATGGCACACCTGGCAAGCAACCATCGTCTCGTGTCGGCAACGTCCGCCGGCGCCGGCACCAGACTCCCGAGGGTGCACAGCACGGGACGGGTGTGCACGGGGGAGGGCTGCGCCACGCTGCTCTCGATCTACAACCCGTCCGGACATTGTGCGATCCACGCGACCGCACTGACGCGCGGTCGCAGCCGGCGACGGTCAGCTGTAACGGCCGGCTGAGGCTCAGGGGCGCGGCGTGACCTCCATCTCGGGCTCGCGCCGCACGGTCCCGATGTCCGCGAGGTGACCCCGACGGCAGGGCAGGAGCGAGCCGGCCGTGGACCGGAGGCGGCCGACCCTGATCTGGCCGAGTACCGGGCGAAACATCGGGCCGAGGCGACGGAGGCGGCTGCGGGCGTCCGTACGCGCGATCCCGTGTCGTACATCGTCTTCGACCGCCTCCAGTTCGACGGACGGAGTCTCCTCGGCCAGTCCTACGACGACCGCCGCCACCTCCTGGACGAGGTGCTGCCCGGTGGCCGGCGTGGGGTCGACCCCGTCGTTCACCGGACAGGTGGGCCCCGACGTCCTGGCAGCCGCGATCGAGATGGGCATGGAGGGAGTGGTCGCAAAGCACCGGAGCAGCGTCTACCGTCCGGGACGGCGCAGTCCCGACTGGGTGAAGACCAAGCCGGAGCACACCCAGGAGGTGGTGGTGGGCGATTGGATCGCGGGTGAACGGGCACGACGGGGGACCTTCGGTGCGCTCGTCCTCGGCATCCCCTACGGCGGAGGAGGCACCCGACCGCTGAGATTCGTGGGCAAGGTCGGAACCGGGCTTCGACAACGCCACCCGGGAGGCTCTCCTACGGGAGATGCGCCCGCTGGAGCGGGCCACGTCGCCGTTCGAACCGGCGCCTCCGACGTCCGTCGCGCGCTCCGCCACCTCGGTCCGTCCGACCCTCGTCGGCGAGGTCCGGTTCCGCGAGTGGACGGAGGACGACCGACTCCGACACCCGGTGTGGCGTGGTCTGCGCGACGGTATGGGACCCCAGGAGGTGGCCCGTGAGCCCTGAGTCCCGCACCCGGGTCGACATCGACGGTCGCGAGGTGAGTCTCTCGAACCTGGACAAGGTGCTCTATCCGTCCACCGGATTCACCAAGGGCGACCTCATCGACTACTACGTCCGGATCGCACCGGTGCTGCTCCCCCATGTCCGGGACCGCCCCCTGACGATGAAGCGCTTCCCGGACGGCGTCGACGGCCAGTTCTTCTACGGCAAACACCTGCCAGCCCATGCGCCCGAGTGGGTGCGTCACGTAGAAGTGCCATCACAGGACGATTCCGACACCGTGGAGTACGCCGTCCTGTGCGATCTCCCGACCCTTGTGTGGGCGGCCAATCTCGCAGCCATCGAACTGCATGTGCCCCTCTGGCGGGTGGGGCGGCGGCGGCGCTCGCTCCCCGCTCCGCCGGACTACCTGGTGTTCGATCTCGACCCGGGGCCCGGGACCACCGTCGTGGAATGCTGCCAGGTGGCACTCGACGTGGTCGACCGACTCGGGCGCCTCGGCCGGGACGCACTGGCCAAGACCAGCGGGTCCAAGGGCCTCCAGGTCTACGCCCCGTTGCCGGCCCGCTGGACCTGGGACCGGTCGCGTACGGCGGCCCGCGAGCTCGCCGATGCGCTGACCAGGGACCGGCCCGATGCCGTTGTGGTCAACATGCGCAAGGCGCTGCGGGAGGGGCGGGTGCTGATCGACTGGAGCCAGAACCACCCTGCCAAGACGACGGTGGCGGCGTATTCGTTGCGAGCCGTCACCGAGCCGCGCGCGTCCACACCGGTCACCTGGGACGAAGTGGCGGCCTGCGCAGACTCCGGCGACCCGGAGCAGTTGGCGTTCGATGCGGCCGCGGTACTCGACCGGGTCGATCGTCAGGGCGACCTCTTTGCAGCGCTCGTCCGCCCTTCCTGATCGGTTCTTGCCTCGACGCCAACCGGCTGCGCAGGAACGGATGACCTTGTGTCAGGACGCCTTGGCCCTCCTGCCGCCACCCGGAGTTCCTGCAGCAGGTCCTGCAGGTTGCGGTCGTCACGCTCGTCGGGGTTCTCGTTGTGTCCGATGTCGTCGGGCACGGCCGACCGGTCGATCAGGTCATCTCGGAGCCACGACCTTGGCATACCCCCGGATGGGCAGACGACACCGTCCACCTGCCGATCGTCGGACGTCAGGTGAGCTGCACCTGGGCGGTGGCCGCCGGATGCTGGTCACCACTGGGCAAGCCGTGGGCGTAGTACACGCCGACGATGTAAGGACCCGCCACCAGTGGGGACGGTGTGTGGATCGTCACATCGTGGGTGATGCCGTTCGGAATCGTGGCGTACCCGTCACACGTACCCGTGACACCATTGGCGTCGGCACAGACGGCCACGATGCCCCCGCTGCTCCCCGTCGTCGTCCGGGGCAGGTCCACCCGGTCGACCTTCACCGACGAGCCGGCGGCCTGCGAGCCGTCCAGGGTGACGGTCGGGGATGCTGCGGCCGACGGGCGCTGCACCGTCGACGTCGTGGTCGACGAGGACTGGGAGCTGCTGCAGGCCGACAAGAGGATCCCCGCACTCAACAGCGCGACCCCGGCCCAGCGCCGACCGGTGCCCGAGCATGGACGTACTGATGTGGTTCGCATTGGCAGGATGCTGCCCGGGAGCGTGCTCGTCCAAACCCGGCCCGGTCATCTGGTCCCCCGGCAGGCCCCGCGGTCCCCGTCTGGGTGCTGCGCCGTCAGGTAGGGGCTCTGGAGCAGGCACTCCAGCGGAACAGCCCTCACCCGGACCAGAAGATGCATCGATCGAGCCGACCACGCTCCACGCCTCACCGAGCGCCCTCGCGTGGAGCGCGCCCTACCCGGTTCCCGGATCACGAGACGGACACGGCGACCGGCGGCCCCCATCGGACGCGAACCTGGGCGCCGAGATGGGACCTGCAGAGTTCCGTGACGGCGATCCCGTCATCGGATGGATCCTGCTCGGGTTCGGCGGTACCGGTCTGCTCGGTGCCTTCGTGATCGGACGGGAGACAGACGTGATCCGGAGACGCACGGCCGGCCGCTCCCACGGTGAGAGCGTCGGCCTCCATCTGCCCGTTGTTGCGCGGAGACCCGTCCGTTCGTCATCGTGGTGGGAAGCCAGCATGAGGTCGGCAGTTCGCTGCGCCTGGGCATCGCCGCCAGGAGAGGCGACGGCTCCGGCGGAAGGTCCTGCTGTCGGATGGCCCTCGATCCCGCCGATCTGGCCCGGACCGCGTTCGGGATTCACATGGACACGGTCTCGTGATTCGACCGCATCGGCTATCCAGCAATTGCGTGGCTCGCGCCGACGATCAGGCACCCGGGGTCCGAGGCCAGGGAGTCGCCGGTGGCGGCCAGTGCACGGGCCCGCGACCCGCCGCAGCGCTCCGCGTAGGTGCACACCCCGCACGGCCCGTTGAACGAGGCGGCCCGGATGGCCAGGAGCGTCGGGTGGGTGCGGTACACGTCGAGCAGCCCGTCGACCCGGACGTTCCCGAGCCGGAGCGGCATGAAGCCGGACGGGTAGATGTCGCCGTCGGCGGCCACGAAGACGATGCCCTTGCCGTCGCGGGTGGCCGCGCTCGGGGCCCGGACCGGGGCGGTCGGTTCGCCGAGCTGGGTGACGAGGCGGTGGTGCAACCGGCCGTAGAGGGGGCCTCCCCGGGCGGAGCGGTGCCGGCGCTCGGCCGACACCCGACGGAAGAACGGTGCCTCGACGGTGCGCACGGTGAACCCGTATCGGGAGGCGTCGACCAGGAACTCGCAGACGTCCTCGTTCTGGGACGGCGTCGTTTCGGCGACGTCGACTCCCCGGCCGGTGGTGATGAGGAAGAACACCTCCCAGATGTCGACGACCAGACCGTGGAGGAGCACGGCGATGTCGGCCAGCTCTTCGAGGTTGGCGGCCATCACGGTGGTGTTGACCTGCACGGTGAACCCGTGTCGGCGGAGCCGGGCGATCGCCTCGGCGGTCCGGTCGAAGTGCCCGGGGATCCCGCGCACCGCGTCGTGGGTGGCCGGTCCGGCACCGTCGAGGCTGAGCGAGGCCGTGGTGACACCGTGGGCCCGCACCTGGCGGAGGGTCTCGTCCTCCAGCAGCGGGGTGACCGACGGCGCCAGGGCGACCGGCACACCCCGGTCCTCGGCGTGCGACACCAGGTCGAGCAGGTCGGGCCGTTTCAGACAGTCGCCGCCGGTCAGGACCAGGATCGGACGGGGCCGCCCCACCGCGGCCAACTCGTCGATGAGGGCCCGGCCCTCGTCCGTGGTGAGCTCGCCGGGTCGGGGCTCGGACTCGGCGCACGCCCGGCAGTGGCGACAGGCCAGGTCGCAGGCGGTGGTGGTCTCCCAGAAGACGAGCAGCGGGCGGTCGTCGAAGCGGATCCCGGTGGATGCACCCGCGGGGTGGCCTCCGCGACGGTCTGCGTGGGTCGGTTCGGCTGGACTCATGTCCAGAGCGTGCCCCCGGAGCGGTGGCCCGGCCAGGGTCGTTGGTCCTTTGCGGTCCACCCGCCGCCGTCCCGGCCCCGTCGTCACCATGCAGCCAGTCGACGAGGAAGTGGATCCTGATGGCCCATGATCCGGCGCTGGTGGACACGGTATACGCGCGACAACCTCGAGCCCGGGTCGGCCGATGCCATCCCGGGCGCCCTGACCTCCATCTCCTGGAGCCTGGGAGGAGAATCGAACTCCTGACCTACGCATTACGAGTCCGAAACAGGGATGGAAATGGGAATATTCAATCGGAGAGAATCGGAGGTTTCCCCAGGTCAGAAGGTTTCTGGCGGAAACAACCAAAAGGTACCGGATCACTAGTCGTAGGGTAACAAGTAGGGCAAACGTCAGACTGATATCCGTCCCGCTTTCGACGATGCTCGAGAAGCCCGCCCTCATCCGCGACGCGAGGCGTCGGTTCAGGGGACACGTTTGGTGGCTCGAACCACGATCAAGGTGAGCAATCGCGGCAACTTCGAACTTGTGATGGTCTGCCGATCATCGAACTGCCTCGCACTTCCTGAGGTCCGAATCGGGCCAGTACTGCGACCTGTCGACCTCCGCTGCCCCCACTATCGCGACTACACGGGTGAATGCGTCCCCTACCGATGTTCCCCCGGTTTCGCGGAGTCGGGTCGTTGGAATCACCCAACGGTGGACAGTTGCAGATTGATTCTTGCCGGCTCTTCGTGCGTTGGCATATGCCCCGGACGCCGGCGGTCCGCAACAACCGGGCCACCCAATTGCGTCCAATCCGGTGACCCCAACCGAGCTTCATCTCGGCATGGACCCTCGGGGCCCGCGGGTGGCCCGGGTGTCGGTGTGGACGTCCCGGATCTCGTCGAGGAGGTGGGCGTCGTCCCAGTCCCGGTCCAACGGCGGCTGGGACAGCCAGTCGTACTAGCCGATGCGCTCGAAACGGAAAGGGTTGAGCAGCGCGTGACCAGGAGCTGAGCGATAGGCCTGTAACGGGCCGATGGCTCTAGGACCTTCCATTGCAAAGGACGAGCATGAAACTATCCCTCAAGATAGTGATCGACAGTGACGATTTGCGTGTATGCGAGCTGACCCACTCCACCTGCCAGGCGGTGCCGTACGCCCCCGATCGATCAAGCACCCCATCGCTCTGGTAGCGACCTTCCTGCTGCTACTGACCGCCACCGCGTTCCCCGTGCTCGGCGGCCTTGGGCCGTCGGCTGGCGCGGCCACAACCGTCACGCAGACGTTCGGCTTCGACAACGACACGCTGCAGGGCTTCACGGTGCCCGCCGGAGTGACATCGATCGCCATCACCTCCACCGGCGGCCAGGGCGGCTGGGGTGGCGCCGATTCCTCCGGCAACCCGGCCCCGGGCGGTTACCAGGGCGTGGTGTCCGGCTCCATGTCGGTGACCCCGGGGGAGTATTTCACGATCGCGGTCGGCGCCGGTGCCGACGAGCCGATCGACGTGGGCTGCACGCCAGGGAACGACTGGTCGTCCCCTGGCGACCCGAATGACGCGGTGTCCGGCATCAGTCCGCTGAATCAGTACGACGGTGGAATGGGTGGGGCGCCCGGTCCCAACGGCTGCTCAGGCTACGGCGGGGCCGGTGGTGCGGGGACGGCGGTCGAGATCGGCAGCTCGCCGGATGATCCGACGAGCGTCGGCACGATCGTGGCCGGTGGTGGCGGCGGCGACGGCGGCTCGGGGCAGTACCCGCTCGTCGTCGGACAGATCAACCTCGCCTCGTACGTTCCCCAGAGCACCCCCACGCCGATCACCTACGGCATCCCGGCCGGGTGCGCGCCGGACTGTGCCTCCGAGAACACCATCGAGAGCCCGTCACCCCTGTCGGCCGAACCCACGCAGGGCCAGGACGGCATCTCCGTGTTCACCATGTGCGGCGGCTCGCTCGACGGCAACGAAGCCGACCAGTACTTCGACACCGGCGCCCCTCAGGGCGAGGCAGGCTGTGACGGTGGAGGTGGCGCCGGTGGCGGTGGCGGAGCCGCAGGTGGTGCCGCCGGCAGCGACCAGTTCGGGTCGGGATCATCGGACGAGTGGTACGGGCAGGGCGGTAGCCCGGGCGAGAACTCGACCGGGGGGATCCCCGGACTCCACGCCCTCGACGCTTACTACGCCGACGCCGACACCGGTGCGCCCAACTTCGACAACTCGTTCGCCGACCCCGGGTCCGCGTACGACGGATCCGTCGTGATCACCTATGCCACGGGCGTGCCCGGTATCCCCACCGGTCTCTCGGCCTCGGCTGGCGAGGGTTCGGCCTCTCTCCAGTGGTCGGCCCCCGATCCGGGCGCCGACCCGATCAGCGACTACGTCGTCCAGTACTCGAGCGACGGTGGGGCCGACTGGACAACCTACGACACCGGTGCGACCGCCACGTCGGCCACGGTGACGGGTCTGACCGACGGCACGCCCTACATCTTCGAGGTCCAGGCGGTGAACTCCGACGGCAGTGGTCCGTTCTCCATGCCCACCGGCACGGTGGAGCCGTCGGGTCCGCCCGCCGCCCCGACCATCACGTCCATCTCCCCCGAGGACGGGGCACTCCAGGTCGCCTTCACCCCACCGACGTCCAGCGCGCCCATCACCGGGTACCGCTACCAGCTCGACGGCACCGGCCCCTGGCAGTCGGTGGCCACGACAATGTCGCCGCTCACCATCTCCGGTCTCACCGACGGGACGCCGTACTCCGTCGAGATCGAGGCCGTCAACAGCACGGGCACCGGTCCGGCGTCCAACTCGATGAGCCAGACCCCCGAAGCCCTGCCGGGAGCACCGACCATCACGTCCGTGACGGCGGGAGCGTACACGGCGACGGTCGCGTTCACGCCGGGCTCCACTGGGGGCAGCGCCATCACCGGGTACCAGTACAGCGTCGACGGCGGAGCCACCTGGGTACCGACGTCGACGACGAGCCCGGTCGACGTGTACGGGCTGAGCGACGGGACCGGCTACACCTTCGAGCTCCAGGCGGTCAGCGGGGCCGGGGCCGGGGCCACCGCTTCCACTTCCTTCACGACGACCGCAGCACCGGGCGCACCGACCATCACGGCGATCGCGCCCGGTGACGGGACGCTGGCTGTGACGGTCGCGGAGCCGTCCGGCAACGGCTCGCCGATCACCGACTATGAGTGGTCCACCGATGCCGGACAGGACTGGTACTCCGAAGGGACCTTCGGGACGCCGTGCCGCACGTCGGCAGGGTCGGTCACCTGCACGATCGCTGCGTCGTCGGTCGACGGCACGACCAGCCTCGTGAACGGCACCTCCTATCCGGTCGAGTTGCGGGCCGTCAATGCTGACGCAGCGGGCGCGGCCTCGGCGCCCGTCGACGGCACACCATCGACGACACCCGGCGCACCCTCCATCGTCACGGGTGCCGACGGCATGGTGGCCTCGGACCGGTCGCTCATGGTGACCTTCGACCCGCCCGTCGACGACGGTGGCGCACCGGTCGCCGACTACCAGTACTCGACCGACGCCGGCGCCACCTGGCACGAACGGGCCGACGGCCAGTCGGCGACGTCCACGACCATGACGATCACGGCCCTGTCGTCTGACGGGACCACCGCCCTCGCCGACGGGGTCACCTACGACGTCGAGCTCCGGGCGGTCAACGCCGCAGGCTCGGGCCCCGGCTCGGCCGTGGCCACCGGCATCCCGGTGACCGTTCCCGCCGCGCCGTCGATCACCACCGTCACGCCCGAGAACGGCGCCCTGGCGGTGGCCTTCACGCCCGGCTCCAACGGTGGGTCGGTGGTCACGTCCTACGACTACTCGCTCGACGGGGGCCCCTGGACGTCATCCGGATCCCTCACGCCCGGCCTCACCATCGGCGGCCTGGTGAACGGCACCGCCTACACCGTCCAGGTCCGGGCCGACAACGACCAGGGCGACTCGTCCCCGTCCGCCTCCGCGCCCGGTACGCCGGCGACCGCCCCGGGTCAACCGGTCATCTCCTCCACGTCACGGGGCAACGCCACTCTCTCGGTGTCCTACTCCGAGCCGTCGACGGGTGGGAGCCCAGTCGTCGCCGTCCAGTACTCCACCGACGGTGGTGCCACATGGCGGACCGCGGCGTCTGACGCGGATCCGCTCGTGATCACGACGTTGTCCGCCGACGGGGTCACGCCCGTCGTCAACGGCACCTCGTACCCGGTCGAGATCCGTGCGGTCAACACCGTCGGTGCGTCGGTCGCCTCGCTCCCGGTCGACGTGGCCCCGGCAACGGTCCCCACAGCGCCCTCGGTCACCCTGACGCCGGAGGACGGCGCACTGACGGTCGCAGCCGTGGTCGGCGACGACGGTGGCTCCTCGGTCACGGGAATGGAGTACTCGGTCGACCACGGGGCCTGGACCCCGACGGGAACCACGAGCCCGACCTTCACGATCACCGGACTGGACAATGGGACGACGTACATGGTGGCGGTGCGTGCCGACAGCGCCATCGGCGATGGCGATCCCTCCGCGCCGCAGAGCGCGGCGCCGCTCACCGTGCCCGATGCCCCCCTCGGCGTCCTGGCGGCCAGTGACTCCGAGTCGGCCGACGTGACGTGGACCGCCCCCGGCTCCGATGGTGGTTCGCCCATCACCGGGTACACGGCCACGGCCTACGCCTCGTCCGACGGGACCTCGCCGGTCGGCACCTGCTCGACCACCACCCTGGCGTGCACGGTCAGCGGGCTCAACGACGGCACGACCTACTACGTGGGCGTCGTCGCCACCAATGCCGCAGGCTCCGGCGTGTCCTCCGACCCGCTCCAGCCGGTGGTGCCGGTCGCCCGTCCGCAGTCCCCCGTGATCACCGGCATCAGCGCAGGCGACTCCTACCTGTCCGTCTCCTTCTCGCCGGGCGACCCGGGCGGCGACCCGGTCACGTCGTTTCAGTACTCACTCGACGGTGTTGACACCTGGACGTCCACCGGCGGCACGACGTCGCCCTTCGTGATCGACGGGTTGACCGACGGCACGACCTATACGGTCGAGCTCGAAGGGGTCAGCGCCGCCGGGACCAGCCCCGCCTCAACCCCACTGTCGGGCACGCCCTACACGTATCCGGGGCCCGTCCTGGCCTCGTCGATCACCGCGTACGGCGAGGACGGTGGAGCCGTCGTGAACTGGGCGCCCCCGGCGTCCGACGGCGGGGCCCCGATCAGCGACCAGACGGTCAACGGCATCAACGACAGCGCCTACACCGTCACCGCCTTCGACTCACCCTCGGCCGGAAACCAGATCGCCACGTGCACCACGTCGGGCGACCTGACCTGTTCCTTGTCCGGTCTCACCGACGGGAACACCGACTACATCTCGATCCAGGCCGGCAACGCCGCCGGGCTCAGTGACCGGTCGACACCCCGCGTGGCGGTCACGCCTTCGGCGTCCGACATCACGTCCCCCTTACTCTCCGGCGGTGAGGTCGGCGTGTCCTACGACGTCGTCCCGGCGGCTTCGGGAGGGTCGGGCTCCTACAGCTGGACCGTCGAGGACGGCACCCTGCCCGACGGACTCACGCTGGACCAGTCGAGCGGGGAGGTGACCGGCACGCCGACCACTGCGGGGACCGCCACGTTCACCCTGGTCGCCACCGACCTCGGCGGACAACAGGCCACCCAGGCCGAGTCCGTGTCGATCGCGCCCGCACCGGCGCTCGGCCCGTCGACACTGCCCGCCGGCGAGGTCGGCGTGCCCTACGACGCCACCCCGTCGGCGATCGGGGGCACGGGCCCATTCGCCTGGTCGGTCGCGGACGGCAGCCTGCCCGATGGTCTCACCCTGAATCCGTCGACCGGTGAGGTCAGCGGCACGCCGACCACGGCCGGATCGTTCCCGCTCACCCTGGTGGTCACCGACGGCAACGAACAGATGGCCACCCGCGCACAGACCGTCCACATCGCCACGGATCCGACCGCGGCTGCCGACCGAACGCTCGATGGCCTCGTCGGGGCCCCCATGGACGCCCAGCTCGCCGTAGCCGGGGGCACGGGCCCTGACACGTGGGTGCTCGAGTCGGGCTCACTCCCGCCCGGTCTGGCGATGGCCGCCGATGGAGCGCTCACCGGCGTGCCGACCCAGGTGGGGACGTTCTCGTCGACCGTCCAGGTGACCGACGCCCTCGACCAGACCGCCTCGGAGGCGGTGACGGTGGTCGTCACACCCACGAGTCTCAACTCGCGGCGCATGGCTGTCACCATCGACGGCGGGGGCTACTGGCTCGTGTCGGCTGACGGTGCAGTGGCGTGCTTCGGCGATGCCCGGTCGTACGGGTCGGAGAATGGCAAGCACCTGAATCAGCCGATCGTGGGCATTGCCGCCACGCCGGACGGCAAGGGCTACTGGCTCGTCGGCGCGGACGGCGGGGTCTTCAACTTCGGCGACGCCGGGTTCTACGGCTCCGAGGGTGGCAAGCACCTCAACCAGGCGCTGCTCGGCATCGTCGCCACCCCGGACGGCGATGGCTACTGGCTGGTCGCCTCCGACGGTGGGGTCTTCAACTTCGGTGACGCCGGGTTCTACGGCTCCGAGGGTGGGGGCCGGCTGAACGAACCCGTGGTCGGCATGGCGGCCACGCCGGATGGACGTGGCTACTGGATGGTGGCAGCGGACGGCGGGATCTTCAGCTTCGGTGACGCCGCGTTCCACGGGTCCGAGGGGGGCCAGCACCTCAACCGTCCTGTCGTCGGCATGGCGTCGACGCCGGACGGCAAGGGCTACTGGCTGGTCGCCTCCGACGGTGGGGTCTTCACCTTCGGCGACGCCACGTTCTTCGGATCGGCCGCCGCCGAGCCGCTGAACGCACCGGTCGACGGGATCGAGGCGACATCAGACGGAAGGGGCTATTGGATGGTGGCTGCCGACGGCGGGATTTTCACCTACGGTGACGCCCACTTCCTGGGCTCCGGGGCGTGAGGGTGAGGCCTGCCCTTCCTCTATCAAGCGCACGCCGTGATCTTCCCTCTCAACGGGAATCAGAGCGGAGTCCCAAGCAATCAGCCGGCAGCTTCGGAGCGGGACGGTGCGCTCGTCGAGAACGGCAGCCTCGAGGCACGGTCGTCACCGGTGGCTGTGCACGTAGGTTGCCTCTTGGCCTTGGACGTCCTGAACCAGATTGCCGGCAGCAAGGTTGATGTCGCCCAGGTGGTATCCCCAATCGGGACCCAGCGTCTCCTTCACCGTGGGACGGGCCCCGGCCGCCGGACCGGACGTGTCGACCTGCAGCCAGGTCGCGCCACCAGAGCTCTGACAATTCGCCGAGTAGAGGTCGGGATACGTAACCCAAGGCGTCGTGACCGGTGGCGCCGGGATCGCCTGGGTGACCGTGAGGAACATGGGAGAGAGCGCTGCTGTGCCACCCCCCAGTGCGACGGGATTGACGCAGGCCACCTGCACCCCGGCGGCCGCCGTCTGCCCGGACTGGACGCTGACGCCGGTTCCGGGGCGGCCGAAGAGACTCGAGGACGGGGGCTACCCCGGAAACGTCGAGTAGGCGATGACGCAGCCGTCCTCAGCCGACGACGTGCAAAGGGGAAGGTGGTGGAACGTCGATCCGACGTCGGCGCCGGTCGGCACGGCCACGTTCCCCCCGGCGATGATCGCGGACACCATGCGATTCCGCAGTGCCGGGTCGTCATCGACCTGGCCTTCGAGAAGTCGGATCAGCATGGCCGCGCCCTGGGAGTGTCCGATGAAGACCACCGGCCTGCCGTCGTTATCGTGGGCAAGGTAGTCGGTCCATCCGGCCAGCAGGCTCGAGTAGGCGACAGCATCCGCCGCAGGGTCGTCGGCCAGACCGGCGCTGATGGACCCCACCGTGCGCTGGCGGTACATCGGGGCGTACACCCGGCACACCGAGGAGAACGGTGCGGCCTGCGACGCGGCGGCGCCGATCTCGGTTGACTGGATCTCCAGATTCGCGTTGGCCGTCGTCTGCGTGCTCACGGTCGGGTAGATGTAGAAGCAGTCGAAGCCCGAGCCGGGGGAGGGGCCGGGCTGCTGCACGGTCCGGGGACCCGTCGCCGGGACGACGGTGGTGGCGAGACTGCCGTCGCACGGGTCGGGTGCTACACCGGGTCGGCAGAGCCAAACGACCCCGGTTTCGACGCCGGGTGCCGACGACGTCGACGAGGTCCCGCTCGACGACCCACAGGCGCCGAGCAGCAGCGCGGATACGGGGACGACGACCGCCAGGAGCACCATCGACTTGCGCACAGGACCTCCCTCTCCCGCTGGGCAAGAGAGTTGCATGTTGCCTGCTCGAATACAACCAGGTTGCCTTTCGGTGGCCTGGGGGCATGGACGCTGGCCTGTCGCCTCCACCGCTCTTCGGCGACCAGCTCGCCCGGACATGTCAGGCGTCGTCCCTCCGGATGCAGGAAGAACTCGCCCGACTCGCTATCGACGATTTCCAGCGCTCGGACACCGCGGTCCTCCGAAGTACTCTCACTAGCCGGAGGTCCATAGCGGCACTGGCGACCATCCTCAGCGTGACCCGTAAGGCGGCCCGCAAGTTCGCGGGCGGGCTGGAACGCAGGGGCTACGTGACCGTGATGAGTGGTGCTGATGACGCCCGCCGTCTTAGTGGCGTCCTCGCCCCCGAGAGCACGCACTACGCAACTGGGGTCATCGAGGTAGTCACCACCATCAACAGCGAGATCAAGCGCTACACCGAACCAGGGCAACTGAAGGCAGCGCAGGCTGTCCTGCAGGCAGTCACAAACTCCGACAGCGTGGTTGCCGACGTACCGACCTGAGTCCGTGAGTCCTTACCGTTCCGGCGCCCCAACGGGTCGGGCGATCTCGCAGAAGCGCTCTGCAGCAGGAGACAGCTCACCGCGCCGGTGGACAAGAGCCAGCCGCCGGACTGCCGCCGGATGTGGCCGCGAGATGACGGCTCCGAATTGCTCGGCGAACCGGGCGAGTGACTCGGGGACAAGTGCTGCGCCGGCACCCGCCAGAACAAGAGGGATGATCGCCTCCCGCTGTGCCGTGACCACTGCGAGAACCGGCCCGACATCAAGTGCTTCGAGAAGTTCATCGAGCAATCGACGCGTCGAAGTGCCCTCGGGCGCCGCCACGAACGATGTGCCACCAAGCGAGCGGCCAACCGGAGTGCTTCCGACCCCGATGTCGTCGGTGCCCGGTGGGTGGATGAACACGAGCGACTGGGAGCCGAGGTCAATGGACTCGAGCGACGGCGCGGTGTGAAGCGCATCGGTGAGACCGAGTTCGCATGTCCCGCTCTCCACCAGGTCGAACAACTCCTGACTGCCCTCAGGAGCCGCCATGTCGACCCGTACTTTGGGATAGCGGCGGCGGAAGCTCCCGACGACGCCGGACATCGGATCAGCTGCGAGTGTGGGGAGACTGCACACGCTGAGCGAGCCCGCCATCACTCCGGCGACGGCTGCCACGGCTGCTCGACCCGTCTCGACGTCCCGAAGTGCCTGCCGAGCCGGTCCAAGCAATGCGGTACCCGCCGCCGTCAGCCGCACACCGCGGCCGACCCGTGAGAACAGCGGCGTACCGAGCTCCCGTTCGAGTTCCTTGACGGCAAGCGACAGCGCCGGCTGCGAGACGAACACGGCCTTGGATGCTGCGGTGAACCCGCCGTGATCGACGACGGCTACGAAATGGCGAAGGCGGTTTGTATCTATTTGCTTAGCTTATCGAACTGAACAGTAATCACTATTCGACTTCTGGCGAGTGGTGCGTCAGGTTGGAGCGATGGAGGACGTCGCCTTCAGGGGTGGGCACTGGAGTGCGTGGCAGAGGCTGCTGGTCGAGCCGAAGCGTCCGGATCGGATCAGGAACCGGCCCGGGGCCTTCTGGCTCACCGTCGCAGCCGTGTGCATCGGCGCCTTCATGGGCCAACTCGACGCCAGCATCGTGACCGTTGCGCTCCCGACCCTCCAGCGGACCTTCCATGCCAGCGTCGGCGCGGTGAGCTGGGTCGGACTGAGCTACCTCCTGGTCCTCGTCGCCACCGTGGTGGCCGTCGGTCGGCTCGCCGACATGTGGGGGCGCAAGCTCCTCTATGTCTACGGGTTCGGGATCTTCATCGTCGGCTCCGCACTGTGCGGGCTGGCGCCTGGCCTTGGATGGCTCATCGGCTTCCGGGCGCTCCAGGCCATCGGCGCAGCACTCCTCCAGGCGAACAGCGTTGCGATCATCGTCCTCGCCGTCCCCAAGCCGTCGCTGGGCAAGGCGATCGGGATCCAGGGCGCAGCCCAGGCCGTGGGACTGGCGCTCGGCCCGACCGTTGGTGGATTCCTCCTCGCTGCCGGGGGGTGGCGGCTCATCTTCTTCGTCAACGTCCCGTTCGGTCTGCTCGGCATGGTCGCGGGTGTCCTGCTGATTCCACGGAGCCTTAACCTCCAGCGTCCGACCCCGTTCGACTGGTCGGGCTTCACGCTGTTCTTCCCTGCCGTCGTGGCCCTGTTCGCCGCAATTTCGTTCGGGAACGTCCGGGGGTGGACCTCGCCGTCGATCATCGGGCTCTTCGTGGGTGGAGCAGGTCTGGTCGCCATGTTCATCCTCCGCGAGCGGCGGTGCGAGCACCCCATGCTCGACCTCCGACTGTTCCGCCAGTCACGCTTCAGCGCGGGGATCACGAGTGGGCTGTTGTCCTACCTGGTGATGTTCGGAGTCCTCTTCGTCGTGCCCTTCTACCTCGAGCGGGGCGTCGGACTCGGGTCCGGCCGCGCCGGGATCGAATTGATGGTCATGCCGGCCGCTCTGGGTGTGGCGGCTCCGCTCGCTGGTCGACTCGCCGATCGCATCGGCGCGCGCCCCCTCACCGTGGGCGGGATGGCCTTCGTCGCCGGCGGGCTCGCTGCCTTGGCCGCTCTCCGACCGGGGACATGGCTCTTCCTCGTGTTGTTGGCCGTCGTCGGGGGCGGCATGGGCGCATTCACCCCACCGAACAATGCCACGATCATGGGCTCGGTCCCCACGAGCCAAACGGGCGTGGCGTCGGGAGTGCTGAACATGACCCGCGGCATGGGGACGTCGCTCGGTCTGGCCGTCACCGGGTTGATCTTCGACGCCGCAGGCGGTAGTTCCGCCTCCACGGGAGCGGTGGCCCGCGCCTTTTCGATCACGTGCCTGGCGCTCGCTGGGGCCGCCGTCGTCGCCGGACTCGTGGCGGGGGCCTCAGAAGGTGGCCCGATCACCGTGCCGGTGGGAGTCATGGTCGAATGAGACCCCATCCATTGCCCGGGTTCCTCGACCGACAGGTGATGCCGGGGTGTTCGACTTCGTCATCCTTAGAGGCTCAGCGGATAGGCGCCAGAAGTCGTGACCAGCGGTTTCGGTGGTCGATGAGCTTGGCGGTGAGCATGAATGCGACCGCCAGTGCGAACTGCGCGAGCCGGTGGATGGTCTTCCT
>Ga0182014_10003616_pt1 | contig 18366 bp, 18 predicted proteins | sample 612S2DmetaG_FD_120489 | JGI IMG/M metagenome (GOLD analysis project Ga0182014, IMG submission 120489) | Permafrost microbial communities from Stordalen Mire, Sweden - 612S2D metaG | ecosystem: Environmental > Terrestrial > Soil > Wetlands > Permafrost | place: Sweden: Stordalen | collected... | reverse complement strand
GCTTCGCCCGCAAACTTGTGTCCATTATCTCGGTTGTGGACACTTTCCACCCTCAGGTTACAATACCCGGAACCTTACCAAAATCCCCAAATCAGAGAAGGCGGCCGCTGCCGGAGGGATACGGAGCTGCGTATCCGCCATTATCATCAGCGGCTTGAGGATTATTGCGGCAAATAGTGGTGCGATAAGCGGGGTTGAACTGGCCAGTTCAACCCCGCTTATGCAGATCACTCCTTTGTCACAGCGGGAGTGCCCATTTAAAGTTGATACAGCGCGGCGTCATCCGATGCGGTGGATGAGGGTGGAGGCGTCAGCGAAGCTGGCGAGGACGAGGCGAGAGAAGAATTCCCCCGTTTCCTTTGGCAATATGCCTGCCGCAGCCTGGGCGACTTTATACTCAAGGATGCAGCCGCCCTTGAACATCGCAAGCACACAATAATAATCGAAGTCGGACACGTCACGGCCAGTGCCGGCGGCGTAATAGCGCGCGAGTTCCTGGCGTGTCGGCAAGTTCTCCGCATTGTAGAGCCCGTTCGATGGTAACGTGCCAGGCGTGCGCTCGTCGCGCAGGGCTTTGCAGAACCAGGCGAGGTCGAGCAAAGGATCGCCGATGGTCGACAACTCCCAGTCGATGAGTGCGGTAAGACGCGCGGGCGGGTCGTCCGCGAATAACGCGTTGGGGGTCCCCACATCCCCGTGGATGATGCCTGGCTTGTAGCTCTGCGGGATGTTGGCGCGCAGCCACGCCTCTGTTGCCGCGAAGCCGGGGAGTTCACGCCCGGCATAGCCGTAAAGCGTGGCGTAGCTTTTGAGCTGGCTGCTCCAGCGGTCAACCTGGCGTGCGAGGAAATTGTTGGGTTTGCCGAAGTCTGACAGGCCAACGGCAACATAGTCGACATTGGCGAGGGCGATGAGGCCATCGACCATGGCGTAGGCGATGCCGAATTCAAAGGGCGGCCGGTCGAATGGTGCGCGGTGGTGGATGTGTTCGTCGCGTAACTCAGCTGCCCAGCCCTGGACGAACTCCATGACATAGAACGGCGCGCCGATGACTGATGTGTCATCGCAACTGCCATGGCAAAACGGGTGTGGTACGGGCGTGCCGTTAAGCGCCGTCAGCACTCTTGCTTCGCGCAACACGCCGCGTTCCGCACCTGGTGGCGCCACGGCTGGGGGGCGGCGCAAGATCAATGTTTTGCCGCCGCGGTTCAGCGACAGGATGACGTTGCTGGTGCCGCCGTGGATCATCTTGACTTCAAGCGGCCCGGTGCCGAGAGCGGGGACGTTGACGTCAAGCCAAGCGCTTAGTTTGGTAAGGTCCCAGAGCGCGCTAGCGGCGGTATTCATTTTATTTCCTGATTTTGCGGGCGTTACGCCGCGGGTGGCTTGCCGTTCGTAATGCCGGCCAGGTTTTCGGCGTAGGCTTTTTTGCGCTCCACCTCCATGCCGCGCAGGATCTGGATCCGTTGCGCCTGCGGACTGCCGGCGCCGTGCAGGGATTCGGTGAGGTAGCCGACCGCGTTGCGGCCCAGGGTCATGTTTTCGATCAACCGCAGCATGCGCTGGCGGTGCTCGGCCGGGACGTTGGCGCGGCCCTGGAAATACTTTTTCAGTAAAGGGCCGGCGATTTCGTGTTCGAAATCCTGTTCGGAGGGGAGGGTGACCATCAGCCCGCCGGCGAGGTCCTGCGCGAGACGGGAGATTTCATACGGGAAGCGGGTGACGTTGTGCTTGCATACGTTGGCGAGCATGGCGTCGTTCATATAGATGCCGGACGCGAGCTGTTTGGCCTCATAGCTGGAGGCGATGGCGGAGGAGAAGATGGTCTCGTTGAGATGCGTCATCTCGACCAGCTTGTCCTTGACGTGGCTGGCGCCATCCGCGCCGTTATATTGCGCGATGGCGGCGGCGGCGCCGACCATGACATCGCCGAGGCCCGTTTTGCAGACGTAAGAGGCGCGGTGGTAGGCGGTGAAGCGGGTGACCATCTCCTGGGCGAACTCGTATTCGCCGTCCATCAGCACATGTTCCCAGGGGATGAAGACGTCGTCGAAGACGACCAGGGTTTCCTGGCCGCCGAATTTGGCGTTGCCTTTGTCGATGTCGCCCTTTTCTGTGGCGCGGGTGTCGCAGGACTGGCGGCCGTAAATATAGGTAAGGCCGGGGGCGTCGCCGGGGATGAGGCCGACGACGGCATGGGCGCGGGCGGCCTCGCCGAGGTTCATGGTCGGCATTACGCAGATCCAGTGGGAGTTAAGCCCCCCGGTCATGTGCGCCTTGGCGCCGGAGACATAGAGTCCAGCCGCCGAGCGGCGGGTGACGCGCATGAAGAGGTCCGGGTCCGCCTGCTCGCTGGGGCGTTTAGAGCGGTCGCCTTTGGGGTCGGTCATGCCGGCGCCGATGATGATGTTGTGGCGCTGGGCCAGCTTCAGGAAGTCCAGATAACGCTGGTGGTAGGTTGTGCCGTGTTTGGCGTCGATGTCGTAGGTGATGGAGTGCAGGACGCTGATGGTGTCCAGCCCGGCGCAGCGCTGGAAGCAGGTGCCGGTGAGCTGGCCCATGCGGCGCTGCATGCGGTTTTTCATCACCAGGTCCTGCGGCGAGCCGACGATGTGCAGGAAGCGGTTGACCTGGGCCTCAATCAGCGGTGACCAGGCGGTGGCAAGTTCGGGGTCCTCGATTGCCAGGTCGTAGGTCATTTTCAGGGCGTTGATCGAGGGGCGGATGATCGGGTGGTCGACCGGTTCGGCCAGTTTCTCGCCGAACAGATAGACCGTGACATCGCGGCCGCGCAGGCTGTTGACGTAGTCGTCACCGGTGATGATCGGGCTGAAACGCGCCCAGCGGGATGCGGCGGTTTCCTCGCGCGCTTGGGTGGGCAGAGCGTCCATTTGATCCTCCTGAAGCAAGGCCGGCCGGGGCACGGCGCCCCCCCAGGCGGGGGAAGGCTAGCATGGCGCTGCCTTGACGGCGAGCTGTATACCCAGGTTAGCTATCTTGTCCGGTCTGGCTTGTGTTGCTTATGTATTATACCTAGTTTACCATCTGGCGGCAAAGCTGCGTAATGGCCGGTGTTGGAGGATCAGATGTCTGAGATTTTAAAAAGCGATGAGTGGCAGAAAGCGGTCGATTTCTCGATCACGGACGAGGATATTGCCCGGGCGGAAGCGCTGACGGGCTATGACGAGCCCTCCCGCGACCGGGAATATATCCAAACGGCAACCACTGATAACATCCGCAATTTCGCGCATGGCGTGGGCAATGATAACCCGCTGCATTGCGACCCGGATTACGCGCGCGGCACCCGCTGGGGCGGTATGATTGCGCCGGGCATGATGGCGGGTATCATTAACGCGCCGATGAAGGGCGATCCGGCCCCGGCCTGGGTGAAGGAGAAGCGCAAGAGCCTGTTCAAGGGCGTGCATGTGTTCGTCTCCGGCTCGACCTGGGATTGGTACAGGCCGATTTATGCAGGTGACACCATCTACAGCTATCGCGGGCAGGACAGTCTGGAGGTAAAAACCTCGGAATTCTCCGGCCGTTCGGTGATCCAGGTATTGCGCGACGTGAAAGTGAACCAGCACGCCGAAGTGGTGGCGGTTTACAAGATTTTGCAGGTGCTGACCGAGCGCAAGACCGCAGCCAAAAAGGGCAAATACAGCGCGATCAAGCCGCAGACCTATACCGATGAAGACATTGCCGCGATTGACGCGATTTATGCCGCTGAGGAGGTGCAGGGTGGGAATTTGCGCAAGTTTGAAGACGTAGTCGTGGGAGATTCGCTGGGCAAGATGGCGAAAGGCCCGCTGACGGTGACGGATGTGATCTGCTTCCATGCCGGCGGCTATGGCTTTGTGCCGTACAAGCCTTGCGTTGGGCGGCTGGCGTCAAAAAATCGCAAGCGTATTCCTGCATTTTATGTGAAGAATGAATACGGCGTGCCGGATGTGGCGCAGCGTCTGCATTGGGACCCGCTGTGGGCGCAGGCGATCGGGAATCCGATGGCTTATGACTATGGCGTGATGCGCGAGAATTACCTGTACCACTACCTGACTGATTGGGCCGGGGATGCTGGTATTGTGCTGCATATTCACGACGAAATTCGCAAGTTCAACTATATGGGCGATACGCAGACCATCACCGGTGAAGTGACGGGCAAGCGCCAGGAGAACGGGCAGAATGTCGTGGATGTGGCGGTGACTTTCACCAACCAGCGCGGCGAGGAGACAGTGAAGGCGACGGCGGTGATCGCGCTGCCGAGCCCCGGCGCGCCGGCGTTTTATCAGCCAGTGCCGCAAGAGCTGGCAACGAAGGCCGTGCAGTTGATGGCGCGGCATTGGGAGCTCAGCCGCGGCGGCAACTGAAAGGGGCGTGCCGTGGAGAATGTGCTGCTGCAGCCTTTAAGCTTTGCCCGTGGTCGGCCGATGGCGAACCGGTTTATGCTGGCGCCGCTGACCAACTGGCAAAGCCATGAGGATGGCACGCTCTCCGGCGATGAACTGCATTGGCTGACCATGCGCGCCAAAGGCGGGTTTGGGTTGGTGATGACGTGCGCCGCCAATGTGCAATGGCCGGGGAAGGGCTTTCCCGGCCAGCTTGGCATTTGGTCGGATAAGCATCTGCCGGGGCTGAGCCGGTTGGCGAAGGCGATTGGTGCCGAGGGTTCACTTTCCTCAGTGCAGCTGCAGCATTCCGGTTTGCGGGCATCGCGCGCGCTGACCGCGGAGGTGCCGCGCGCGCCATGGGATGATGCGGAAACCGGCGCGGTGGCGCTCTCCACCGCGGAAGTTGAGCAGGTGATCGAGGATTTTATCCTGGCAGGGCTGCGCGCGCAGGAGGCCGGGTTTGATGGTGTGGAATTGCACGCGGCGCATGGCTATCTGCTGTGCCAGTTTCTCGATGCCGAGCGGAATACGCGCAAGGATCAATTTGGCGGATCATTCGAGAACCGGACGCGGGTGTTGTTTGCGGTGACCGCGGGATTGCGGGAGCGCGCGCGGCCGGAATTTCAGATCGGTGTGCGGATTTCACCTGAGCGTTATGGTGTGCGCGTGGACGAGGCGCGTGAGCTGGCGCGGCAGTTGATGGCGGGCGGGCTGATTGATTATCTGGACGTTTCGATGTGGGATGTCTTCAAGGAGGCATACGAAGAGGCGTATCGTGATCGGCCGTTGCTGGCGCAGTTCACTGATTTACCACGCGGGAATACGCGGCTGGGCGCGGCGGGAAAGCTCACCACGGCCGCTGCGGCGCAAGCGGCCATGGCGGCGGGGCTGGATTATGTGCTGATCGGCCGGGGTGGGATTCTGCATCACGATTTTCCCAGGAAGGTGGCGGGGAATCTAAAATTTGAGCCGGCGGCGCTGCCGGTGACGCGCGCGTACCTGAGCGCCGAGGGGCTGGGGCCGGCTTTTATCGATTATATGCAGACGAACTGGAAGGATTTCGTCGCGGGGTGAAGTGAGGCGTCAGGCATCCCCCGCCACAGGGCCTTTGAGCGCAAAGATTTTCATCACCGCCGTGGCGCGGCCGATGTTTTCCGTGCCGACGTAGAAATCGCAGCTGCAAAAGAGGATGGATTTGCCTTTGCGGTCGATATGGCCGCGGGCGATGACCCATGATCCGACGGGCGCTGCCGAGAAGAAATCCATCGACAGGCTGATGTGCACGGCGCCTTGACCGGCCCCCGCGGCGTTGACGGCGAGGCGAGCCGTAGCCATGTCGGCAAGTGCGATAAGGAAGGCGCCGTGGGCCATTTGGCCGCCGTTGCGATTCTCTTCGGTTACCCAGGCGCCGACGTCGATGCCTGCTTCGGTGTAGCGCATGTAGGTCGGGCCGATGCGTTCGGCGAAGGGCACGCGGCGGGAGAATTCAGACGGAGCAAATCCTTCGGGGATTTCCAGCTTTGTATTCATTTTGAGTCGGTATCCGATGCCAAAAAACGCGGCGCGTGGTGAGCCCCGCCGATGCCACATTTGTGCCTGCTCCATCGCGGCGTTGCAACAGGGGGCGTAGTTTTTGGAAGGGGGGCTGGCGTGCCCGTAGCGGGGAGCAAAATAAAAGCGCGGGCTCATTGCTATGAACCCGCGCCTTGATCCGTATGATGGTCCAGGGCTAGCCCTGGACCATCATTGTATAAAGCTTAGCGTTGGCCGAACGTTTTCCACACGTCACCCGCTGTGACGGCGCGGGACAGATCGCCCTGGACGCGGGCATCCTTGCCTTCGAGCGAACGCTCGGAGGTATCGACATCTTTCGCCTGGGCGCGCAGGGCGCCGACCGTGCAGTTCTCCCGGCCCAGAATGGCGATGGGGTCGAAGTTGAAGAACTTGAACGCATTGCCGTGGGTGATTTTGTTGGCGACCGCCTCGGGCAGGTCCTTCACATTCTTCCAGAGTTCTTCAGCAACGACAGGCCAGGTGCAGTCGGAATGCGGATAGTCGCATTCATAGGCGATGATGTCCTCGCCGACCTTGTCGTACACGCCGCAGCCGAACTTGTCCTCGATGAAGCAGGAGAGGAAGTGTTCGCGGAAGACTTCCGACGGGAGTTTGCCGCCCCAGTTGTTGCGAACCCAGGCGCCATGGTGGCGCTGCACGAAATCAGCGCGCTCCAGGAAGTACGGAATCCAGCCGATGCCGCCTTCGGAGAGCGAAATCTTCAGGTTCGGATAACGCAGCAGCGCGCTGAGGTGCAGCAGGTCCGCCGCGTCGGTGCCGATGGCCATCGGCAGGGAGGAAATCCAGGCCGAGATGGGCGATTGATCGGAGGCGAAGGCAGCGGGCTGGCCGGTGCCGATGTGGCAGTTCAGGATGACATGTTCATCGTTGCACAGCGCCCAGATCGGCTCCCAAACGGGATCGTGAATCGGCTTGAGACCGGCCAGAATATGCGGGTTGGAGGGAAAACTGATGGAGCGGCAGCCCTTGCGGATGACGCGCTTGATTTCACGCAGCGAGGCTTCGATATCCCACAGCGGCAGGATGGCGGTGGGGATGTAACGGCCTTTGTAGGGGCCGCACCATTCGTCGATGTGCCAATCGTTATAGGCGGCGACGATGCGCTCGGCGTTCTTTTTATCCTTGGCGTCCCAGAACCATTGGCCGGCAAAACCAGGGTAGGTGGGGAAGCAAACGGAGGTGAGAATGCCGCCGGCGTTCATGTCGTCGATGTGCAATTTGGGGTCCCAGGTGCCTTTGCGCATCTGGTCGATATTGGCCGGCTCCATGCCGTATTCTTCCTTCGGGCGGCCGACGACGGCGTTCAGGCCGACGTTGAAGGTTTTCTTGCCTTCGTGTTCCCAGAACCAGAAGGCATGGCCGGTGTCGTCGGTCACGTACTGCGGCGCCAGCTTGCGGTGCTCGGCGCTGAGGTGTTGGTCAAACATCGAAGGCGGTTCGATGATGTGGTCATCAACGCTACAGATGATCAGGTCGTTCATTTGCATGGGTCAGTCTCCTCCTGGCGGCTCGGAATTGGCCGTCTCGTGGGAGGAAAGTGCAATATGGGGCAGGGAAATTCCTTGATATAGATCAAAAACTGAAAGATTGTCAGTTATTTGCGCGCGCTTGAGGCGATGGCTTATGGCAAAGCGGGAGCGGCGTTGGTAACGGGAACCTATTTTGTCGCTAAATTGCATGGTTTTTGTGTTGAGCCGCGGTGGTGGCGGACCGTGCATGCCGGCACTCCGGTAATGCCGCGTGAAGATTACCGAATATGTTACAGTTATATAAGATTACTGGCGCGTCAGCAGCAGCGCGCCGCCGATGGGGCCGCCGCCGGCGCCCACGGCCGCGACTTGCGCGTTGGCAACCTGGCGGGCACCGGCTTCACCCCAGAGCTGCGTGCAGGCTTCCACGACATGGCCGAAGGCATGCAGGCGGCCGGCGGAGAGTTGGCCGCCGTTGGTATTGAGCGGTAGTTGCGCGCCGATTTTGGTGTGGCCGCCCGCGACGAACGCTGCGGCTTCACCGTGTTTGCAGAAACCGAATGCCTCCAGCCACATCAAGGTGTGGATGGAAAACCCGTCGTAGAGGCAGGCGACATCGACGTCCGATGGTTTCAAGTCCGTGCGCGACCATAGTTGGGCTGCGGCATCGTGCGCGGCCATGGTGGTAATGTCGGCGCGCTGGTCCCAGGATTCGCGGCCGTGGTGGGCCGAGCCCATGGCCTCGATGCGGATGGGGCGGTGCGGCAGGTCGCGGGCGGCGTCCATCGCGGAGATGATGATGACGGCGGAGCCATCGACCGGAATGTCGCAATCGAGCATGCACAGCGGCGAGGAGATCATGCGGGTGGACATGTATTCATCCAGCGTGAGCGGCTTGCGCAGCACGGCCAGTGGGTTGAGCGCGGCGTTGGCACGCTGGTTGAGGGAGACGTGGGCCAGCATTTCCCGCGTGGCGCCGAAACGGTGCATGTAGGCTTGCGCGAACATGGCCGACCAGTTGGCCGCGGAGGCGGCGTTGAAGGGCAGCAGGAACTGCCAGCGGGGGTCGACGCGGGCCAAACCGCCGCCGACGACGCTGGCGCGCTGGGTGGCCGTCTGCGAGGAGGATTCCGTGAGGGTGCGGAAGCACATGACATGGCGGGCCTGGCCGGTGGCGACGGCCATTGCCGCGATCATGATCGCCGACAACTGGGCGGGGCCTTCGGCGCTGGAGGAGTGCCAGTTGACTTTCAGGCCGAGCGCCTCGCGGATTTCCGGGCAGCCGATGGGGGACATGCCGGGCGAGCTATGCATCTGGCCGGGGTAGGTTGTGACGCCGTCGATATCGTCGCGCGTGAGGCCGGCGTGTTTGAGCGCGGCCAGCGCGGCTTCGACGGTTAAATCCGTGGCGCCGCGGCCAAGCCGGCGGCCGACCGCGGAGACGCCGACGCCGGTGATTGCTGCCTGCCGCCCGGTGGTGTTCATCGCTATTGCATATCCTCTGTAACTTCTTGCCAGGCCGGTGCTTGGTCTATATCCAGGTTAGATAGCAAAGCCGGGTGCTGCAAGTGTTGCGGCGCGGGCGGGTTCATTTGAGAGGAAATACCGTGCAGGACGACGAACAGCCGATGCGGTTGCTGCCGGAACTGACGCCGGAGACCACGCCGTTTTGGAGCGGCGGTGCGGAGGGCAAATTGCTGATTACGCGCTGCCAAGCTTGCGGACATTGGATTCATCCGCCGCAGCCGATCTGCCCCGTTTGCCTCTCGCGCGACGTGAAGCCCGAGGCGGTTTCAGGCGATGCAGAGGTGCATAGTTTCACCATCAATTATCATCCGTTTCTGCCCAACGTGAAACTGCCGTTCGCGATTGCGATTGTGGAATTTCCCGAGCAGGCGGGCATGCGCATGACGACGAATATTGTCGGCTACGCGCCCGAGGATGTGTTTATCGGCATGAAAGTACATGTGGAATTTTTGCAGCAGGACGATGTGTGGCTGCCGTTGTTCAGGCCGGTGGACTCGTTGCAGGCGGAATAACCTTCGCCAGGGAGTCCGGCCCGGCTGCTTTGGCGGCGCGGACTTCGAGGAAATCCACATTCACGTCGCTGGGCAGGTTGAGCACGCTGATGACCGCCTTGGCCATGGATTCCGGCGTGGCGAAATCTCCCGTGAAGGCGGCGTGGCCGGTGCGCACAATGGTGGCGAAGAATTTTTCCGCCACCGCCGGGTCCCAGTCCTTGTTGCCGGTGCTGCCGGAAATGGAGCCGGAGCGGAGCAGGGTGACGCGGATGCCATCCTCGCGCAATTCCTCGCGCAGGGCGGCGGAGAGCACTTCCAGCCCGCCCTTTGTCGCCGCGTAGAGCGAGAGATACGGGAAGGGCATGCGCACGGATTCGCTGGAGATGGAGAGGATTTGTCCCCGCGTGGCGCGCAGGTGTGGAATGGCCGCGCGAATGCACCAGATGGGGCCGAGCAGGTTGATGCCGACATGCAGTTGCACTTGCTCGGGTGTTGAGTCTTCAAGCTTGAAGGGGTGGAAGATGGCGGCGTTGTTGATGAGAAAATCGAGTCTGCCGAAGCGCTGAATCACGGCTGCCACGGCCGCATCCACCTGCGCACTGTCACGAATGTCGCAGGGGATGGCCGCAAGGTTGGCGTTTTCGCGCGCCGCCAGGGCGTCGAGGTCCGCCGAGGGGCGCGCGAGAGCCGCGACGCGCGCACCCTGTGCCAGAAGGGATTCGACCAGTTGCAGTCCCAGGCCACGAGAGCCGCCGGTGACAATGCCTACCTTGCCGTTGAGCATGTGCTGGGTTCCTATATTAGGGTTTGCGGATCATGCCGCCGTCGACGCAGAGCGTCTGGCCGGTGATGAAACTGGCGGCGTCCGAGAGCAGGAACAAGGCAGCGTCGGCCTGGTCGTCGGTTGAGCCGAGGCGGCCGAGCGGCATTTGCGCGACGATGCCTTCGATGATTTTGGCATCGACCTGGCGCATCGCATCAGTTGCCGTCGGGCCGGGGGCGATGCCGTTGACGCGGATTTTTTGTGCCCCAAGCTCGGCGGCGAGCGCCATGGTGAGGCCGTTGGTCGCGAGCTTGGAAATACCGTAGTAGTTACCGACAGGGCCGGAGAGATAGGCGGCCGTGGAGGATTGGTTGATGATGGCGCCGCCACCGCGGGCGATCATCTGCGGGGCGATGGCGCGGGTGACGAAGAGCGCGCCGTGCTGGTTCACCGCCATGAATTTCATGTAGTAGTTGATATCCACTGTGAGCAGCGGTTCGTAGCGCATGCCTGCGAAGATGGCGGCGTTGTTGATCAGCAGCTCGACATCGCCGAATGCGGCTTTTGCCGCCGTGGCCATGGCTTTGCAGGATTCTTCATCCGACACATCGACGCGGATGAAAATGGCCTTTCCGCCGCTGGCGTTGATTTCATCGGCGACGCGCTGGCCTTGGGCTTCGTTGAGTTCGGCGATGACAACCGCCGCACCTTCGGCGGCGAGGCGCTTGGCGTAGGTTTCGCCGATGCCCTGACCGGAGCCTGTGACGACGGCAACTTTATCCTTGAAACGCATTTTTATTCCCCTTTTTGATGGACGCGGGTTGTTAGCCGCCCTTGAAGCTGATGGTTTTGATGGTGGTGAATTCGTTCAGCCCGTCGATGCCGTATTCGCGGCCGTAGCCGGAGCGCTTGATGCCGCCGAACGGGGCGTGGCTGGACATGCGCCCGCCGCCGCCGTTGATGAGGACGCCGCCGGTGCGCAATTGCAGCGCGACTTCATAGGCACGGCCGACATCTTTTGAGAAAACCGCACCGGAGAGGCCGAAGTCGCTGTCATTGGCGAGGGCGATGGCTTCCTCGTCAGTATCGAACCCGATGACGACGCCGATGGGGCCGAAAACTTCCTCGCGCGCGATGCGGTGGGTGTTCAGCACGTTGTCAAAGAAGGTGGGCTCGTAGAAAAAGCCTTTTTCCAGGCCAGCGGGGCGTTTGCCTCCGGTGATCAGGGTTGCGCCTTCGGATTTGGCGATTTCGACATAGTTTTCCGTGCGCCGGCGCGCGACTTCGCGGATCAGCGGACCCATGCCGACGGAGGCATCGGCCGGGTCGCCGATTTTGATGGAGGCCACCATGGCCTTCAAGGTTTCCACATAGGCGGGGCGGATGGAATTGTGCACCAGGTGGCGCGTGAGTAGGGCGCAGCCCTGGCCGGCGTGGATGGTGAAGCCGCCAAGGCCGTTGGCGGCGGCCTGCGTGATGTCGGCATCGGCGCGGACGATCATGGCGGATTTGCCGCCGAGTTCGAGCAGCATGCGCTTGAGCGTGGGGGCGCCTTGTGCCTGGATGGCGGCGCCCACCGTGTCTGATCCGGTGAAGCTGACGAGGTCGACGCGCTTGTCGGAAGTCAAAGCCTCGCCGACTTCCTTGCCGCCGGTGATGATGTTGAGCACACCTTTGGGCAGGTCAACTTCCTCGGCGATTTCACCCAGAATGAGGGCTTCGAACGGCGTGTAGGGCGAGGGTTTGAGAATGACGGTGCAGCCGACGGCAAGTGCCGGGATGACTTTGCCGACGTTGAGAAAGAACGGGAAATTATAAGGGGTGATCGCGGCGACCACGCCAGCCGGGTCGCGTACCAGCACGCCGGCGCCAAGGGTCAGGCCGCCTTCAAAATTTGGTGTGGTTTCCACCGCCAGCGGCGTGATGGCCGGGCGGGCGGCGAGTTCGACCATGTGGCGCGCGTGCTGCATGGGAATGCCGTATTGCAGGTATTGCGCGAGCATCTGGGTCGAGCCGGCCTCAGCGACGATGAGGGCGATGATTTCCGGCGCGCGGCGCTCGATGGCGTCGAGAAATTCTGTGAGTTTGGCTTGGCGTTCCCGGACTTGCAGGCGGGGCCAGGGGCCGCGGTCGAATGCCTCGCGCGCGGCGGCCAGTGCGGCCTCGACATGCGCGGCGGTACCGACCGGGGCTTCGCCGAGCACAGCTTCGGTGGCCGGGTTGATGACGGCGTCATATTCGGTGGCCGTCACCCATTCGCCGTTGATATAAAGTGACTTAGCATTTTTCAACAACTTCATGGACACTCCCCTTGATTATTGATGTGCCCGCCGAGGCGGGCACATTGATTTCCGGCATTGCAAAAGGCAGCCTATGCCACGTCCCATTCGAGTTCCATGTGCTCGATGCCGAAGACACCGCCGCCATGGACGTCCAGTTTGGCGCCCGGCTTCAGCCGCCATTGCGGCACTCGCGCCAGCCATTCCTGCAGGGCGATTGCCATTTCCCGGCGACCTAGATGTGAGCCGAGGCAGAAATGCGGGCCGAAGGAAAAGCCGAAATGCCGGACATTCTTGCGTTCGAAATTGACCTCGTAGGGATTTTCGAAGGCTTCCGGATCCAGCCCGGCCAGCGCATAGTTGACCTTTACCCAGTCGCCTTTTTTCATCTGCACGCCGCTCAGCACCACATCTTCCTTGCACTGGCGCCGTGAGGTGACGACAGAGAAGCGCCGTACCATCTCTTCCACGGCATGCGGAATTTTTTCCGGATGCGCGCGCAATTCCGCCTGCTGCTCAGGGTGTTCGGCCAGATGCCGGAAGAAGAAGCCGAGTGAGGAGGCCACCGTATCCAGCCCGCCGACAAAGAACAGGTAGAGAATGCCGAGCACTTTGTCGTCGGCCAAAGGTTCGCCGTTGATCTGGGCGGTGACAATGAAGCTGGCGAGATCATCTGTCGGATTGGCGCGCCGTTCGGCGGCCAGTTCCAGCAGATAGTTCTTGATGGTCAGCGCTGCAGTGGCTTTTACAGCCATGTCCGGGTTGTGCAGCAGATCGTATTCCCATTCCAGGAAAATCGGCATTTGCGATTCCGGCAGGCCCATTAGGCTCATGAACACGCCAACCGGAAACGGCGTGCCGAAGCTCGACATGAATTCGCATTCACCCTTGGAGCGCACAGCCTCGATGAGATCTACGGCGCGCTTGATCACGGCCGGCGCTAGTTTGTTCACCGCCTTGGGTGTCAGCAGCGGGTGTAGCAACTGGCGGTAATCTTCATGCTCCGGCGGGTCCATTTCCAGCGGCACCATGTCCCAGCTCTCGCCGATCAGCCCGGAGAAACCGGCCTCGCCCTTGCTGGAGAAAATTTCGGGCGTCGTCAGAACGTGGCGGATGTCCTCGGAGCGGGTGAGCACCCAGCACCCGGCGGATTGCGGGTCCGAAGGATTCCAGAAAATCGGTTTCTTGCCGCGCAACTGGCCAACCGCCTGGAATGGGCACTGGCTCATCTGCGGGTTGCGATAAAAATCAAACTCCTGCACGAGTTCCGCCGGCACATGGGCGGGAACAAAGGGTGCTGGCGGGTATGGCAATGTGTCGGGCATGGTCATCCTCCTTATTGTTCTTCGGGCGCGATGGTCACTTTGAGCCCGTCCAGCGCAGGGCTCACTTTGAGCTGACAAGACAAGCGTGAAGCATCGGTGAAATGGGTGACGCCTTCGAGAAGGTCACTCTCAGCCTGCGAACGCGGCGGCAGGCGGTCCACCCATTCCGGCGCAACATACACATGGCAAGTGGCGCAGGCACAGGCGCCGCCGCACAGCGCGAGCAACTCCTCAATCCCGGCATTGCGGATGGATTCCATGACGCTGCGGCCGGCCTCGGCATTTACGGTAACGGTTTCGCCGTTTCGTGGGGTTACAATTAGACGTGGCATTGTTTTCCTCGGATTTTTTGGGACGAAATATCTATAACGACCCATAAAATGAAACGCAATAGAAAAAACGTACCAAATAGGCATTGCACCGGGTGATTTATTTTGTAAAGCTCAGGTCCATGAAAGCCGCAGTTGATCTCCAGCCCGTTCTGGCCCGCTCCCATGAGAATGATCCGATTGTCGAACAGGTGATCGACGCGGCGATGCTTTATGTTGAGCGCCACGGTTTTGAGCGCATGACGGTCGAGGACCTGGTGCGGGAATCCGGCGTGCCGCGCACGACAATTTACCGCAAGCTCGGCAGCCGGGATGAGATTTTGCGCCACCTGCTGTTGCGCATGTCGGTGCCCTACCAGGAAAAATGCGTGGCGATAGCCTCCGGCCCGGGTGGTTTTCTGGACCGGCTGGAAGCGATCATTACTGCGAGTATTATGAATATTGACACCTACCCGTGGCTGAAAGCGATGCTCGCCGCCGGGGTGCCGGAGACCAGTTTTGCGGTGTTCGAGGCGGTAAGCCGCCTGAATGCCGTCAATGTGATGCGGCGCATGCTGGAAGCCGCGGTGGAGGCGGGGGCATGGCGGGCGCCGGCTTCCATGGAAGCGATCACTCATTGGTTGCTGCGGCAGATTTTGACCGTTGGCTCCGAGTCTCATGAGGACGAAGCGGCGGTGCGCCGGCATGTACATGTTTTCATCATGCCGGTGTTCAGGACGTTTCATGACGAGGTCCAGGATTTTGCGCGCGTTGAGGACAGGTTGGGCGCGATCGAACAGGGGTTGGACCGGTTGCTGCGGCGGCTGGATAAGGCCGGCGATTAAGCCAGCGGAGGGGAGATTGGGAGGTTACATGAGCAAGGATATTGAATTCCCGCGCCCGCTGCCGGCGCTGACAGTGGACAGCACAGCGTTCTGGCGCGATGGGGCGCGGGGCGTTTTGAGCATCTATCGCTGCCAGGAGTGCAGTTATTATGTGCATCCGCCGGTGGAGTTTTGCCCGCGCTGCGAAAGCCGGAAAGTTGCGGCGGAGGCGGTATCCGGCCATGCGCATGTGGTGACCTTCACGGTGAATCACAAACAATGGATGCCGGGTTTGCCGGTGCCTTATGTGCTGGCGCTGGTAGCTATTGATGAACAGGAAGATGTAAGGCTTGCCACCAACATCGTCGATTGCCCACCCGAGAATGTGCATATCGGCATGAAGGTTACTGTGCGGTTCGAGCCGCATGACGATGTTTGGGTGCCCCTGTTTGCGCCGAGGTCTGAAAATGTGCGCTGAATATGCGGAAAAGAAAACCGCGATTACCGGGATCGGCCAGTCGGCGATTTCACGCGGGGCGGATAAAAGCGCGCTGGGGCTGACCGTGGACGCGGCGATGGAAGCCATTGCCGATGCGGGGCTGCGGCGGGAAGATATCGACGGCGTGGCAACCTGGCCGGGGGGCGATAACAATGCGTCGGGGTTTTCTCCGGTGGGCATTCCCGAATTGCAGGATGCGCTGCGGCTGAAGCTGGGGTGGTACTCCAACTGTGGTGAAACCGCGGGGCAGTATGGACCAATTTTCAATGCCATCGGCGCCATTGCGGCGGGCTATGCGCGGCATGTGCTGATTTTCCGTTCGGTATATGAGGCGACCGCGCGCAAGAGTGCTTTCGCCAATGCGTTGTCGCGGCCGAATGAGCGGCAGCATGGACCGTTTACCTGGTATGCGCCGTATCACGTTTATGCGGCGGCGACGCAGCAGGCGTTGTTTTTCCAGCGCTATGTGCATGAATCGGGCATAAGGCCGGAGCAGGTGGCGCGGATTGCGATTAACGCGCGGCGCAACGCGGCGCTGAACCCGAAGGCGATTTATACCACGCCGATTACGGTGGAGGATTATCTGGCGGCGCCGATCATCGCCACGCCGCTGCGGCTGCTTGATTGCGATGTGCCAATTGATGGCTCGACCGCGATGATTCTCAGCCATATCGACGCCGCGCGGGAGGGGCCACATCCGGTGACGTGGATCGAGGCGGTGGGGACGAATATGCAATACCGCAATAGCTGGACGCAGCTGGACGCGCTGGCGACGCAGGCGCAGCCGCATGTCGCGAAGATGATGTGGTCGCGCACGGATTTGCAGCCGAAAGATGTGGATGTGGCGGAGCTTTATGACGGGTTCAGCTTTCATACTATCAACTGGCTGGAGAATTTTGGGTTTTGCGGGCGGTATGAGGCAGCGGATTTCATTGGCGACGGCAGCCGGATTGCGCTGGAGGGGGAATTGCCGGTGAACACGCATGGCGGCTCGCTTTCGGCGGGGCGGACGCATGCCTATGGCCAGGTGCATGAGGCGGTACTGCAATTGCGCGGCCTAGCCGGGCGGCGGCAGGTGGCGGGCGGGCCGAAGGTCGCGGCGCTGTCCACGGCGGGTGGGCCGCTGGCCGGATGTTTTCTGCTCGCGCGCGATTAGGCGGGAGCACGCGTACGCAAAACCAACAATAATAGGAGGGCTTTCATGGCTACGGTTTCAAATCGCCGCGTGGCCGTCATCACCGGGGCGCAAGGCGGGATGGGGCGGTCTGCCGCCAGATTGCTGGGGCGAGGCTATGATCTGGTGCTGACAGATTCCAACGGTCCGTTGCTGGATGATTTTGTAAAATCCCTGCGCGACGAAGGTTATACGGTTGCTGCGGCGATTGCGGGTGATCTGGCCCAGCCGGCCGCCGTGGAAGCTTTGGCGAGGGCGGCGGAGGCGGCGGGCAAGTTGGGGGCGTTGGTGCACACCGCCGGGCTTTCTCCCGCGCTGGCGGGGTGGGAGGATATTCTGACGGTGAATGTGGTGGCAACGGTGAGGTTGGTGGCCGCTTTCGAGCCGTTGCTGGAGCCGGGCGCGGCGGCGGTGTTGTTGGCCTCGATGGCTGGCCATATGGCGCCGGCAGTGCCTGAGATCGACGCCATTCTGGCCCAGCCACTGGACGAAGTGTTTTTGGCGCGGATGCGGCCGTATCTCGAAAAACTCAACGATCCCACCGATGTGCATGGGTTGGGTAATCCGGCGTATGCGCTCTCCAAGCGCGCGGTGATTAGGTTGTGCGAGGCTTTGGCGCCGGCTTGGGGCGCCAAAGGGGCGCGGATTATTTCTATTTCACCGGGAACAATTTGGACGCCGATGGGGCGTCGGGAGGCCGAGACGAATCCGGCCGCCGCCGCCGTGGTGCATGCAACGCCGATGCAGCGTTGGGGCACGCCCGGAGACATCGCCAACGCGATCGAGTTTCTGGTGTCCGATCGCGCCAGTTTTATCACCGGCTGCGATCTGCGGGTCGATGGCGGGGTTACACCGGCATTGGCCGGGGTGACGTTTTAGGCAGGTGTGCCGCGCGATACCGCGATGAGCGCACCGGTGATGGCGCGGGCCGCCGGTGAGGCGAGAAAGAGGATCACATCCGCGATCGCCTGCGGTTGCACCCATTCGGAAAAATCGGTGTCCGGCATGTCTTTGCGGTTGGTAGGGGTGTCGATGATGCTGGGCAGGATGGCGTTGACGGTGACGCCGGTGCCTTTGAGCTCGGCGGCCAGGCTCTCGGTAAGGCGATGCACGGCGGCCTTGGAGGCGGCGTAGCCACCCATGCCGGCGGCGGCCTGCAGCGCGGCGCCGGCGCCGATGTTGATGATGGCAGCACTGGGGGAGCTTTGCAGCGCGGGCAGGGCTGCCTTGGTCATGCTGACGGTGGTGAGGGCGTTGATGCGGAACATGCGCTCCCAGGTCGCGGGGCCGCCGGCATCCAGCGTCTCCCAGGCAAAGCCGCCGGCGACATTGACCAGCACGGATGGGGCACCAAGAGCGGCGGTGACCTGGGCGACGACGGCCTCGGCCACGCCGGGGGCGGTGATGTCGGCGCCGCCGATATCCAGCGCGGCGGGGGTTGCGGGCGGGGTTGGCGCGAAGTCTACCCGGGCGACGCGGTGGCCCTGGGCGGTGAAGGCGGCGGCCACCGCCTGACCCAATACGCCGAAGCCGCCGGTCACGATGATACTACGAGCTGTCATTTCTTGAACTCCCATATTGATAATAATGTTGGTGGTATAATCCGGCGTGAAAGCGGTTTTATTATACCAGCAGCCCTAAAGATTGACGCATGCCCAGTCTCTGGTTCCGATTGAGGTAATTCGAGCCGCGTCATTGGCGATGAAATTCCAGGCTTCTTTGCTGGCGTCGCGCATCGCCTCGT
>Ga0182014_10003614_pt1 | contig 18378 bp, 15 predicted proteins | sample 612S2DmetaG_FD_120489 | JGI IMG/M metagenome (GOLD analysis project Ga0182014, IMG submission 120489) | Permafrost microbial communities from Stordalen Mire, Sweden - 612S2D metaG | ecosystem: Environmental > Terrestrial > Soil > Wetlands > Permafrost | place: Sweden: Stordalen | collected... | reverse complement strand
TACACCGGCGTTGGCGAAGTATATCTGTCAGCCCTTGAACTCGACAGGTTCTACAAGGAAGGCAGGTTCAACTACAACTCGCATAACGCTTTTCCCAATCAGTTCATGCTCCTGAAATCCAATGAGAATCCTTCCCAGTCGGCCCTTGCGCGTTACTATCAGGGATCGCTCCTTCACTTGAGCTATGGTGAGGCGAGTTGCTGGGGGGTAAGGGCGCTGAACAAGGAACAGAAATTTGCGTTTGAGCTTCTACTCAATGACCAGGTAAAAGTCGTTACTCTGGTTGGCCGGGCGGGAACCGGGAAAACCCTGCTGGCCCTGGCTGTGGGCCTTGAAAAAGTGCTCGAGGAGAACGCATACAGCAGGCTCTTGATAACGCGACCGGTCATCCCTATGGGAGATGACATCGGATTTCTGCCGGGAACAAAAGAAGAGAAACTCCGGCCTTGGATGCAGCCGATCTATGACAATCTCGAATTCCTTTTCAGAAACTGCTCCGAGCCCTTCGAAGTGCTGCAGGACCTCATCAGGAAGGGAATGGTCGACATGGAGGCGCTCACCTACATTCGAGGCCGCAGCATCCCGCGGCAGTTCATAATTTGCGATGAGGCCCAGAATTTGTCTCCCCATATGATAAAGACCCTCATTACCCGAGTGGGGGAAGATACAAAAATAGTCCTTACGGGTGACCCGGAGCAAATCGATCATCCCTATCTCGACGCCAGCAGCAATGGATTGACCTACCTTGTTGAAAGAATCAAGAACGAAAATATATCCGGTCACGTGGTCCTAACCAAAGGGGAACGTTCCAAAGTGGCTGAATTGGGCGGGAAACTATTGTAAACGGGCCTCGGGTCTAATACCAAGTTGCGTTCAAGAGCGGGCGGGGATAAACCCCGCCCCTACGGCGCCGTCACGCGGTTCTTTTGTAGGGGAGGGCTTTATGCCCTCCCGAAGCATCCGATTTGAACGCAACTCCGTATAAAAGCAAAGCGGCGGCACGGAGCAAGAACCAAAGAGCGCCCTTCTCTCCCGGCCCCACTTGCCGCTTCCGGTTTTTTTCAGAGACCGGCGACGCCCAACCTGCGAGCCGGCCTCACCATCCTTGACCCGCGCCTACCTGTGGTCGACTACGTATGTTTCTGAATAAATGTTGTCGAATGAAATTTCTCTCGCCAGTCCGGCAATATCAGTCGGGTCTGCGCCCGTCGCCCTTTCGAAGCCCCGCAATGCAGACTCGTTATCGGCCAGCTTCTCAGTTCCTCCCGATGAGGCCACGTAGCTTTCCGTGATCTTGTTGAGTTCGGAGAGCATCTGCCCGGCCAGGTCCTGCTTCTTGGATTCTTCGCAAGAGGCATATTTCTCGTATGTATATTCTATATCGAGCAGGCGCTGGTCTGAGGCGACAAGATAAAAGGTCTCATTGCCTGTCCTGCTGTCGAGTTGGTACCAGGCTTCTCCTTTGGGCGCGTAGTAATTCCGGGCAGTCTGGTAGTCTGTATCGAACTGCTTGAGACTGTATGGGAAAAGCATGGCGAATTCCCCCTGGGAGTCCCTGTGGATCAGGTAGACAAAGCATTTTCCCCTGAGTTGAATCATCATTTTGAGCTTATCCCCGGAGGAAAGGACCATTTGTGTCCTTGCCGGCTCGACCTTCGCCCGATTAGACGATGAGCGGATTACTCCAAATGCCCAGAGCATCCGAGGGCCGTTGCTTTCTCTCTTGGCGCCCGGCGCCGCAAGCAGAATCGAGTGGAACAGAAAAACGAACGCCAGCCCCAAAGATGAAACGCTTCTGACAAATCGCATACGTTTCCCTCACTCAGTGGAATGTGATAAAATATAGCCAATTTTACGCCTTTGCGGGGCTAATGGCAAACGGGCAGATCCTCTCTTTCGTGGGGAACTCGGGGACCCGGTTCACGCAACGTTTTGTTGCGCTCCACTGTGCCGGATAGCCGGAAACCCCCTTTTGCCTGGCGCAAAAAGACCGTTCCTGAGCGGGAAACCGGCTGACAAAAAGTCTGTTGGCCCCGTGCCGGTTTCGGGATACAAAATTTTTGGGAAAGAGGTCTGAGAGGGGGCGCTGTAATGATTATAAACGATGATATCCTTGAGAGAACCTGCAAGGATATGATTGAAACTATTCTCTTTTGTTTGCGCGACGCTACGAAGGGGACAATATACAGAATCGGACCTATGCCCCATTTGCGCTCGGTTCGGATTACATCCGGCATTCGTAATGAAGGCTCCGGCGAAATCTTGTGGGGTGTCAAGGAAAATTCTGATTACAATTACCCTGGAAAATGTTGGGAGGACTACAAAGACAGGCCCGGCCGCGTACTGGAGGCTATGGCCTGGTGTGTTGAGAAGGGCAAGAGCTGGACTGCGGACGATCCTTACCAGGATTCCCGCAGCGTGCGAAAACAACTCGTCAACGAAGTCGAAGACTATCATCACATGGAACCGGTCCTGATAAAGAAATCTTATCTCTACGGGGACCGTGCCGGTGAGCTTGAATATCCTGTCGACTATTGTGGAAATTCGATTTGGAAAGACTGTGATGATTTAGTCATCGCCGTAGTAAAAATTCACTTCAAAAAAGGCTTCATAAAAAGAGGGGATTACTCCACAAAGGTCATCAAAAAACTTTCTCGCACCCTCGGCACTCAACTGCTTTCGCTCCACATCCGTGAAACTCTGTCCGACGCGCAGAAAGATCTCGCGCGCCAGCGCCTCCAGAGCTGTAATGTCCTGGCCCACGAGCTGAGAAATACGCTAATTAAGCTGGGGTTCATCTTCTCGGCGATAAATGCCGAGATCAGTTTTCTAAGGGAGCAATGGGAGTCGCAGATCGCCCTGGCGTGCCCGGACATCGAAAACAAAAGAGTCATATTGAACCGGCTGAGCCATCTGATCGAATCCAACCTTCCCAGTGAAAATGTTCCAACCAGGCTCGGACGCCTCTGCGAAAAGCTGATTGCCGAACAGAGCGAGCTCGCCGGCCTGCCGCTCATGCCTGGCCTTGGCGAAAAATGGGTGGACAACAAGATCTGGCCCAAATGGCAGGAACTGATGGTTGAAAGTGACGCATGGGAGGGATGCCGCGAAGAGATCCAGTCGCTTCTCAGTCGCCTTAGAAGTGCGATGTGGCTTGGGACCAGCGAGGAACTGGCGAGCAGGATCGACCATCTGCCGGAAGATATAAGGTCAATATGGCCAAAGCTTGCCTATGTCGATTTTACCGTGGACAAACTGATGACGCTCGATGAAATCATTCGATTCCTTGACCATCCTGAACTGAAAATTCCCCACAAACAACAGACCAAGAAGGTCTTGACCTCTCTTAAGGCGCTCGTCGAAATGATCCCCGAAGTCGAGGAAAGGACAAATCGGATTATTCTTTCCCTCAAAAACGGTTCGTCCGAATCGACTGAATCACCGGATCCGGATTACCAGTCGTAAAAAAATTCTTCCCTTGTGAGAAGTTCACAGCCCATTTTTGTCACCCGAACCATGTTTTCGAGCCGCACTCCTGCGAAGCCGGGCAGGTAGATTCCTGGTTCTACAGTAACGACCATATTCTCGTCCAGCAGTGTGGGCTCAACTTTTCTGAGGCCGGGCTTTTCATGCACTGCAAGCCCAACTCCATGTCCCAGCCCGTGGCCGAAATTGTCGCCATATCCTGCATCCCTGATGAGGTCTCGGGCCGCCGAATCCACAGCAACCGAATCGATTCCCGCACGTATTTTGTCCTGTGCTGCAAGCTGAGCTTGACGGACCGTTTTGTATATCTCAACCAGTTTGGGATCAGGGACGCCGGAAACCCACGTCCGGGTCATATCCGAGCAGTAGCCCTCGAGTTTGGAGCCAAGGTCGAGGATTACCATTTCGCCGCTGCCGATCCTTCGGTCGGTAGGGACCCCATGAGGAAGAGCGGCGTTTTGACCGGTGGCGACAATGGGCGGAAACGAGACCGCCTGACCGCCACCTTCACGGATCGTCTTTTCAATCAGCCAGGCCATTTCTTTTTCTGTCTTGCCGGGGGCCAGAGCGTCCCACACCGTTTGCAGCGCCTTCTCAGTAAGCCTGATCGATCTTTGGATCTTCTCTATCTCTGCATCGTCTTTTCTTATCCGGAGTCGCTCAACCAGGTCTTCACAAGGGATAAGCGCAGCAGAGGGCCGAACTATGGACAGGGCTTCCTCCACCTCCCTGAACCTTTTGACGGTAAGGAAATGCTCCTCCACTCCCAGCCTTTCGGACTTCAGCGCCGAGAACAGCTCGGGCAAAAGCTGCTTGAGCCCCGTGGAATAAATTGCGAGCTTAAAATCCGGGGCTTCCTTCCTTGCGGCCTCTTCATATCGTGGATCGGTCAGCAGGTATTGCGCCGATTGGGTTATCAGCAGACAACCGGAACTTTCAGTCAACAGAAGGTCCTCGGCTTCGAACCCGCTCAGGTAGTAGCGGTTTTCAGGGACCGACACGAGAAAAGTGTCAAGTTCCTCCTCCAGCATGATGCTGCGAAAACGTTCCAGTCTTTCGGAAAGGGTATTCTTTTGCATGTGTCCTTTCCATCTCCTTAAAGAACTTTCAGCTTGCCGCCCAGGACTGACTCGATATGCTCAAGGGCCTGTCCGACTTGCTCGCTGGTTGCCTGGGGATCCAAGTAAAAGTTTTCACAATCCAGGGCGTCAATCAGCCCTTCCCGATACATCTGAAACCAGAACGGTATTGTAGGGTGAAACCCGACTGCAGGGTCCGGCAAATCAGGAAATTCGATATATATCGGTCCCTTGAAAATCTGTCTAAGCCACTTGAGAGCTTCCCTTCCCCTGCCTGCGCGCTCCTTGCTGGAGACCTCCAGATGATAGAGCGTAATTTCCTTGCTCCCATCATCAGTCAGACAGAGGCTCAAATCTCCCTTGAATCGCCCCGGGACTTCAAACCGCAGGACTTCCATCTGCCCGAAGCCCTTCAGGACAGTGAGTATTTCCGGAATGGAGAGGCTGCTGTAGTATGCCTCCCATTTGGCGCCTTTCCATTCGACACTTGCCATCTGGGCGATCTCCTGAAATCCGGGTCGAAAATTTGTCCGGAATAACTTTGAACGCTGGGCCGCACATCTTGTGTTGGGCCACCGATACCGCGCGGCGCACCAGCGGCTCCCATGCGGGATTGAAATCGCAGGAATCGCTCTGTTCGCTCTGAACAACCACGCAAGAACTAAGGGGAGGGTCTTGCTTTAAGCAGTCCATGCTTTCGAAAAGCAGGATTCAGAAGCGCTTGCCTTTCTGGAGCACAACTGGATGAATTCCCAACTTCTCAATCTCAGGGTAGAGTTCATACAGGCTGGACTTGATTTCGTCGATTCGCATCATGGAAGTTCCAATCGAAAATGAAATGGAGATACAGATTCAGAAATAGCTGACGCCGGGTTTTGCCGACGCCGGAACTAGAGCCGACGGAACGTGAATTCCTTAATGACGCATCTGTCTCAAGGCTTCAAAAAGAGCAATTCCCACAGTAGTAGCAAGGTTCAGACTACGAACCCTGGCCCTGTCAATCGGCACCTTTACCACATCTCCCGGGTAGAAAGCAAGCAATTCTTCGGGCAGGCCCCTCGTCTCGGGCCCGAAAACCAGGCAATCTCCGGTCCGGAAAGAAAAATCGTAATAGAGCATGGAAGCGTGGGCCGAGAAGTAAACCAGGCGTGAATGCCGTATATCCATATGAGCGGCGTCGAAATCTGAATAGAGCTTCATACGGACATAAGGCCAGTAATCGAGGCCCGCCCGTTTGAGTTGCCTGTCCGTAATTCGAAAACCAAGCGGCCCGACCAGGTACAGAGGCGTATGGGTGGCGGCGCAGGTCCGCGCAATATTCCCGGTGTTCTGCGGTATTTCAGGTTGGTAAAGAAGGACGCCGAGCCGTTCGCACGAACGCGAAACATCGCGACAGGGTATATCATCGGGATTCTGGTGATTATTGAAGGCGTCGAAAATCAATCGCCGTTCCGGCTGCGAACTGCCCGCACGAAGAGGTTGGCGTAATTTTCCTCTACCAGATACATGTCGCCGTAATAAAAATCGGCATAACAGGCCTGATGTCCATGGCCCTCGCTCTGTGTCGAGGACCAGCAATTGCGCTGTTTTTCGAATGCCGGATCGATGTAGAGGCCGCTCATTCGGTTCTCCTCAGGCAGAATGAGGCTGGCCAATTCATCTTTGGTGGGATAGCGCCAATCGTTGTATCCCGCAAAACTCTCAGCGTTGAGCTTTTCGATATATTCAAAGCCGTCTTTCCAGACGACCCTGTCGATGGATGCGCCTCGCTGCCACATAAGACCGGTTTGCCTGTCCAGGATGACTTTTTCTTTTTCCACAACAAACCTTTCTTCCATGATGCCTCCCAGTATGTATCGATTCTGCCCAGGAACCAAACGGCGCAAAGCGGGGATAAAACGGGGAAATTATATACACAACAAAGGAAAAAAACAAAAGGAAATCCACATGCTCCCCACTCTTCTAGAGGGCTGGGAGGGGGGATTTTAGCGTGAAGGCGCACAATGAAGGGTGAAGTTGAAAGGGTGAAATTTGCGCAAACGTTCACCTCAGAGATCCGACTCTACCCCATAATCCGGTCAATCCGCTAAATGGCTTTAGCCGGAAGCTCTGTGGTGAGAATTTTCCAGGCGCGCAATGATTCCTAATGCTCGTGAACATGTTCACCCGGAAGCTTTTCATGACCGGGGTGCTCATGATCGTGTTTTCCGTGCTCACCGTCGTGGGAATGACTTTCAAATCCTTTGCCGTGTTCGTGCTGGTGTCCGTGGGCATGTTCGTGTTCGTGTCTGTGCTCGTGAGAGTGCCCGGCATCACCATGCCGGTGTTCATGAGAGTGGTCATGAGCATGCCTGTGGTTGTGGTCGTGAGTATGCTCTTGCTTTTCTTCCATGTAGATCTCCCCAACCGAAATGGTTCAATTCGAATAATGACCGTTCTTTCTTTCAGATAGGTCTCACGGCGTATGTCGTCAAGTCCGGGCATGTTTATTTTAACCGCACTCAAACCTCGTATGATAGGCTTATATAGCACCCTACCAAAAACATATAACACCAGTCTGCGTCGTGCGAGCGCGTAGCGGGCAGGCCGACCGCCGCCATTCTCGACGCTATCCCTTCGTGACCTGTCTATGATCACTGTCCATGACCAGAGACGGGGCGTTCGCGGGAGGCGTGGCGGGCTGCAACCTTGTAGATCAACGCCGTCGATTCGCAGTCAACGCAGACTCAGATTCATAGTTGCCGGCAATCAATCATAAAAACCTTAACTCTTTCGTCCTGCCTGCCGTATATTGTTTAGCGTCAATCGAAGCCGCTGAGCGGTTCGTGTTATTGACGCGCAGATATCTGAGGTTTCGAATAAACTATGCTGAGATAAAAGAGGCGCCAGCCATGAAGACAGCTTCTTATTCTTGGTTACAGGTTCAGTCCGTTCGTGTTATAAGCTTCGTTCAGATAGAACAAGCCCGCGAGCGAATTTCGATTTGAGCGAAGGATGGGGGAGATGTCTATCAATCCGTTAGATGATAAAGAAATCCGCTTCAAGGTTTCACAAATCAAAGACCTTCCTCCTTTGCCTCAGTCTCTGAAGCGGCTCATTGAAATAATTCACTCCGAGATCGAAACCGTGGGAGAGCTCGAAAGCATTATCTGCTACGATCCATCGCTTGTGGCTAAGGTTGTCATGATTGCCAATTCCACCTATTATGGACACCGCCGTCAGGTGAAGACGATTTCAAAAGCAATAACGGTTGTAGGGGCTGACCAGGTAAAGTCGATCTGTATTTGCACCCTGCTCATGAGTCTGCTGTCCAACGGGAACGTAATCAGTGCGGATCACCGGGAAATGCTTTGGAAACACGCGTTCGCCTGTTCTAGAATTGCCGCCCAGATGACCAGGAAACGTCCGTGGATGAATGGGGCCGAAGCGGCCGTGCTCGGCATCGTTCACGATCTTGGCTGGATCGTGATGGCGACTCACTTCAACGAGCAGTTCACGGCCATTTATGAAACAGCGGCAAGAAAGGATATTCCCCCATGGTACGTTGAAACGCAGTATGGCCTCGAACACACCCAGCTTGGCAAGTACCTTGCCGCCCGATGGGCTTTGCCCAAAGAATTTGAGGCAGTGATTGAATTCCATCACTCTCCCGAAAGGAGCAGGTGCTTTAAAACGGAGGTGAGGCTAATGCATCTGGTCAATGTTCTCGGCCACTTGCGTGAGTATCCCGAACTGGTCAATGAAGAGAGCACTCTCTCCCATTGCCGGGATCTCTATATTTCCGAGGAGGAGTGGGAGGAACATCAGCAAAGCGTGGAGAGGATCTGGCCTGAGGTTGACCAGGTATGGAGCCTGCTGGGCCTGCATCCGGGATAGCCTCGCTACGTGCGGGAGGACAATGAGTTAGTTGAGAGGGAAGGGCAAATTGCAAAGATGAATAAAGAGGGAAGAGGGATGGACCACCTGGTTAATGAAATGATGCAAATGGGCCTCCTTGGCGCAAAGAGGCAGGGTGATGAAATGAGCCAGTTTCTGGCCTTGATCCAGCGCTTTGCCGAGGCGGTGTCCCTGGACCAGGAACCAACCAAAGCATGCCGGCATTTCGTAAAGATCATCATAGAGGAAACCGGGTTCGAGAACTGTTCGATACTTTTCTGGGACCAGCATGCCAGTAACCTTTCGCTGGTCGCCGCATACGGTCTGGATGATCAGCTCGAGGTCGCTTCCCGCCGCTACAGGCAAAATCTGCGCTTTGGATCGGGTCAGAACGTTTCGAGCCAGGTTTTTTCGTCCGGGAAGCCCATTTTCATTAAGAACACCGCTGAGCATCCAATCCCGGAGCTTCAAGACGCGGTCGTGACGCCGGTTTCGCTTGCATGTATTCCGATCCTCCATTTGGGCGTGCTTAACCTTAGCTCCTACCATCCGCAGGAATTCGCGCCCCAGTTCAGGCGAAACTGGGAGATAATCGGCAATATCATCGGCCATCTGATTGTTGGGCTGCAATGCGCCGGAGAGGCCGGCCGGCTCGTAGTGGCCGACTCTGCCGCACCCGAAACCGCCGTGTCAGGGGTCCAAAATTTTCAGAGCAGCCAAATTTCCGGCTTGGTCCTCGATGCCATGCCCCAGGGGATTTGCATTCTCGACACGGAAGGCAAAATCGTCCGAATCAACCGGTGTCTCGAAAAAATACAGGGCGAAAAACTTTCGGAAATTACGGGCAGATCGCCCGCAGTGCTTTTCCAGGATCCGGCTAATTTCGATAAGCTCCTCGCAAGGGCGTTGGAATCCGATACAGGGCACGTGGAAAAAACAGATGTGAAACTGATGAACTCAACCGGTGATGCTTATCTGGCCGATATCAATCTCGTCCGGCTGGTCGAAACGGGCAGGTCGGTCGGCTACCTTCTGGTAATAGAGGACATAACCAGGAAAAAAGCATTTTCAGACAAAATCATCCAGTCCGAAAAGCTCGCGGCCCTTGGTACGATGGCTGGAGGCGTTTCGCATGATTTTAACAACCTTTTGATGGCGATTCTGGGTCACATTCAGCTCATTCTGCCGCGAATCGACGACGAGGAGATCCAGCGAAGACTTCAGAACATGGAAAAGGCGGTATATGACGGCTCAAATACCGTCCGGCGGCTTCAGAGGTTCACCGAGCGGGAACGGGACCCCAAAGCGGCCCCATCTACCATCGACATCGAAGAAGCCGTCAAGGATGTTGTCGAACTTACCAGGCCGCGCTGGAAAAATCTCATGGAAAGATCCGGACGCACCATAGATATACAGATGGAGCTTCAGCAGAACTGCCTGGCCGCAATCAATGCGTCAGACCTGAGGGAAATCCTGACAAATCTTCTTCTCAATGCTATCGACGCAATGCCGCAGGGGGGTATCGTCACCTTCTGCTCTCACTGCCAGGGCGAGCAGGTTTTTCTCGAGGTCAGCGACACCGGCATCGGCATGAGCAAGGATGTAGCGGAAAGAATATTCGATCCATTTTTTACCACGAAGGGAATTGGAAACTCAGGCCTTGGGTTGAGCGTCTCATGGAGCCTTATCAGCCGCTATGGAGGCGATATCCAGGTAAAGAGCAGGCCGGGCAAAGGCGCCACTTTCATAATCAGGCTCGCCAGGGCCCAGGCGGCAAAGTCGCAGCTCATTTCGAAAACCGGCGAAGGGACAAGTTCATATCGCTTGCTGCTGGTCGAAGACGACCCGGAGATCCTCAACCTGCTCCGAGATATGCTCCGGCTCAAAGGGCACCGGGTTGTGGCGATGAGCGACGGCGAAAAGGCCCTGGAGTTGATAGATTCGAGCCATTTCGATCTGGTTTTGACCGACCTCGGAATGCCGGTGATAAGCGGATGGGAAGTAGCCAAGCACGCCAAGGCGAAAAATCCCAACATGCCGGTGGTGATGATAACAGGGTGGGGCGCGCAATATGAAGACATAGACCTTGCCAGCCGGGGCGTGGACCTGATGCTGGCGAAACCCCTGAGCTGGGACAAGCTGCTGAGTTCGATTGAAAAGCTGCTCTAGCCGGCGTCCCGGCCGGAAACACCCATTTGTGAAAAGCCTTGCCCGACGTGCGGCGTCGGGCAAAACCGCAGTTTCTATTGCTCAAAAAAACCGGTCAGTGAGGCCTCATCAAGCGTCTTTGCCTTTATTGCGTTCTGAAAGTCCGCCAGAGTTGCGTTGGGTTTAAGGTCCAGCCCGGCGTCTTTCAGAGAGTAGATAGTTATAACATACGCGTGAGGGCCTGTGCCTTTCGGGGGTTGCGGCCCGCCATATCCGGCCTCGCCGAATGAATTCCTGATCTCGATCGATCCGGGCGGCATATTCTTTCCCGAGGCGCCCTCAGACAAAGCAGATACATCCGGCGGAATATTTATCACCATCCAGTGCGCCCACTTCCTGGCGACCGGGTGCTGATCCACGATAGAGAGTGCGAATGATTTCGTCCCTTCGGGCGCTCCGGTCCATTTCAGGGGAATGGATATATTATGTCCTCCGGCGGCAGGTCGCGCGTACTGGCTGGGAATGGCCCCCCCGTTCTTCAATGCGGGGGATGAAAGCTCCATCGCAGCCGCCGAGGGCAAGGGGGCTTTTATTAGCAAAACGGCGGCGGCGAAAAGCGCAGTCATGAGCATTCTATTCATTTGGGCCTCCTTAACTCAGTCTATACAATTCATATAATGATAGAAAAAGTAAGCCGAAAGTCAGGGTCTCAGTTTAGGCGGACCCGCAAACGCCTCTGTATGGGCAATTTTCTTCGCAGGCCCGGCCTTCCTTGAGCCATAGTGGTGACACGTCCCCGGCAAAGATGGAATTCAGCGTAGCGCCGACCCCTTTTTCCCACTCTTTTAAAAAAGGGCCGTGTTGCTCGGCGGGATCGAACATGACCTGGTGTTTCATGTTTCCCGCAGATCTCAGCTCGATAAAGCCTGCGCCGCAGTCATCATTGGCTTTTGGCGCGCCCGTGACATTTCCCCTTGATAACGCGAGGAGATATGCCGGGAGTTGAGGCTCATCATTATTATCGAGGACCTCGATTCTGCGGGGAAGCCTGCCGGTCTTGTAATCCCAGCAGATAACGCCCCGTTCGGGATGGGAATCGATCCTGTCGAGCCGCCCGTTGAGGCGGGCCTGGCAACCATCTATTTCCAGGCCCTCGAACGGCCGCTCCACCGCCGTCCATGACCAGCCGTCCAGCATTCTCTCCCGTTCGGCATCCAACCACTTTAGAAGTAGACCGGGGTGGCCGGGCTTTCCTATCAGCCGCTCGAGTTCGACTTTCCATACTGCATGAGACAGACGGGGCCCGATGGCGCCGGTTATGGTTTTTTTCAAAAGATCTGACAAACCTTCGAATTCCACATCGCCTTCTGCGATTTTTTCTGTTGCGTGTAAAACGAAAGAAGCCAGGATCGAATGGACATTCCGGCCTCGTTCCAGCGCCGGGATCCCCGGCTCGAATTCTTCAAGCTCTTCGAGGCCAAGAACATGGCGGAAGAAATACCGGGCCGGGCAGAGCAGCGCTGATTGCAGTTCAGTGACCGAAATCCGGTTGACTGCCGGGAGTGGTTGTATTTGGAACTGAGAGCGATCCGGTTCGCAAAATGCCTTCGCAATTTCGATCTGAGCCGAATCCCCGATTTTCGAGATACTCTGCCGCACCCACCGCGCACGCTGCATAGCCGGAAGCCGATGCTTCCAGGGTATTACGGCATCGATTTTTTTCTCGCCGTCTTCTATCCAGAACGGCGACGGGATGCAGATTTCACCATCTCTTGCAGCGGGGCGGCTCAGGACGATTTGAGGAGCGGCGGCGAGAAAATTCGCATAAAGGTGGCCTGCAAAGGCGAACTGGCTCTCTATAGTCCCGCCAACCACCTTCGGGCGCTCCGAAGAGCTGAGCAGTGGGAGCGATCTCACGGGTTGCGGGAAAGATCCTGAAACCAGGCCGGGAATGAACATCTTGTTAAAGCAGAGACCTCGGGCATCGAGCCTGCCAAGGACCTGGATGCCGGCGTCCTCGAACCCGCTCTTCTGGACCGTTACGCGGCTTGCAGCAGTAGTCAGCAGATCGAAAAATTCGTGTGCGCTCAGGCTGGTTTCCCCAAAGACCGTTTCGAACTCAGAGATTAATCGAATCAGGTTGTCCCATGTAATCCGGTCCAGTTCGTTGGCGAGCACCGGAAACTGAAGGGCCGTCCAACTGTGGCGCAAGGTCTCCGCCCACTTTGAAACCCTTTTCACGCCCACCTTCAGAAACGGAACTATGGCGGACCTGATCCCGCTGCACCCATCAGGAAAGATCTCTTCAGCCGAATCGCGAACGGCCTCAAGCAAAGAGTCCATTCCACTTTCGACGCCCTTTTCACGCCATGTCCTGTCCCAATGGCTCAGATGCCGGTTCCACGGGGAGAACGAACCATAGTATGGGGAGCGCAGAAAAGTGAACAGGTCATTGCGCTTTTCACCGCCCAGGGCGCACCGGATCGGCAGCACTGCGGCATTGTAGAGCCCCTGGGCGCTCAGGTTCCGGTCAGGACAAAGATTGTAGGCTGCCCGTTTTCCACTGATAGGCTCTCCGAGAATATCCTGGAGCCGGGTCGAAATAGCCGGGCTGTAGAATTCGGAATCGCACAGCACGACCGCAATTTCATGAGGCGCATTCTCTTTGACCGCTATCAGCAGGTTTTCCATAAGCTCGGTGATTTCCTGCTCGGGATCGGAGCAAACCAGACGACTCGGCTGAGCCTCGCCCGCAGGCAAGGCGAAAAATATCGCCCCGACTTTCTTTTGAAGCTCCTCCAAAAGGTATTTTTCCCAGTGGCCCGCAAATTCGAAGCCAACGAAGGCCATTCTGCCCCGGTTCGCTTTTCGTTCCAACCCCGTCAAGCGGTGGGCGATTTTTTCGGGGAGCCGGGCAGGGTGGAACAGTCCCCTCCGAGCGAGTCGGTCGTCAAAGGAGCGCCAGATTTGGCGCCTCCATCCGATCAGCGGACCAGCCTCCTGGCCTCCCGCCGGATCTATTGCAAATCTCAAGCACTGCTCGAAGCTCTCATCCAGCAGATCGATCAGGTCGATGTCAGGGACCGCCGGTTCAGGCAGGGGCGCCTCATCAAGACTGTCTTTCAGGAATTGCCATCTTAACAAAGAGGAAGAGGCCGGCAGCTCTTCCGGCCACAGCTCCGTCCAAAAGTTTTCCATCCAGCGGTTGAGGGTAAAGATTTTCGGGGTATCCCACCCTGGTTTTCCCCTTTCGATTCGTCTTAATCGAAATTGCCGCTGTATCTGGTGGACAAACCGCTCGGACTCGGCCAAAACCGTATAGCCTTCTTCGAGAAGAACGAGCAGCCTGTTCTGAAGGTCCTGATTGGTCATCTTAATCAGTTTCCATCCGGAAACTCCGGATAAGAGACTAGCAGTTTCCGATTCGGAAAGGAGGGATAATCTGGTCATTCCTCTTGCCGGCTTTAGCCGGAACGTTTTCGTCCTGGCAAGAAAAGAGCTTGCCCTGAGCCCTCGAAGGGAGGGGTTGCGCGGAGGCGTACAATTAGTACGCCGCACAAGAAACCCCGAAGATTGACACCGCCAGGGCGGAAAAGAAGCCTTTCCGGACGGAAACTAATTAAACTTGGATTCGCTCGGGGTGATCGCCAAATTTCTGCCCTTTGTTAAGGCCGTTAAGCAGAAACTGGTTTTAAACGCAATTAGAAGCTATATAATAAAACCTTGTCGCTCAAAAGTCGCTAAATTATCTCCAAACCAGACCGGCGCGCAGGAAGCAAAAGTGAACTGCAAAAACGTTTTCTCCAATGTTTTGGAATGCATCGGCAATACGCCGCTCATCCGCATAAACCGGATGAACCCCAACCCGGCCGTAACGTTTTATATAAAGTTCGAGGCGAAAAACCCGGCGGGTTCTGTGAAAGACAGGGCGGCCCTCTCTATGATCGAAACCGCAGAGCGCGAGGGGCAACTCGTTCCCGGAAAGATCATTGTCGAAGCAACGAGCGGCAATACCGGAATCGGGTTGGCGATGGTTGCCGCGGTCAAGGGCTATCGCGTCCTTTTCACCATGCCCGAGACCGCCAGCCTGGAGCGGCAGAAAATCCTCAAAGCGTTCGGGGCCGAGCTCCTGCTCACACCCGGCTCACTGGGCACGGACGGGGCGATCGAAGAGGCTTACAATCTGGTCAGGGAAAACCCAAACCGGTATTTCATTACAGACCAGTTCAATAACCCCGCTAATCCTGCTGCTCATTATTATGGGACCGGACCGGAGATCTACGAGCAAACGGAGGGCAAAGTAAACACTGTCGTCGCCACACTCGGCACGGCCGGGACGGCCATGGGCATTCTAAAGGCAATGAAGGAAAAGAATCCGGCCGTCAGGGTTGTCGCCGTCGAGCCTCTTCCGGGGCATAAGGTCCAGGGACTCAAGAACATGAAAGAATCCTATGTTCCCGGGATTTTCGACCGGTATGCCCTGGACGAGATTGTGCATGTGAAGGACGAGGATGCTTTCGAGGCCGCCCGACGACTGGCCAGGGAAGAGGGGATATTTGCCGGTATGAGTTCCGGGGCTGCGATGGCCGCCGGAATGCAGATAGCTTCCGTCATGGAGGAAGGCGTGCTGGTTGCAATCCTGCCCGACGGGGGAGACCGCTATCTCAGTACAAATCTGTTTACAACAATGCTCGAGCCCGACTTCAGGTTCTATAATCTGCTGGAGCGGCGGAAGGTGGAATTCAAACCTGTCAAGGAAGCAAAGGCGCGCATCTGCGTGACCGGACCTCCACTGGATCAATCGCTTTCGATTTCAGATGCCCGGCGATTTCTGGTTGCAGACCTGCTGTCCAGGTTTTTTCAGGCGAAAAATTTTTTGGTCGATGAGGTCGTTCTCATTCCGGATTTTGACAGCCGCACCATAAACAGCTCAATTGCCGCCGGAATGTGCCTCGGGCCCTACACCCAGCAGCGGTTCGAATCCTTCCTCGGCGACCTGGATTCGCTGGGGATAAACCGGGCCTACCGATATCCACGGACGACCGAACATCTCGACACGATAATAGACTTCACCAGGGACCTGATATCTGCAGAGTTCGCCTACGACAAACTCCGCTCGGTCTATTTCGACCTCTCCAGGAGCAACAGCTACGGGAGGCTCTCCGGGATCGACCCGAAAAAAGTTCGCGCGGGTAAAACCGTTGACCTCAGCGCCTATGAGAAGCTCAACCCGAGCGATTTCGCGCTACTCAAAAGGGCGACCCTCTCCGAGCTCAAAATGGGCGCCTACGTCAAGACGGACTGGGGCAACGTCATTCCGACCTGGCACATATCAGCGGCTTCTGCGGCCATCCACGATCTCGGACCACAGATAGACATTGTGGTAAGCAGCATGGATTTTCTTTTCCCGCACCTGGAAAACGTGAGGGAAATCGGTGAAGCCCTTACAGGCAAGCCCTTCGCCAATATCTGGATGATCGCCGAACGTGTCTGGTCGGCAAGAAGAGGCAAGGGGACCGACCGGGTGGACGAAAACAAGCCCGTGCGGGATCTCTTCGAATTGGGGTTCTCGGCCCGCCAGGTGAGGTACTGGCTCCTTGGCACTCATTACCGAAAGCCGATCCAGGCTACCTCGGACAATATCTCCAGCACGGTCAGAGGATTGAGGCGCATTGACGAATTTATTGTGAAGGTCCGCGCCTCCGCAGACTCGATTGGGGAAAAAGCACAGCTTTCAGAGATGATCTGCACTCTCGATCAGGAATTTCTCGACGCGCTCGCCGACGACCTGAACCTTCCTCATGCTCTAGCCGCCATATTCAGCTTCATTCGTCAGGCACACCCGATAATCGATCAAACAGGGGTGAGCGGCTCACAGAAGCTGCAGATCCTCGAAATATTCCAAAGTGCCAACTCCATTCTTGGCTTTTTCGACCTGAGTTCACGTCTGCTCAGCCCGGCGGAGGAAAAACTGATCCGTGACCGCGAGATTGCGCGAAAAGAGAAAAAGTGGGCCGACTCTGACAGAATCAGAAACGATCTGCTCAAGTGCGGAATCCGCGTTATCGACACTCCTGCGGGGAGCAGATGGGAATGTTGCAACAACACTGGAACAGTGAACAATCTCTGAATCCTTACCGTGGATGCCCTCTCAGTCCTCAGTCCTATCCCTCAATCCCTCAATTTTATTTTAATCCAGCATTGGTTCTATCGCTACGCGATGTGACCTGAAATCCTTGCCGTTTCCGTATCATACGTTCAAAAATGGAGCTGGTTGAATTGGCAAGGGGTTGGCAAGATAAAAAGAGTTTGCAGTCGTAATCACCCACTATGATTCCGCGCCGATGTCAGGTATTATACCGAGGACCGTATTTAATAACGGCAGCCGGCGACGAAAAGGCTGACATCCCACAGGGAACGATGGCCAGTATCTCGAAGCGGGCCGGTAGAGATGACAAACTATGATTTGGTCGTTAAAAGTTAGTTGATCCTTTGTACTAAGAATCGGGGGAGACACAGTGAAGAAGCAACTTACAGCTATCATCGAGCGTGAGGGAGACGGGTATGTGTCGCTCTGCCCGGAGCTGGATATTGCCAGTCAAGGCGATACGATCGAGGAGGCTCGAAATAATCTTCAGGAAGCGGTTGAACTATTTTTCGAAACTGCCTCTCCGAATGAAGTTCAGACACGCTTGCATGAGGAAGTGTACGTGACCCAGGTGGAGGTATCTATTGGGTAAGCTCCGTGTCCTCTCCGGGAAGCAGGTCTGCAGAATCCTCGCACGCCACGGGTTTTTGGAAGCACATCAGCGAGGCAGCCATATCGTGATGCAAAAGCGGCTTTCAGATACAACGATTACCGTCCCGGTTCCAAACCATGACGAACTCCGCGTCGGTACGCTTCAATCGATCATCCGCCAGTCAGGTGTGCCCAAGAGCGAGTTCGAGTCATGAGAAGCACTCCCGGCGCATGAGCGCCGCGCGGAAGCGGGTGCACCAGATGGGTCGTCGTTAAAGGGGCCGGTCAACAGGTCAAAAACAGCACTTTAAGACTTTAGAATGGCCGATTATGAGCACTCTCTCCTTGGCCAGCAAGGTTTTAGCGGGGTCCGACCCAATGCTGCTAACTTAAGCAAGTTATTGAAATTAGAGAGTATTTAGAACACCGCAGTTGCCAATCCTCTTGCCCCCGTTAAGCAACTACAGCCAGCAGAGCCAATAAACCTCAGATTTACCCCGCATCATTTTTTCCGTCATTTTTCTCTTGACAAATGGCAGTAATAATATAAGTAATACCTTTATATACTGATGTTAAACCGACCACTATTTCAGCAGGGGCCAGCTTATGAAAACCGAGAAATTTAAGGACATCCTTCTTCAAGTGCTTGAACTTCAACTCGAATATCAGTTGCATGCTGTCAGGCAATTACGAGGCAAAGCCGAGTTCGAGGCAGTCCTTCCGCCCAGACGGGGAAGAAGACGTCAGTCTTTGGTCGACTTGTCCGTCCAAATACTGACAGAGGAACGCAAACCCCTCCACGTCGATGATCTTGTCGCAGAGCTTCAGAAGCGCTTTGGCCGTCTTACCGACAGAGACGCCCTTTCCAGCGCTTTAGCAAAAAAAGCGCGGGCGGGCATTATGTTTCGCCAAACCGCCCCGGCCACCTTTGCTCTCACGAATCAAGGGAGGAATAAACATGATAAATCCTGATCTGCATCTAATTGCAAAATGGCTTGATCCCGCAGTTGTAGAGGCGCTTGACAAGAAGAGGCACTTGAAAGAGGAGTG
>Ga0182014_10003611_pt1 | contig 18392 bp, 17 predicted proteins | sample 612S2DmetaG_FD_120489 | JGI IMG/M metagenome (GOLD analysis project Ga0182014, IMG submission 120489) | Permafrost microbial communities from Stordalen Mire, Sweden - 612S2D metaG | ecosystem: Environmental > Terrestrial > Soil > Wetlands > Permafrost | place: Sweden: Stordalen | collected... | reverse complement strand
CAGACCGGCGTGCCGGTTTTTTCATCGAGCGCAATGAGCCGCCCGTCGAGGGCGGCGATGATGATGTTGCCGCCCCAGGCGGCCAGACCGCGGCTGACCGGCCCGCAGCATGCCAACCGGGCCCATTCGGGGGCGATCTTGGGATCGTACGTCCATAGCACCTTTCCCGTCACCGCATCGTAGGCGGTGGTGATGTCCCACGCAGAGATGTTGTAGAGAACGCCATCGATCATCAGCGGTGTCGCTTCGACGCCGCGAAAGGTGTTCAACGGCGTATACCATGCGAGCCCAAGGCGCTGGACATTGGTATCGTTGATCCGACTCAAGGGACTGAAGCGCTGCTCGCTCCACGTGCGGCCGCTCGACAGCCACTGTCCTGGCTCGCGGTCGGCGTGCCCGAGCCGCCGCTGGTCGACGTCGGCGGCCGGTGCGGCGTGCGCGGCCATGCTCAGAATCGCGCCGGCCACGAGAATCGATGTCCAACTTCCATTGCGCACGAAGCACCCCTTCACTTTCCGCCGACTGTGTCCGCGCAGTATACGGACGGCTTCGCGTGACAGGCCTGTTCCGTTGGCATATTCAGTTGTCCCTGCTGGAAATTCGAGGCCCGCCTGCTGATCGCTTCTAGCCTGGTCAAACGACGACTCCAGGCTGGTCAAGCGCAGGACGAGGTGGCCGCTAGCATGACTCGACGCGCGAGGATCACGACATGACCGAACGATTTCCGGAGTCTCCCCAGTTCACCGGCCACAATGCGCCCTGTCGAATCGAGTGCGACATACGGGATCTGGTCGTCGAGGGCACGCTGCCGGATGACATGCAGGGCACCTGGTACCGGTCGGTCCCCGATCCGCAATATCCGCCCATGCTGGGCGATGATGTGTACCTGAGCGGGGACGGGATGGTGAGCGCGTTCCGGTTCGAAGCGGGTCATGTCGATTTGCGCATGCGGTACGTGCAGACCGAGCGTTGGCTCAACGAGCGTGCGGCACGTCGATCCTTGCACGGGCGCTACCGCAATCCGTTCACCGATGATCCGAGCGTCCGCGGCAAGGGCCGCGGTGTCGCCAACACCACGCCGCTGTATCACGCCGGGCGACTGATCGCCCTCAAGGAGGACAGCCGTGGTTGGGAGCTCGATCCGCAGACCCTCGAGACGCTGGGTGAGTTCGACTTCGGCGGCAAGCTGCGCAGCCAGACCATGACTCCCCATCCGAGGATTGATCCACAGACCGGGGAGTTGTTTTTCTTCGGCTACGAAGCGGGCGGGGTGGCCACCCGGGATGTGGCGTATTGCGTTGCCGACGCCGCCGGCGAGCTGCAACGCGAGCAGTGGTTCGAGGCCCCGTTCTGCGCGCTGATGCATGACTTCGTCGTCACGAAGGAGCATGCCATATTCCCTTGCTTTCCGATCACCGCGGATCTGGACCGCCTCCGCCAGGGCGGGCCGCACTGGGTCTGGGAGCCGGAGTTGGGCTCGCGCATCGGCATCATGCCGCGGCACGGCGATGTCGCCGAGATGCGCTGGTTCACCGCGCCGGCTTGTTCGGGCTTTCATTACATCAACGCATTCACCGACGGCAGTCTCGTGCACGTCGACATGAGTCTTACCGATGTGCCGGTGTTTCCGTTCATCCGCACGGACTCGGGGCTGCGCATCGAACAATACGAAGTCCATGGCGCGCTCGAGCGCTGGACTTTCGATCTCGCCGATCCCGTCGACCGTATCGGGCGGCGTGTGATCGGGCCCTCGGGTGATCTGCCGCGCCTGGCGGACTCGGATGCCATGAGCGACTACGAGATTCTCTACTACGAGCGCTATGATCCGAGCATCGGACCTCCCATCACCACCGGTGCCGTGGGTCCGGGTTTCAATGCGCTGACGCGTTTGGAAGTCAAGACCGGACGGATGACGACGCTGCCGATGAGCCCCCGGGCCACCCTGCAGGAGGCCGTACACATTCGTTCCGAACGCCGCGGACATGAGGGCTATCTGGCCTTCGTCGTCGATTTGCACGACGAGGATCTCTCGGAGGTGTTCATCGTCGAGGCCCAGAATCTCAGCCTGGGACCGATCGCTCGGATCAAGGTGCCGATGCGCCTGCGTTCGGGGGTGCATGGCACCTGGGTCGCTCGACGCTGATAAGGTAGGGCTCGCCACTCCGAAACGAGGGGGCCGGGGTTGCCGGCCCTCTCGTGCACGTCGTGTCGGTCGGAGGCGCGTGCCTCCGTGACACTAGAACTGCTTGTGCAGCGTGATTGCCCACTCGCGCGGCATGCCGATCTGTCCGTTGAGGTAGCCCGCTCCGGTGTTGGTCTTGGTGATGTAGTACAGCTTGTCGGTCAGGTTCGTGACCTGCAGTGCCACGCTCCATTCCCGCTTCGGCGACCAGTAGGTGAGGCGTCCATTGACCAGGGTGTAGGAGTCGTTCTGTACGTCGGCGCTGCACAGTAGATCGCCGCAGGAGGCCGGCGTGTAGCTCGCATCCAATCGAGGTGTGAGCGTGCCGCGGCCGAACAGCGGCGCCTCATACTGCACGCCGATGCTTCCCTTGCTCTTGCCCACATCCGGAACGCCTTCCCCGGTCGGCACGGCCGGCGAGAGCGAATGAATGAACTTCATGTCGAGATAGCTGAAGGAGGCATCGATCAGCAAATGGTCGATCGGGCGAATTTCGAATTCCGTCTCGATGCCTTTGCCGACCGCATCCGCCGCGTTGATGTATTCGCCGCAGGGATTGTTGTAGGGCGGCGGCAAGGGCGCCCCCGAGGCGTCGACGCACAGCGCCGGCAGGTTGGCCGAGGCCTGGTAGCCGTAGTAGTCCTCGTAGAAGACGGCGACATTGGCGCGCAGCCGGTTGTCGAACCACTGGCTCTTCATGCCCAGCTCGGAGGACTTCACCGTCTCGGGCCCGAAGCCCACCACCTGCTCCGGGTAGTACGGGCGCGGTGTGATGCCGCCACCCTTGAAACCCGTGGACCAGCTCACGTAGGTCATGATTTCCGGCGTCCATTGATAGTCGAGATCCACGCGGTAGTCGACGTGCGAGCCGTTGAATACGCCCACCTTGCCGTTCAGCGGATCGGCCGGATTGCTGAGCGGGAGGTATGGCGTGATGCCGTCGATGTTGTAATCGCCGAACTCGAATCCCTTTTCTTCCTTGGTGTAGCGGACCCCGGCATTGAACGTGAGCCCGTCGTAGAGGTGCCAGGCCGTGTTGGCAAATCCCGCCTTGGTCTTCACGCGCGCCGTGACATCCCCCAGGAAGTCGAACGTGGGCTCGGCCGGAGTGCCGTACGGCACGAACGGATCGTCCTCGCGGCTGCGATATTCCGTCTTCTGATCGAAGTAGATGCCGCCCACCGTGTAGTCGAGCAGCTTGCCCAGCGCCGAGCCGCTCAGCCGCAGTTCCTGACTGAACTGGCGGTTCTTGATCTCAGCCTGTTCGAGCACCAGCGGCACGGGTGAGTCGCTGTTATCGTCGCCGAACCCGCTGGTATATTGTCGAAACGCACTGATCGATTTCAACGACAGGTCGTTTGCGACCTTCCAGTCGACCGTGGCGGACGATCCCCAGCCGTTCATGGTGTTGTTCGGGTTCGCGTAGAACGGGCCGTTCGGGGCACCCGGTGCGCCCCCGGTATTGATGGCCCGATAGGTCACGCCGGGATCCAGGAAGTTGGCGTAGTTGACGTAGGGGCTGGTGGGTACGAAGCGGCCGTCGTACGGCACGTGCATCCAGGCGAGGGAGTTCGAGGGCCCGGGGGCCGCCAGCAGGGTGTTGGCCGTGGTGCCCGAGTTGTCACGCGTGGCGTCGCTGACCCAGTTGACTTCGACGCTGTCGGAGGCAAGCCAACGTACCGAGGCACGCGCCGCGTCGTAATCGATCCCGCCTTCGGTTCCCGTTTTGCAATTACCGGAGAAGTTGCCGCGCGGGATCGCGCCCGATATCACGTACGGATCGGTTGGATGGGTGCAGGCGTAGTCATACAGCTGGACATAGCCGTCCTGGCGGCGGGCGACGGCGGAGAGACGCAGGAACACGGAGTCCGGAATCAAGGAGAAATCACCGCTCGCCCGCAAGTCCACGCGGTCCAGGGACCCGGCAGTGGCTTCGACATAACCCTCGTTGCTCCCGGTCGCCTTCTGGGTATACAGCTTGACCGAGCCGCCGAGCGAGTTCATTCCCGAGAGCGTCCCCTGGGGACCGCGCAGGATTTCCACCCGGTCGAGATCGAGCAGCGCGAAGTCCGACCCGGTCAGGGTCGCGAAATAGACGTCATCGATGTAGATGCCCACGCCGGGGTCGACCGCCGGATCGAAGTCCGTCTGGCCCACACCGCGAATTTGCGCGCGCATCGAGTTGCCGCCGCCGGCACCGTTCGGCTCCAGCACGACGTTGGGCGCCTGGGCGGTCACGTCCTGCAGACTCGTCTGGCTGCGTGCATCCAGCATCGCACCCGTGATCGCCGTGATGGCCAGCGGCGTCTGTTGAAGGTTCTCGCTGCGAAACTGCGCCGTGACCGTGATCGTCTCGAGCGAGTTCGCATCGGGTACGGCGGTGGCTCCTTTGCTGGCGGTGTCGGACGATTGTTGCGCGACAGCCGTGCACGATAGTGCACACGCCGCGACCAATATTGTTGCTCTCATACTCATCCCCCTTTTTTGTGGCGTGGTTATGGTAGAAGGGGAGGGGCCGGGAGCTGTTGACTGCGGTAGAATGGCGAGTTGATGCGAATGGAAAAGAAGGCAGGATTTCGCTTTTTCTGGATGATCGGGACAGATATTTGATTTGAGTACGACCTTGGCGAGCGCTAAATTGGCAGGATGCCAAGCGAGTCTCCAATGGAAGTCGAAATCGCTAACTGCATCCGCACGCTTCGCCTGAAGGTGAAACCGGAGGCGTATGCCTCGCTCAATGCGGCAGCCGTTGAAGTCAACCGAGTATGGAACTTCGCAAACGAAACAAGCGCCAAGGCGGCGCGTCCCTTCGCGGGCCCGCCGAAGTGGCTGTCCGCGTATGACCTGGACAAGCTCACCGCGGGTGCCACGAAGTATTTCGAGCGGATCGGGTCGGAGACGATCCAACGAGTCAATGCGGAGTTCGCCACCCGCCACAAGCAGGTCAAAAAGACCAAGCTCCGCTGGCGTAGCAGCCGTGGGTCTAGGCGCGCACTCGGGTGGATTCCATTCAAAGCGGTGCAACTAAAGCGCAAGGGCACATCCTTGCGGTTCTCTGGCAAAGCCTTCCGGGTCTTCGAGCAAGCGTGTTTGTCGGAGGTCAAATGGAAATGCGGCTGCTTCTCCCAAGATGCTGTGGGCGACTGGTGGCTGAGTTTGCCGGTCGAGGTTCGGGCGGAGCCCACGGTCGCTCAGAACGAGGAGGTCGGACTAGACTTGGGCTTGAAGAATACCGTCGCCACGAGCGATGGGGATAAACTCGAAGCCAGTAATTTTTATCGCAACATCGAGCAGAAGATCTCCCAGGCCCAACGCCGTGGCCACAAGCGCCAGGCCAAGCGTCTGCATCGACGGGCCGCGCGCCGGCGCAAAGACACCTTACATAAGTTTTCTCGAAAGATCGTGAACCGATACCAGAGGATCATCGTCGGCGATGTGAGCAGCGCCAAACTGGTTAAGACGCGGATGGCCAAATCCGTGCTGGACGCGGGTTGGGGCATGCTCAAGGCACAGTTGCAATATAAGGCCAATCAGGCGGGCAAATGCGTTTTCATCGTCAGCGAGCGGAACACGACGCGAGCATGCAGCAACTGTCGAGCCCTGACGGGACCGGCAGGTTTGGACATGCTGGCTGTGAGAGCATGGGTGTGCAGCGGGTGCGGTGGCACCCACGACCGGGACGTCAATGCTGCGAGAAACATCCGGTTCGCGGCGAGGTGCTCGCCGTCCGTCAGCGGGAACGAGCCATCGCCGTCAGATACGCCGCCGAGCCAGGCATCTCGCCTGCGCGAGGCTTAGGACCCGCGCGCTGACGGCGGCGGCATGAACACCGGTATTGCACCAACGGCTGGATCGGCGGAATGGCCAACGCCGCGCAGACGCTGCTCGGCGTGTGCAATTCCGACACCGTCGTCGTCCCCGGAAGCGGCCCAATGCTGGGCCGGGCCGCCCTCGACACGGAGCATGCCATGCTCGCCACCTTGAAGCTGAAGCTCTCGCAGCTCCTGGCGCAGGGGATGAGCGTGCAGGACATGCTGGCGTCGGCACCCACCCGTGAATTCGACGCCCAATGGGGCGATCCGAGCCTGTTCGTCGCCAATGCCTGGCCGGGCCTCGTGCAGCGCGCCCGGGAACTGGGCGTCTCGATCGTGTGAGTCGGCCGCCTTCCAGGCGAGGCAAGCTTCCCTCCATCTCGGTCAAGGACAGGCTCGCCGGAGGCGCGTAGCCTTGCCTACCCTGAGCCGGCGATGCGCCGATCGCGATTGCGGTCAATGGTGGTCCCGGCATGCGGCTCGTGAGGGGGAGACTTACCTGGGCAGTGTGAAACCGCAGACCCACGCGCCGTTGCCGGCGCTGGTGGATCTGGACGTCATCGATTCGAACAAGCGTGCGGCCGCCTGGCAGGGTGGTGCGCGGGCATACTTCCCCGGCCTATCCGTGAGCAATATGTGCGTGAGGCCCGATGTCGGGATGATCGCCGGCGCGCGCTTCGGTGCGGGCCATCTATGGAGCATCCTCTCCCCGCCACTCCATGTCTCGTACGACCCCTCGGGCGTGACCGCGGACCGATCCCAGCTGTTTTCCTTGATGCTGCAATTGCGGGGTTCCACGGTGGCGAGACAGGATGGCCGCGCCACCGTGCTCCGGCCCGGAGCCCTCTGTGTCATCGACAGCCATAGGCCCTTCGAGCTGGCGGTGGAGGGCGTGTTTTCTCACTTCATCGTGCTACAGATGCCGCGACGGACGGTGTTGGGTCGGAACCCGTCCCTCGAGCGGCGCACGGCCGAGACGTTCGACACCCAGGATGGCGGGACCCTGTTGCTGCGAAATCTGCTGCTGAATACGGCGGAGAGTACGCCGTCCCTGCGGGAGGAGCAGCGCGGCTGCGCACTGGCCTCCATCATCCAGATGGTGGGCGCTCTGCAACTCGATCGAGAGGCCCGCAGCGACGCGTCCGGCTGGCGGGTTCGGACCGCACTGGCGTACATCGACGGTTGCCTTGCAGATCCGGACTTGACGGCGACGCGGGTGGCCAATGCCCAAGCGGTCAGCCGCCGCCGGCTCGACCAGATCATGGTCGAGGCGACGGGTGCACCGTTGAGTTCGCATATCTGGCTGCGACGCCTGGACCAGGCCGCGAGCGACCTGCGGGATGCGGGTTTCACCGCCAGAAGCGTGACTCAGATCGCCTTCGCCGCCGGTTTCGAAAGCGCGTCGCACTTCACCCGGGCATTCAAGCGACGCTTCAAAGTGCCGCCCCGGGATTGGCGCAATGCGATCCGCCTGCCCGTCGTCGATACCCCGTCGATCGGCGCACGGTCGGCGAGATCGCCTGTGGCGCGAATCGCGGTCTGACGTGTGCCGTCAAGCTTGGGTTGACGGCGTTCCGGTCGAATGCGCTAAGGATTCACGCACTGGAAGTTCGACGCATCGTCGATACTGCCCTCACCCCGGTAGCGGGCGGTTTGGGGATACGGGCAGAGCGGCCGCGACCGAACGACCTGATCGTTGACGACGCGCGATGCGCGCAACGAGTCGGGCGCCTTGTGCTTTTCGACCCAGTCGATCAGGGCGGTCACCGAATCGAATCGATCGGGACCGAGGCCCCCGGCACAATGGGTCATGCCGGGCACCATGAACAGACGGAAAAAATCACGGGTGTGCGGGCCGTTTCGCGCCGTCGCTTGTTCGTAATAGTTGACGCCCATCAGCGGCTGGAGGACTTGGTCGGCCCAGCCGTAGGTCATCAACAGCTTGCCGCCGCGGGTGCGGAATTTGGAAAGATCCGGATTGTTGGCGTCGACCTTCCGGCCCCATGAGTCCAGGAGGTGGATATCCTTGTCGAAATCGAAGGTCCGGGTGTCATAATCGGGATTCGGCGGCGAGAAGACGAGATAGCGCATCGTATCCTCGGCGAGATTGAAATCGCCGGGTTTCCCGTCTGGCGCCGTCGCGACGATCAAATTCATCCATGCACTGATGGGCGGACCGGCGCCGCCGAAAGGGGGAGCGACCACCGCTTCGCTGCCCGGCATGTAACCGGGAAAGATCGACTTGCCGTTGCTCTGCGGGCCGCCATAAATTTTCATGATTGCGTCGGCCTGGGGCGCCGTCAGGCACTCGGCGCCGTCCGCGCCACGCGGGCACGACGGCACGTCGCGCCGCGCATCGAAGTCGCACTTGCGCGGGTCATCGATGAGGCCGTCCTTCAGTCCGTCGAGGGCGTCGCATTTCTCCATGACCTTCCCGGCTAGGAACGCCAACTTGGCGGCGGTGAGCGGCGCCGCCAAGAGGGGCGCCGTCGTGACCGCTTTCTGGTTCCACAGTGCGCCGATGGTGAAGCCGGTTTGATCGACCCACGGCGCGTTCACGATCAGGCCGTCGAAATCCTCGGGATAGCGTTGTGCCTCGATCAATCCCTGGCGGCCCCCGTTGGAGCAGGAGTTCCAATAAGAGCGCGCAACCGGCTTCGCATAATATGACTTCGTGATCGCTTTCGCCGTGAGAGCGGTGAGGTGAACCGCGCGAAAGGCGTAGTCGTCCGCTTTCCGGGGGTTGCTCAAAACGAAGCTGGCGCCCGGCTCCTTGCGCGCATCGTGGCCGGTATTGGTCTGCGCAAACGCAAAGCCCATCTGCACCGCGCTGTTGCGCTGTGCCGCGCGACCGGGATCCTCCAGGGACTCGCCGGCGTGGCCGCCGTTGCCGATCATATAAAGGCGTCCATTCCAGCGCGCGGGCAGGCTGACCTCGAACGCGATCTCGGGCTTGAGCGTCCCCGTCACGCGGCAATGCGCCGGTACCGGGCCCTGCGCTTCAATCTCAACGGCGTGAATGTCGCGAATGTCACCGCTACGGTAGGCACCCATCGATTCGCAGGAGCGGCGGGGTGCGATGTCCGACTTCGAATAGTCCACCAGGCCGTTCTTGATGTCGGCGAAGGCTTGGGCGTGCGTCATACGCGTGCCGCTCATGCCGAGAAGAGTTCCGGTCGCAGCGAGTAGCGCAAGGCGCGTCAGGATCCGGCGTCGTATCGCTGCTGGCGGCATCGTTGGTGACTCCCCCTCGACAATATTTATTTTACGACCCGGCGGCTTGCCGCCGCGAGGACTCTTGGTGGTTTTCAGCATGGCTTGCAGTGGTGCATCCCTCGACTTCACCGCCATTTTAGCTTCGGCGGTTCGGGTCGCCTAATCAGCGGATCTGCGGCAACGGCACACTCAGGTAGCAGCCGAATTCCTTGGCGAAGTCGACCGAGACGCGTGCATGGACTCGTCCTTGACGATCGAGAAATGCTGCCTCATCTTCGAGCGGCACGACCGCCCCATGCCACACGTTGGGATGCAGGTACAGGCCCCGGCTGCCGTCGCAAAAGAAACTGACGAACTTTTCCGGTGCGATGTCATCGCCCGGCAGCGCCAACGGGATGACGAAGGCGGCGCCATTCACCGGAAAGAACAACTGGCCACCATCGGGATGATAGTTGGCGCGCCAGATGAGGGCGCGTTCCCGCTGGGCGCTCACCGTGGCGAGTTCGTCCGGCCAATCACTCCAGCCAAACAAATAACTGTCCCCGACCGCGTTGTTCGTGGCGAACAGCGATCCTTGGTGCCATTGGAATTCGAACAGTCCCTCGGTGACTCCGCCCTGATCGCCGGTATTGGCATCGATGGCGCGCCAGCCCTGGGCAGGCCATTGCACGATTTCGATCGGGTGCGAGGTCGGATCGTCGACGAGACAGCCGTAGCCCTCGAGATTCTCATCCGACGCCGCCAAGAGCGGTGTTTCATGGTGGCGCCTCACGCCGATGGTCGGCTCGTGGGCAATTTTGAGGGTAGCGGTGTCGATCATGTGGTCTCCTGGGGTTCAAAGAGCGGGGGAGCGTTTCGTTTCGGCGAGTCACCGATGAGCAGTGCAATCACACCGGTCGACAACACACCGCAAGCCAATGCCACGAGGCCCCAAGTGTAACTGCCAGTCGCGGTCTTGATCCAACCGATCAGAAAGGGACCCGTGAAGCCACCCAGATTGCCGAGTGCGTTGATGAGCGCGATGGCGCCGGCGGCGGCGGCGCCGTGGAGATGCCGGGTCGGCAGGCTCCAGAAAATGGGCAGGACCGCCAATGTGCCAGCAGCGCCGAGCGTGATGGCAAGCACCGACATCACCGGCAAGTGCGATAGAAATGCGCTGGCGGCGAGCCCCAGGGATCCCACGACGGCTGCGATCGCCAGGTGACCTATGCGGTCTTCGCTGCGGTCCGAGTGGCCCGACCACCAGACCATCGCGAATGCCGCCACGGTGTAGGGGATGACGGTGACATATCCAACCGATGCCGGCGGGGTACCCATGCCCGTCAATAGCTGGGGGGTCCAGAGGATGACGCCGTACAATCCTAGTTCGACGCCGAAGTAGCAGAGACTGAAGAGCAGGACTCTCGGATCGAAGAAGGCCGTCCATCGAGTCACGCCCGGCGCGCCACCGGCATCGAGACGCTCCTGGCGCAAGGTGCGTTCCAGCCAGTGCTGCTCGTCCGGCGTCAGCCATTTTGCGTCGGCGGGGGTGTCCGGCAGATAAACCCATGTCACGAGGCCCAACACCAGGGAAGGGATTGTCTCGATCGCGAACAACCATTGCCAGCCCGAGAACCCGTAGGCACCGTCGAGCCGTAAAATCGCGCTCGACAGCGGTCCGGCCAGGGCGGTGGAAATCGGGATGGCGACCATGAAGCGTCCCACCAATTTGCCGCGGTGTTGGGCGGGCACCCACTGAGTGAGGTAGTACATGATTCCCGGGAAAAACCCGGCTTCGGCCACGCCGAGCAGGAACCGCAGCCAGTAAAAGGACGACACGCTCGTCATGAAGACCATCGCGCCCGCCACCAGGCCCCAGGTGATCATGATTCGTGCGATCCAGCGGCGGCTGCCGACGCGGTGGAGCACGAAATTGCTCGGCACCTCGAAGAAGCAGTAGCCCAGGAAAAATATGCCGGCGCCCAGCCCGAACACATACGCGGAGAAACCCAGATCGCGGGTCATTTGTTGAGCGGCGAAGCCCACCGAAACACGATCGACGAACGCCGCGAAGTACAGCACCGACAGGAAGGGCACGAGCCGGGTGCTCACTTTCTTCAACGTGGTGGTTTCGAGATCAGAGTCCAACAGATCTCCTTGGTGGGAGACCCTTGTAGGCTCTTCAGATTGCCGATTTGTGACAGTCCGTGCCGGACACAGACGCGTGGCGGTTCAGGGATTCGCGCGTGCCGGCTGCCTCCTGACGGTTTTGGCGAGTTGATCGAACATGAACTGCGGGGCGACCCTGCTCATGATCTTCAGGACATTGCTCAACCCCGGCCGGATCTCCAGATGACCCGCCTCGATCGCGGCCAAGGCTTTACGGCCGAACCGGACGACGTCCATACCTTTCTGTCCCTTCATTTCCTCGGCGAATTCGCCGCGGAGCAGCGGCGTTTCGACGCCGGGCGGTGCGAGTTCGATCACCGTGACGCCGGTACCCCGGAGCTGGGCCCGCAGAGACTGGGTATACGAAGAGCGTGGGGAACCGGGCGAGCACATCATCCGGTTCGACACCCGGAGCGCTTCGGTGGCAACGGAGCGTATTCCCTAACGCTTCGTGGCGGACGGCGTTGGTCGCCCGAGGGGCCGCTTGGATCATCCGGGTCGATCGGCGGGTTCGTATGCACGGCAGATCTCCATCGAGCCTGGGTGAATCCTAGCGCTGCGACGGTCTAAAACCAAGGCCGCAATGCTCAAGAGGCGATCGCATCCAGCTCCTTCAGATCATTCTCGGACAGGACCAAGCTCGCCGCAGCGATATTCTCGCGAAGATGGGCGACCGATGAGGTCCCGGGGATGAGCAGAATATTCGGCGAGCGATGGAGCAACCACGCAAGGGCGACGGTCATGGGTCTTCTGTCGAGCCGCGCGGCAACGATGTTCAAGGTGTCGGACTGCAGCGGGGTGAAGCCACCGATCGGAAAGAACGGGACATACGGGACGCCGTCGCGGGCAAGGTCGTCGATCAGGGTATCGTCCGTGCGGTGCGCCAGATTGTAATGGTTCTGCACGCAGACGATATCGCAGATTCGGCGGCCTTCAGCGACCTGCGTGGGGGTGACATTGCTGAGCCCGATGTGACGGATCAAGCCTTTTTGCTGGAGTTCGGCGAGAACCGTGAGCGGCGCCTCGATCGACCCCTCGGCGGGGCCATGCACGTCGAACATGCTGCGCAGGTTGACGACGTCGAGCACGTCCAATCCCAAATTGCGCAGATTGTCATGGACCGCTTCAGTCAACGCTTCGCGCGAGAACCCAGGCATCCACGATCCGTCTGCGCCGCGCCGTGCGCCGAGCTTGGTGACGATGACGAGATCCGCGGAGTAGGGAGCCAGCGCTTCGCGGATGATCTGGTTGGTCACGTGTGGACCGTAGAAGTCGGCGGTGTCGATATGGTTCACGCCGCTGGCAACGGCCTCGCGCAGCACGGCCAAGGCCGCGCCAGTGTTCTTTGGCGGCCCGAAGACGCCGGGTCCCGCGAGTTGCATGGCGCCGTAACCCAGACGCTTTACGTTGCGGTCGCCGAGTTTGAAGGTTCCTGACTGATCGATGGTTCCGGATTGGTTGATGCTGGACATGATTGAGATCTCCTGTGGACTGATGGCAGGTTAAACGGCGGCATACCGTTCGACAATCGCCTATAATTCGCACCGATCTTGCGGTCGATGCGGCGATCGCCGGTACCGGCGTCATCTGTCTTTTCGGGGACTGGCTGCGCCCGCATCTCGACAGCGGCGTCCTCGAGCCGGTCCTCGAACCGTGGTGGCAGCGGTTTTCGGGGCCCTTTCTGTATTATCCCGGCCGGCGTCTATTGCCGGCGCCGCTGCGCGCATTCGTCGACTTCATCAAATCATCGGCCGTCGAGCCGGCAGAGTGTGATCCACCTGCCGCTGCTGCGATGCTCCATATGCCATGGCATGAAACATGCTCGTTAGAATTACGGGCGCTCGACGCGCTCCAATTCGGCATCGTTCGGCCGCGAAGCGGCAATGCGTTGCCGCCTCGCGGCCGCGCACTTGACAGGATGGCGATATGACGACCGGTTCCATTGGATCGATAACCTCCGCCGTCACGGGCGGCCTGAACAAGACGGGCGCCTCGGGCACGACAAGCTCCCTGTTCGGCGGAGTAGTCGCGCAACTGGAGTCCGGCTCGGGGGAGACGACCACGACGACAGCGGACGGCGGTTCGGTGACGACGATCAAAGCGCCGGACGGCAAGGATCAAATCGTGTCGGAGACCTCCGCCAGCGGAACCACGCTGACCCAGGTGGGCTATGTGAGCCCGGTCCTTTTGCAGAAGTTTCTCGATTCGTTGTTCACTGCCTTGCAAGCGGACGGACTGGGAAGTGCCACCTCGAGTAGTGCAGCGGGAACGGGGGAGAGCGTCGCTGCCGGCGAGTCGGCGACTGCGGCCAGAGCGGGGATCCCGGGCGACTCCGCGGGCGCCGCTGGCACGACGGGTTCCGGCCCGCTCGATGCCTCACTGCAGGCGCTCATGACGCAACTGGGACCGAACGCCGCCCTCAGTTCCACCACCTCCAGTCTGCTGCGGTCATTCGACACGTTGATGCAGAACTCGGGTATCGCCATCGATTCCGCGGCGGGTGAGACCTCGAGTCAGGCGAGCGAGGCGGCGTTACAGAGCTTCCTGAGCAACGCAATGACAACGGGCTCAGATGCCGCCAAGGCACCGGGTTCCACCGTCGACGCGACCGCGTAGCGCCCTTTAATTCCAGGGTCCCAGGCTTCCCATTGAAGGCGGGATCGGAGTAGACCTGCTCGTTGAAGTCATCCTCCTCGAGGAACATGCCGGGTGCCAACTCGCGCAGAGTGATTTGACGGATCACCCACGGCAGGTTCGTGAGCGAAAGGGAGGCCAGGGCTTGAGCCATCTTGGTCGGAACACCGCCATCCGCCAATCGCAGTTGCTCCGCGGCTGCCTGAGGTTTGATGCCGCCCACGATCAAGCGGTCGAATTCCCGGGCCGCGTGCAGCAACATCTGCCCGGTCGCGCGTATGTCGACGTCGCTCGGTAGGTCGCCCGAGACAGGCTTGGCCTGTGCCGCCACGATCGCGGCGACGTCCTCGAGACGCGGAACCGCCGCCAGGAGTTTGCTCGCCAACTCAGGATGAAGGTCATACAGGCGCTGCTCCGGCTCGTCCAAGACCTGTCCGGCGTCGACCTTGGAGAGTATTTCCTTCGGCAGCGTCACACATCCGATCTGCGACAGGCGTGCGGCCAAGGGCCATTCCCAGTGTTCCGCAAGACCGACTTCGGCGGCCATCGCCGTGACGTAGCGCTGCAAGCGAGAGGCCCGACTCGAGGACGCCGGGCTGACCATGCCCAGTATCTCGATCAGTATCTTGACCGCTCAGAATCATGCGCACCGACCCGGGACTCTCCATCCGCACCCGGCTCAAAAATTCGGCGCCGTTCATCCCGGGCATTCGCATGTCGGACACCACGACGTCAGCGGGGTACATGGCCTACTGCTCGAGCGCCTCCGCGCCGCTGGCGACGAATCTCGTATCCCATTCATGCCGCATCGAGCGCATGCTCCGGCGCAGGCCGTCGAGCACGTGTGATTCGTCATCCACGAAGAGAATGGCGGTCTTCATTGGCGGCTTCATGCGGCGACCGCATCACCCAGCCGCGCAGCTATCGGCACTCGCAGGATAAAAGTGGTTCCCTGTCCAGGCTCGCTTTCTATGAGGATGTTCCCCTTGTGTTTGTTGACGATGACGTCGTGGGCGATCGCGAGACCCTGTCCAGTCCCCTTGCCGACCGGCTTCGTTGTGAAGAACGGATCGAACACGCGAGCACGGATGTGCTCCGGTATGCCACATCCGGAATCCTGGATGCGAATCTCCGCCCATGCATCGATCTGTTTCGTGCTGATGGTGATGAGGCCCTTCTGGCTGGTGTTCGCATTTTCGCCGATGGCGTGTGCGGCATTGACGAGAATGTTGAGAATCACCTGGTTGAATGCGCGGCCAATGCGATGAACAGTCGCCCTGTGTGCATGGGATCAAGCCTGTTGTCGGGATTTTATGGCGCGGGTACGCGCTTACCCAGACATTCGGCGGTTCCCTGGATAACTGAATGCGACGGGCGATGCTGCTTTCAGTTCCGCGACGTGGCGCCCATCTGCGCGCGCCAGCTCGATCGTGCACGTCCGCGCTGCAGCAATTCATGAGTGATGCGGTCGCAGTGCATCACCCGATGGCAGCGACGCGGGTCGGCGCGACGTATCCGGCTAACGATAACCTTGCGGCGCAAGATTCATGGCTTGGATCGCGACGGGATCGTGAAACAGCAACGTGGTTCCTCCACTTTGCCGCTCGATCGCCTTCAACCGCCGGATCGCCTTCAGCGCGTCGCCATCATCGCAGCATTCGCCGGGCAGGATTTCATCATCCCAATTTTCTTGAAGATCCGCAGCGTCAAACGGGAGAATGACAGTCCCGCTCTCGGGCAGATCGACGACGGCGGACTGGTGTCCGTGGGTGTGGCCCCGTGTATCGAGCAGGCGCAAGCCGGGCATGGCTTCCCAGTCGCCGTCGTGGAGATCCCATCGAAGTCGCGGATCGTCGTATTCGTCGCGAAAGTACGCCATGCCTGGGTCCGGGCCGAACGCATGCTCGTGCTCCCGTCGTTGGATCGAGATGCGGGCATGCGGGAAATGATGGAGGCAGCCGCCGTGATCGTAATGCAGATGGGAAAGGATCACGTGCCCGATGTCGGCGAAGCGCACGCCGAGATCGGCCAATTGGGTGTCCAGCAGGTGTGCCTCGCGCACCACCGGTGCGGTCATGCCATGCCGCCAAAAGCGTGCCTCCATGCGCGCGTTATCGCGGGCATTGGCCGGGTTCAAGCCGGCATCGAGCAGAACCCAGCCGCGGTCTGTATCGAGAAGGTAGGCGCAGACCGGCTCGCTCAAGATAAATCGACGCCCGCGATCGCGGGTGGAGACCGACTTCGACAGGATCTCGAAGCCGCATAACAGCACGAACAGGCGCCGGATGCTGGTCGGTATGGCGATGGGAGGCGAATTTTGGATCATTTTCCGGCAAACTAGCACAAATTTCTTATGTGAAAATAGTGTAGATCGGGTGGATCGGGGAGCAGGTATGGCGCGGGACGTTGCGGTGATGGAGTTGAGTCAGATTGGCACGCGGCTCAAGGAGATCCGGCGGGGGCTCGATCAGACCTTGGCCCAGGTGAGCAAATCGACCGGCGTGTCGATCTCGAACCTCTCGAAAATCGAGAACAGCCAGATATCCCCGTCCTTCGACATCATGAAACGCATCTGCGATGGTCTGGGTGTCACCATCGAGGACTTCGTTCGACCGGGCGCCAAGAGCGTGGTGTCGGGACGCAAGACGACGACCCGTCGCGACGAGGGCGACCATTTCGCCAGCGGCCAATACGATTATCGTGCCCATTCGTCAGAGCTCTCACGTAAGGCCATGGTGCCGTTGGAGATTTTAGTGCGCGCTCGGGCGGTCGAGGAGTTCGATCATTGGAGTCAGCACCGGGGCGAGGAATTCGTTTACGTGCTCGGCGGCTCCATCGAAGTACATACGGAACACTATGCCCCGTTCCGGCTCGATGCCGGCGAGAGTGCCTATTTCGATAGCAGCATGCGGCATGTCTACATCTCCGTCAGCACGGAAAACGCCCGCGTGTTATCGGTCTCGCACGATCCCGGCACGCCCGAGGACATCTCGCACATGATGAACTCCTCCGTGCGGCCGGTGGACGCGGCCAAGGGGTAGGGCATCGGGCTGCGGGAAGGGATTTTTCCTTTAAGAAAAAATTTCTTGGAAACCGGGATGGTTGCCGTTAGCATGCCGGGGATGAAAATCCAATCGATCGACGCGTCCGCCTTCCGTCTGCCCAACCGACGCAGCTTCAAATGGGCGGGCCTGAACGTCGAACTCGGTCATTTCGTGCTGGTCCGCATCAAAACCGACGTGGGCGTCATCGGATATGGCGAGGCGACGCCGCTGCCCGATTGGGGCGGCGACTTCGGGCGCCGCTCCGGCGAGACGGTGGCGACGGTCATCGGTATGATCAACGACATCTTTGCGCCGGCGCTGCTCGGGACCGATCCCGCGGCTGTGACCAGGGCGCGGCAGATCATGGACGGCTTGGTCGTCGGCAACCCTTACGCAAAGTGCGCCGTCGACATCGCATTGCACGATCTTTGGGGCAAGAGCGTGGGCCAGCCCATATATCGGTTGCTCGGAGGCAAGGTCCGCGACGCCGTACCGGTGGCGCACATGATCGGTCTGATGAACGAGAAGGATGCCACGGACGAAGGCATCGCGGCGGTCAACGACGGTGTACGTGCCTTGCAGGTCAAGGGCGGCGTCGATTCGCAGCGGGACATCCGGCTCGTGCGGACGCTGCGCCGCGAAGTGGGTGCCGGCGTGACGCTGCGCCTGGATGCCAATCAGGGGTATGGTCACGCGAAGCGCGCCCGAACGGTGGTGGATCAGTTGGTTGATGCGGGCGTCGACATGGTCGAGCAGCCCACCGTCGGGCTCACCTATCTCGCCGAGGTCACCGCGCACGCCAGGGTTCCCATCATCGCGGACGAGTCCTGTTGGGACGTGGCCGACGCACTCGAGGTCGTGCAACGCCGCGCCGCCGATTGCATCTCCATTTATCTGGCAAAAGCCGGTGGTTTCGTCGGTGCGCGCGCGGTGGCCGCGGTGGCCGAGGCGCAGCGCATCCCCTGCGATATCAACGGCTCCATCGAGTCCGCCATCGGCAACGCCGCCAACACGCATTTCGTGCTGGCGCACCCTTCGGTGTCGCTGGCCTCGGTCATCCCCATCAGCGCGCCCAGCGGGGCTCATCCGTATGTCGCGGCGGGCCGCTATTACGAGGACGATGTCATCAGCGAGGCCTTCGCGGTCAAGGATGGCGCGATTTTGCCCCTGGACCGGCCCGGTCTCGGCATCGACATCGACGAAGCGCGGCTGGCCAAGTACCGGTGCCATTGATGGCGGCGATCTTGCGGGTGGCGGCCGACGTCGGAGGCACTTTCACGGATATTGCGTGTCTGTCGCCCGCGGGGGAATTGTGGACCTGCAAGGTCCCCTCGACGCCCGACGATTACGCGCGTG
>Ga0182014_10003607_pt1 | contig 18408 bp, 15 predicted proteins | sample 612S2DmetaG_FD_120489 | JGI IMG/M metagenome (GOLD analysis project Ga0182014, IMG submission 120489) | Permafrost microbial communities from Stordalen Mire, Sweden - 612S2D metaG | ecosystem: Environmental > Terrestrial > Soil > Wetlands > Permafrost | place: Sweden: Stordalen | collected... | reverse complement strand
GAAGGAGGTGGGAGCGAGCGAGCGCATGAGTGAGCGCATGGGGCCGCCCTCGAGCTGGAACACCCCCATCGAGTCGCCCTTGCGAAGCATCTCGAACGTCGGCTCGTCGTCGAGCGGGATGTTGTCGATGTCGGGGCGACGTCCGGTGGAGATCTCGATCAGGTCGAGGGCCCGCTCGATCACCGAGAGGTTGCGCAGACCGAGGAAGTCCATCTTCAGCAGGCCGAGGTCCTCGACGCCGTGCATCTCGTACTGCGTGACGATCGGGGCGTCACCCGGGTTGTTGTTGTCCGGCTTGCGCTGAATCGGGACGTACTCGGTGAGCGGCAGGTCGGTGATGACCACGGCGGCGGCGTGGATGCCGTCGCCCCGTCGTAGCCCCTCGAGCCCCTTGGCGACGTCGATCACCCGCTTGGCGTCGGCGTCGGTCTCGTACATCGTCCGCAGCTCACCGGCCGCCGCGAACCCGTCCTCGAAGCCCTCCGTCTTGGCCAGGCAGGCGGCAAGCGGGGTGTCGCGCCCCATCATGAGCGGCGGCATCGCCTTGGCGATCTTGTCGCCCACGATGTACGGGTAGCCGAGCACCCGTGACGCGTCGCGCACGGCGGCACGTGCCTTGATGGTGGAGAACGTGACGATCTGGGCGACGTGGTCCGAGCCGTAGCGCTCAGCGGCGTACTTGATCATGTCGCCGCGGTAGCGCTCGTCGAAGTCCATGTCGATGTCGGGCATCTGGATGCGGCCGGGGTTGAGGAAGCGCTCGAACAGCAGGTCGTACCTGATCGGGTCGAGGTCGACGATCTGCAGGCAGTAGGCGACGCAGCAGCCGGCCGCCGAGCCACGGCCCGGGCCGACCCGGATGCGCTGGGACCGGGCGAACCGGATCAGGTCCCAGACCACGAGGAAGTAGGCAGAGAACCCCATGTTGCCGATGACCTCGAGCTCGTAGTCGAGGCGCTCCATGACCGCGGCCGGGATCGGCATGCCGTACCGCTCCTTGGCCCCTTCGATGCTGAGGTGGCGGAGATAGGCGGCGGCGCGGACCTCGTAGGTGTCGCCGACGAACTCGTCGGGCACGGGGAACTGGGGGAGGCTCGGCTTGCCGAAGTCGATCTCGACGTTGGCCCGCTCGGCGATCAGCAGCGTGTTGTCGCACGCCTCCGGTAGCTCGGCGAAGAGGTGCCGCATCTCGGCGGCGGACTTGAGGTAGTGCTCCTCGCCCTCGAACTTGAACCGTTTGGGATCGTCGATGAGGGCGCCGGTCTGCACGCACAGCAGGGCGTCGTGGGCGACGTGGTCCTCGCGGTGCGTGTAGTGGCTGTCGTTTGTGGCGAGCAGCGGGGCACCGATCCGGTGGGCGATCTCCACGAGGGCAGGGTTGGTCTTGTGCTGCTCGGGCAGGCCGTGGTCCTGGATCTCGACGAACAGGTTGCCCTTGCCGAAGATGTCCTGCAGCCGACCGGCCAGCATCTCGGCCTTGACCCGGTCGTCGGCCAGCAGTGCCTGGAGGACGACGCCGCCGAGGCAACCGGTGGTGGCGATCAGCCCCTTGGCATGGCGCTCCAGCAGCTCCCAGTCGAGCCGGGGCTTGTAGTAGTAACCCTCGAGGTAGGCGGCCGAGGACAGCTTGAGGAGATTGTGGTAGCCCTCGTTCGACTCGGCCAGGAGGGTGAGGTGGTAGTAGAGCTTTTCGCCCCCACCGGCATCACCCCCGGTGTCGTCGACCTTGCCCCGGCGGACCGGCCGCTCGTGCCGCGACTCGGCGGCCATGTAGGCCTCGGTGCCGATGACGGGGTTGATGCCGGCCTTGCGGCAGGCGGCGTAGAAGTCGAGGACCCCGTACATGTTGCCGTGGTCGGTGATCCCGAGGGCCGGCATGCCGTCGGCGACGGCCGCCTCCACGAGGTCGGACACCCGCGCCGCCCCGTCCAGCATCGAGAATTCGGTGTGGGTGTGGAGGTGGGTGAACGACCGTGCTGCCAAGATTCTGCGTGCCCTTCGATGGTCGGTCGTCCGGCCCGTGGGAGGTGCCCCGGAGGGTTGTCCACAGGCTGTGGACGAGTTACAGCGGTGTGATTCCGACGATAGCGCGCACGGAACCGGCGGGGTCGCCCGGTCCGCTGACCAGGGATGCCACCCGGGCGACGGGGCCGGGCTGCGTCGCCCTGCCGGTGCGGGCGCCACGATGGCGGTGTGCGGGGTCGGACGGCCCGACGCCATGGCCACGGGCGTGCGAGGATCGGCGAATGGACGCCCAGCGACTCGAGGTCTCCCGGACGATCCCCGCACCGCCGGAGGACGTGTTCGCCGTGCTGTGCGACCCGTCGGGCCACGTGGCCATCGACAGCTCGGGGATGCTCATGTCGGCGTCGGGTGACCCGGTGGGCGCGGTGGGCGACTCGTTCGTGGTGCACATGGACCGGGAGTCGCTCAATGACTACCCGCTGGGGGAGTACGACGTCACCGTGGTCATCACGGACTTCGTGCCCGGACGGCAGATCGCCTGGACGGTGCTCGGTGCCATCGAGCCGCCGCTCCGTCACGTCTACGGCTACCTTCTCGATCCGACCGACGGAGGGACGCTGGTCACGTCGTACTACGACTGGTCGGACGCCGACCAGGTGTGGCTGGACGCCGGCATCTTCCCGATCCTGTCGGAGGGCGCGCTGCGGGCCACGCTCGGGATCCTGGCCCGCACAGTGGCCCGGGGTCGGGCCTCTGACTGACCGATGTCGCCGGCACGACCGGTCCGCGGTGGTGCCCCGGTCGACGGACTACAGGTACGTGCCGGGGCGGCCGACGTTGCCGTCGCCCCCGGGGATCGAGCGCTGGCGCATCTCGTCGAGCTGGGCCCGTGCCGCGACCTGCTGGGCGACCAGGGTGGCCTGGATGCCGTGGAAGAGCCCTTCCAGCCAGCCCACCAGCTGTGCGTGGGCGATGCGCAGCTCGGACTCGGACGGGGTGGGGGAGTCGAAGGGGATCGAGACCCGGTCGAGCTCTGCGGCCAGGTCCGGAGACAGCCCGTCGGCGAGCTCGCGCACCGACTGTTCGTAGATCTCGCGCAGGCGTCCGCGGCTGGCCTCGTCGAGGGGCGCCTGGCGGACCTCCTCCAGCAGCTGCTTGACCATCGACCCGATGCGCAGGAGCTTGGCCGGCTGCTCGATGGACTCCGTGGTGCCCTCGGCGTCCATCGCGGCGTCGCCGTCGACCTCGGCCGGGGTCAGCATCGAGGCGTCGACCACCTCGGGGCGGAGCGCCGCCTCGGGCGATCCGGTGTCGGGCATGGTGTCGTCGGGCATGGTGTCGTCGGGCATGGTGTCGTCGGGCATAGTCATTCTCCTCGCAGTGCCACCAGGGGCACGAGCATCTCGTCGGTGGTCAGCGATCCGTGGCGGCAGGCCAGCCGGTTCTCACCGGTGTCGGCGGGGTCCACGAAGGCAATGGGCTCGAAGGGGATCAGCGCGACGTCGCCCAACCGGTCGGCGAAGCCGTCGGCCAGCGGTCCGCCGAACCAGCCGTCGTCGACCAGCTGGTCCCGGCTCCGCACCCAGGTGGTGCCGCCGTACCGCTCCTCGCACAGGGCGGCGAGGTCGCCGGCCGCACCCGGGCGGGCGTGGAGCCAGCGGAACCGGCCTTCGCCCGAGAAGAAGTGGACCATGTCCATCGCCTCGCCGCCCAGCAGCTCGACCCGGGACCCCACCTCTATCTGCCCGTGGTCCGCGGTCACCAGGAGCACCGCACCCGGCGGCAGCACGGCGACGACGTCGGCGATGACCTTGTCGACGGCGACGAGCTCGGCGTCGTAGTGGGCACCGAAGCCGTAGGCGTGGGCCACCTTGTCGATCCCGTCGTAGTACGCGTAGACGAACGGGACGCCGGACCGGAGACGGGCCGCCACCTCGACGGCCAGTGACGACGGGACCCGGTAGTCGTGGAGTGGCGAGTCACCCAGGTGGGCGGCGGTGAAGCCGGTGCCGCCGAAGTCGAACTTGGACACCACGGGCACCGGACCTGCGCTGCCGGGGAAGGGGGCGATCGGCTGGAAGGTCCGGACGGGGACACTCCTGCGGGCATCGGCGTCGAGCTCGTTGCCGAGCGTCCACCGCAGCATGTTGAGGATGCGGTCGCCGTCGGCCAGCCGGTAGCCGAGGATCCCGTGGTCGGCCGGGGGGCGGCCGGTGGTGATGGACGTCAGGGCTGCAGCCGTGGTGGTCGGGGCGATCGAGGTGATGGCCCGGTCGATGCCGGACCCCGCCGACAGCGTGGGTGCGAGGGAGGCCCGGGCCCGCAGCTGCTCCCAGCCGAGGCCGTCGACGACGAGGAGGACGATCTGGCGGGCGTGCTCGGCTACCTCGGGGATCCAGTCGGCACCGTCCGGAGCGGTCGCCGTCCCAGTCACGATCCTCGGGACGAGGTTGGCGATGCAGCCGCCTGCGTAGTCGGGGAGCACGGGCACGGCGGGAGCGGTGTCTGCGCGTGCAGAGGAAGGGGCGGACATCAGTCCCGACTGTAGGCGAGCGGGAGCCGTGCCTGGTCCGCAGCACCGGCGACGGGCGTGGCCGGTGCAGGCCCCTCAGCTGCGTGGCAGCAGCGCGCGCACCGTCTTGTAGCAGTGGCCGTCCCGAGGAGTGGAGACGGCGGCAACGAGGTAGTGGGGCTTGAAGCCGAGGGCAGACGCCAGGTCCTTGCCCTGCAGGCGGTCCCGACGGGCGACGTCGAGGGCGCGCTCGAGCCGGGGGTCCTCCACCGGCAACCAGTTGTCGCTCCGGCCCCACCCGAACCGGACCCAGGCGGTCCGGTCGCCGATGCGCCGGAACAGGACCGGGCCCTTGGTGGGCTCGATCAGGGCGAGCGAGGGCCGGAACCCCTTGAACTCCCAGTACGGGGCCGACGCCCCCGGGAACCCGAGCACGTGGTCCTCGACCGGTGCCGCCAGCTGGTGGAGGAGGTGGCGGACGTGCCGTCCGTGGAGTGTGCCCAGGTGGCGCGGCAGCCCGACGGCGGTGACCGCCTCCGGCTGCGCGAGGTCGTCGCGTTCCGGCTCGTCGGCCAGGTGGGTCTCGACCACGTCGAACGGGGCAAGGTCCGGCCCGTGCTCCTCGGGCCAGTCGACCCGGATACGGACCAGAGCGCCGGATGCCAGGTCGATCCCGGTTGTGTCCTCCTCATGACAGGCGAGCACCAGTACCGTGAGGGCGGTCCCGCCCTCGACGGCGATCTGGTCGCGGTGCTTGACGGCCCGTGCCACTCCGCGGGCGGTCCCGTTCCGAGGCGTGCGGGAGGAGTGTGTGGCCATCACCTGGCCTGTCTAGCAGGCGCCACGTCAGGCTCCCTCGGCCCGGGAGCCCGCCAGCTGGCCCGCGAGTGTTGCAACGTCGTCGGCCGGCGCCTGGCAGCTGTAACCCCGGCAGACGTAGGCGAGCCCCGGTGCTCGGCCCTCCCACAGCGGCGTGTCGGTGGGCTCGCCCCAGGCCAGGACGGCGTCGGGCAGCCAGTGGCGCCTGACCTCGGCCAGCAGGTCGGTCCGGTCTCCGGTGACCACCACTTCGGTGGCGCCCCGCGCCAGCAGGTCGGCGGTCAGGACCGTGTGGGCGAACGCGGTCGGATGGCGGGCCAGCAGCTCGCCGATCAGGTCGACCACTCCCCGTGCGTGTGACGTGTAGGCGGCACTGCCGGTCAGGGCCCCGAGGCGGGCGAGGGCCGAGGCCGCCACCGCGTTGGCCGACGATGTCGCTCCGTCGAACACGTCCTTGGTGCGGACGATGAGCTGCTCGGCGTCCGCTGCGGTGGTGAAGAACCCGCCCTCGTCCGGATCGGCGAACCGGGCGATCAGGTCGTCGGCGGTGGCCACGGCCCGTGCCGTCCAGACCGACCGGCCGGTCAGCTCTCCCAGGCGGGTGAAGCAGTCGACGAGCCAGGCGTGGTCGGCGGCGTAGGCCAGGTGCCGCGCCCCGCCCTCGCGCTGCCAACTCCGCAGCCACCGACCATCCGCATCACGCAGTCGGTCCCACAGGAACTCGGCGATGCCGACCGCGGCGGCGGCCCAATCGGTGCGCCCGGCCGCGGCGGCCGCCTCGGCCAGGGCTGCCGCGTACATGGCGTTCCACTCGGTGAGGACCTTGTCGTCGAGGCCGGGGCGGACCCGCTCCGCCCGGTGGGCCAGGAGCCTGCGGCGCCCGACCTCCACGGCGTCCGGACCGGTGAGGGGCCCGCCCACCGGACGTCGGAGGATGGTGGCTCCCTCGAAGTTCCCGCCGGAGGTGACGTCGAACCATTTCCGCACGGCCCTGGCGACGTCGGGGTCGCCGGCTGCCGTGTCCACCTCATCCGGGGTCCAGACGTAGAACCTGCCCTCGACCCCTTCGGAGTCGGCGTCCTCGGCCGAGTACACCCCGCCCTCCGGTGCAGTCAGGTCACGGGTCACGTAGGAGACGATCCCCTCGGCCACGCCGAGGTAGGCCGGGTCGCCGGTCACCTGCCAGCCGTGGAGGTAGGCCCGCAGTAGGCCGGCCTGGTCGTACAGCATCTTCTCGAAGTGCGGGACCAGCCACTCGGTGTCGGTGGCGTAGCGGGCGAAGCCGCCACCGAGGTGGTCGTGGATGCCGCCGGCGGCCATGGCGTCGAGCGTCCGCGTGGCGAGCCGCCGCATCTGATCGGACGCGACACCCGGGCCCAACCGCACGGACTGACGAAGGGCGACGTCCACCAGCGTCGGCTGGGGGAACTTCGGTGCTGCGCCGAAGCCGCCCCACGCCCGGTCGAACCGTGTGGCCAGCTCGGCGGCGGCCGGGGTGAGCAGGTCGGGCGGACCCCCGTCGTCGAGGGCATCGAGCAGCGAGACCGCATCGGGTCGGCGAACGATCCTCGAGCGGTCGCCGATGGCCGTGGCCAGCTCGTCGGCCTGCTCCTCGACTTCGGCGCGCCGGCTGAGCCAGATGTCGGTCAACGCGCGGAGCACCGTGGTGAACGACGGGCGGCCCTGAAGGTCGTCGGGTGGGAAGTAGGTGCCCCCGTAGAACGGCCGCCGGTCCGGAGTGAGGAAGACGCTCATCGGCCAGCCGCCGCTGCCGGTGATGGCCTGGACGGCCTCCATGTACACGGCGTCCACGTCGGGCCGCTCCTCGCGGTCGACCTTGACGCAGACGAAGTCGGCGTTCAGGCGATCGGCGACGGCCGGGTCCTCGAAGGACTCGTGTGCCATCACGTGGCACCAGTGGCAGGCCGAGTAGCCGACGGACAGGAAGATGGGCCTGTCGAGCTCGGCGGCCCGGGCGAACGCCTCCTCACCCCACGGGAACCAGTCGACCGGGTTGTCGGCGTGCTGGCGCAGGTACGGGGACGTCTCGGCGGCTAACCGGTTGCGTGGGGCCACCGCGTCACCGTACCGGGCCGTGCGCGACCTCCGACCTGCACGTGCCGGGTCGGTGGTGCGGGCCCGGTGCGGACCGACAACACGGGGCCGAGCCCCCGACCAGGGCTACGGGCTCTCGGTAAAGGACGGCGAGGGCTCCGGCTCCGGTCGCGCCGGGAATCGTCCGATGGCATCGACGGGGCACTCGAGCAGGTGCTCCAGCTGTCCGTCCGCGTCGGTCCGGTTGCCGACCACGACGAATCCGAGGTGGTGGAGAAGCCCGAGCGACGGGTCATTCGTGGCCACCACGGTGGCCCGCACCGTGGTGGCCGCCCCACTGGCTGCACAGGCCCCGGCCAGGCCGAGGACCGCTTCCGTGGTGAGACCAGTCCGCCGCGACGGGGCCACCAGGTAGCCGAACTCCACGACGCCGTGCTCGTCGGGGGCGAAGTGGCAGCCGAGGTGGCCGACCATGGTGGTCGTGTCGCGCTCGACCACGGCCCGGGCCAGCCAGGTGGCGTTCCTGGTGTCGTCCTGCAGGCGTCGGGCGAACATGGCACAGGTGGCGGCCTCGTCGTCCAGCAGGAGCCGGTCGGGATTGCGCCACCCGAGCACCTGGCCGAACGGATCAGCTCCAGCCGCCGCTTCGAGCAGCACCGAGACGTCGAGGGAGACCAGGTCGAGCCGCTCGTGGGGAGGACCACCGGGAGACGGGGCGGTCCTCCATCACGGTCGGCTCAGGCACTGCTGGCTCAGTCATAGGGAGGCCGGTAGGCGGCCGTGTCGGCGAGCTGACCGGCCACCACGGCCCGGTCCTCCTTGTTGCCGATGGCGGTCACCAGGCCGACGGCGACGGCACACCAGGCATCGCGCTGGCCGAGGTCGCCCGCCGCAGCGAAGGCCCGGGCCACCCCCTCGGCCGCCGACGCCTCGAGCCAGTCAGGGATGCCGTCCTGCAGGGCGGCGCCGTACGCCCGTTCCGCGAACAGCAGCGCGAGCTGCCCCATGCCGACGGCGCCTGCAGCGCGCGACACCATCCAGTCGGCCACGATCCACTGCTGTGACCCTCCGACCGCCTGCCAGTGGTGACGTGAGGTGAAGGCGGCCGTCAGGAGGTCGGCGTCCTGGTCGGCCGTGCGGGGCTCGGTCTCGAGCAGCGCCCACGCCCGGTTGTGGGTCTCGGTGGCTTCCGTGCGATGTCCCTCTGCGTCCATGCCGTCAGGGTAGCGAGCGGCGTCCGCGGCACTGGCGTGGACCCGGGAGCATCCGTCAACGGGGCCGGTGTCTGTCCGTCGGTACGATGTCGACCCATGGAACTCCGACTGGACGGCAAGACCGCGTTGGTGACGGGTGGCTCACGGGGGATCGGCCAGGCCATCGCACGGACCTTCGCGGACGCCGGTGCCTCGGTAATGATCTCGTCCCGGAGCGCCGAGGGGCTCGAGGCGTCGGTCCGTGAGATCCGGGCGGGTGTCGGCGCGCGAGCGGGCGAGGTCGCGTGGACCGTGGCGAACGCCGGCGACCCCGAGCAGGCGGAGGCATGCGTGGCCGCCACGGTCGACCTGTTCGGCAGCGTCGACATCCTGGTCAACAACGCCGCGACCAACCCGTACTACGGACCGATCATCGAGATCGACCAGGGACGGGCCGACAAGACGGTACGCGTCAACCAGTCCGGCTACCTCGAGTGGACCCAGGCCGCCTGGCGGGCCGGCATGTCGGACGGGGGTGGGGTGGTGCTCAACATCGCCTCGATCGGTGGACTGACGGTCGAGGGCGGGATCGGCTGGTACAACGTGACCAAGGCCGCCGTCATCCACCTGACGAGCCAGTTGGCCGGTGAGCTCGGGCCCGCCGTGCGGGTCAACGCCATCGCCCCCGGCCTCGTCAAGACCCAGCTGGCGAAGGCACTGTGGGAGGCCGGCGAGGAGAAGATCGCCGAGCGCCTGCCCACCCGGCGCCTCGGCGAGCCGTCGGACATCGCGAACGCCGCCCTGTTCCTCTGCTCGGACGCCGCCTCGTGGATCACCGGTGAGACCCTGGTGGTGGACGGGGGCTCGCTCTGCATCGCCAGCGGATCGCTGTCCTGACGGCCTCTGCAGCACGACGTCGTGTCGCCACTGCCCGGGCCGGAGGCGTGACGCTCGACTGCAGTCGCCGACTGCAAGGTGCGCAGCTAGGTTGATCCGAGTCGGAGGTGCTGCCGTGGCGAGCCGGATGGGTCCTCATCCGAAGCCGGGGCACGTGATCAGACGCAAGGGGGCCGATGGCGGTGCGAGGCAGAGTGGCGTTCTTGGTTCCGACTGTCGGCGGCATCGTGCTCCTCGGGCTCGGAGTGGCGATGGCATCTGCTCCGGTGGAGGCTGCGCCCGGTGCGCCGGTGGAGTCGCACGTCAGGAACACCACCACGGAGACGAGCCTCAGCTACGGGCCGAGCACGCTGCAGACGGTGTCCGTCTTCTCGGGGCCGAGTCCGAACGGGAGCGCGGTCGTCCTGGTGCACGGCGGTGGGTTCAGGTCGTCGGTCAACGACGCGAAGAAGTTGGCCATCAATGCCAGATCGCTCGTGGCCTACGGCGACACGGTCTTCGACGTCAATTACCGTTCCGACGTTGACGGGGTCGGGATCGCCGATCAGGTGGCCGATGTCGTCGCCGGGTCGCAACTGGCCATCGTCGAGGCGCCGTCGTTCGGTGCCGACACCGACCGGCTCTCCGTGATCGGGGGCAGCTCCGGCGGACTCCTGGCGGCAGACGCCGCCGAGGAACTGAATGACATCGCGCCCCACACCGTGCAGACCGTCGTCACGCTCAGCGGCACGGCAGACTTCACGACTGCACTCGCGTACTGGGAGACTGTCGTGGGACCACCCGGCCAGGTCCACATCAAGGACCTCACGGGCACGCTCGGCTGCACAGTTGTCACGGTGAAGCATGTCAAGACCTACGACTGCCCGGCGCCGCTCGAGGCCCAGTACAGCCCTGATCAGCAGGTCACGCCGACGAACTGTGCGAACCAGTGGCTCATCCTGAACGGCACGGACGAGGTCCAGCCGACGAGCCAGGCGGTCGCCATGGACGGCGCGCTCGTCGCTCAGGGCTGCCCGCAGACGCTCGACGTCTTCACGGACACGGCGCACAGCTACGACTATTGGAGCGCCGAGCTCAAGGACATCCAAGCTGCTGTAGCTGCGGCGTGACGCGGGTGACTCGGTGCCCCTGACGTCCGCTCAGATCAACGCGGTGCGACGCACCTTCCCGCCTGCGGTACGGGGAATTGTGTCGACCACCACGAGCTCGCGCGGTGCTGCCCACCGGGCCAGGCTGTCGCCGACCAGGTCGCGCAACTCGTCGAGACCCGGTGCCGGTGTGCCGACCGCCGGCACCACCCAGGCAACGACCCGCTCGCCCCACTCCGGGTCGGGCCGCTTCCACACGGCGACCTCGGCGACTCCGGCGTGGAGGGCCAGCACCTCCTCGACCTGGGTCGGCCACACCTTCTCCGCTCCGGTGACGATCACCTCGGCCATCCGGCCGAACACGACGAGGGTGCCGTCCTCCTCCAGTCGGCCGCCGTCGCCGGTCGGGAGCCACCCGCCGGGCAGACGCGGATCGGTGCCGTCGCGGTAGGCGCGCAGCAGCATCGGGCCGCGCACGAGGATCTCGCCCTCGGCCCCCCGACGACCGTCGCCGATCCGCAACTCGACCCCCTGGAGCGCCCGCCCGTCGTAGACGCAGCCCGAGCCGGTCTCGGTCATGCCGTACGTGGTGACGACGTTCGACGGCAGGTCGGCCGGCGGCGGTGCACCGCCGAGGAGCACCGACCGGTAGTCCGAGGTGTCGCAACGACCGAGGGCGGTGGCCACCAACGAGACGAGCGTCGCCCCCCGCCGGGCCTCCTCCTCGACGGCAGCGGGATCGAACCGCTCGAGGACGGTGCACGGTGTGCCGGTGACCAGCGACCGGGTGACGACCGACAGGCCCCCGATGTGGGCGAGCGGCAGGCAGGACACCCAGCGGTCGCGGCCCGGGTCGACCCCGAGCCCCGCCGAGGTGAGACGGGCCGAGGCGACGACCGAGTCGCGGGTGTGGACGACGCCTTTCGGCTCGCCGGAGGTGCCGCTGGTGGCGACGACCAGGGCGTCACCCGGCTCGACGGGGAGCCCGCCGTCGAGGGTGGTGCGTCCCGTCGTGGTCACCACGGCGGCGGGGCGCAGCGCGGCGAGGAGTCGTTCGGCGGCCGGGCGGGGGAGTCGGGGGTCCACCGGGAGCACGGCGTCGCCGGCGTCCCAGACCGCCCGGAGGGCATCGACGAAGCGTGGGCCGGCCGGGAGATCGAGTGCCACCAACTCAGCCATGCAGGTAGCCTAGCGACCGTACGAGTAGCGACTCTAGGAGTGAATGGTCGAATGGTTGCACCCGAACACGACGGCGACGCAGGAGCAGGGGAGCCCCAGGTGGAGACGGTCGTCTCGGGCCCGCCGGTGGACCCCGTCGACCGGTTCCGCGGCTTGCCGCTCCCTGTATGGGAGTCCCGGGGTGACTACACCGACATCCGCATGGACGTGGCGGACGGTATCGCCAAGCTGACGATCTGCCGTCCCGAGGTCCGCAACGCCTTCCGTCCCCAGACGCTGTTCGAGCTGAGCGATGCATTCAACGTCGCACGTGACGACCCGTCCGTCGGTGTGGTCGTGCTGACCGGACAGGGCCCGGACGCCTTCTGCTCGGGCGGGGACCAGAAGATCCGCGGCGACGACGGCTACATCGGCGACGACGCCGTTGCCCGCCAGGGCATCGGTCGCCTGAACGTCCTCGACCTCCAGATCCAGATCCGGCGCCTGCCCAAGCCGGTGGTGGCCATGGTGGCCGGCTACGCCATCGGCGGAGGTCACATCCTCCACCTGGTCTGTGACCTGACCGTGGCCGCCGACAACGCTCGCTTCGGTCAGACGGGCCCCAAGGTGGGGAGCTTCGACGGCGGCTACGGCGCCAGCCTCCTCGCCCGCTCCATCGGCCTGAAGCGGGCCAAGGAGGTCTGGTTCCTGTGCCGCCAGTACGACGCGGCCACGGTCAAGTCGTGGGGCCTGGTCAACGAGGTGGTGCCGCTGGCCGACCTCGAGGCCGAGACGGTGGCGTGGTGCCGCCAGATGCTGTCGCTGTCGCCGCTCGCCCTGCGCATGCTGAAGGGCGGGCTCCACGCGGCGGACGACGGCCTGGCCGGACTCCAGCAGTTCGCCGGCGACGCCACGATGCTCTTCTACATGAGTGAGGAGGGCCAGGAGGGCCGCAACGCCTTCCAGGAGCACCGCCCGCCGGACTTCGGCCGCTTCCCCCGCCGCCCGTGACCGACGCCGGCCCGGCCGCGCGCCCGGGCCCGCCACCACCTCCGGGCCCGATCCGGAAGTGGTGGCTCGGTGCCCGGCCCCGCACGCTGCCCGCAGCCCTCGTGCCCGTGGTGGTGGGGACCGCGGCCGCGCATCCGCTGCACCACGTGGCCGTGGTCGTCGTCCACTCCCTGGTCGTCACCCCCGACACGCCGGTTGCCTCGGCCCAGGGCGTGACCCATTCGGTCGTCGCCGACGGCCCTCCGGCGTTCGGGTCGACCGCCACGCACCTCTTTCTCCAACACGGTCCCGTCGGCTTCTGGTGGCGCGCGCTCGGCGCGCTGGTCGTGGCGCTGGCCATCCAGGTCGGTACCAACTACGCCAACGACTACTCCGACGGCATCCGCGGCACCGACGACGCCCGGGTCGGTCCGGTGCGCCTGACCGCCACCGGCCTCGCCTCGCCGGCGGCCGTCAAGCGGGCAGCCCTCCTGGCCTTCGCGGTGGCCGGCGTGGTGGGGCTGGCGCTGGCCTGGGCCACGTCGTGGTGGATCCTGCTGGTGGGCGCGGCCTGCCTGCTCGCCGGCTGGCTCTACACCGGTGGTCCCCGGCCCTACGGGTATGCGGGGCTCGGTGAGGTCTTCGTCTTCGTGTTCTTCGGCCTGGTGGCGACCGTCGGCACCTTCTACGTGGAGACGGAGCGGCTCGACCGGGGGGCAGTGTGGTGGGCGGCAGTGGCCGTCGGCCTGCTCGCCACCGCCCTCCTGCTGGCCAACAACCTGCGCGACATCGCCACCGACATCGAGAGCGGAAAGCGCACGCTGGCCGTCCGGGTGGGCCGGCGAACCGGCGGGTGGTGCTATGTGGCCTGCGTGGGGATCCCTTTCGTGGGCGTGGTGGTCTGGGGCATCCTGGCCGTGACCGGCGCGGTCCACTCGGCATTGCCCGTCCTGGCCTTCCTCCCACTGCTCGCTGCGCCCTTGGCGCGCCCGCCTGCGCGGGTGGCGCTCAGCCGTGCCGAAGGGCGCGCACTGCTGCCCGTGCTGGCGGCGACAGGCCGGTTGCAGCTCGCCTTCGGGGCGACACTGGCCGTCGCGCTCTGGCTCACCCTGCCGCCGCTGGTGACGGTGTCTGGGCTCCCGGGACTGACGGGGTGAGTATCTCCCGGGGGTGCCCCCTCCGGTCAGGGCGCCAGGAACGCCCGCACGGCCGCCGCAACCGCGTCCGGCTGCTGCAGGTGCGGGGCGTGGTCGGCGTCGTCGACCACCACCAGGCGTGCGTGCGGACCGATGCCGGCCACCAGGCGACCGCCCAGTTCCGTGAACTTGGTATCCCGGCTCCCGGTGACGACCAGTACCGGAACGTGCAGTTCGCCGAGCCGGTCCCACAAGGGAGCCTGGGTGCCCGTGCCTGCCAGACGCAGGCTCGAGGCGAGTCCGGCTGCCGTGTTGGCCTTGCGCTCGTCGATGCCGTTGGCGGCGTCGGGCACGTGGCCGAACATCGGGTTGGTCACCCACCGGTCGACGAACGCGGCGACCGTGTCCTGTGGCGGGCTCCCGTCGTGGGGGTCGAGGCGTCGGGCCAGGGCCTCGTCCGCCGCCCGCCGGGCCGCTCGCTCGTCCGGGTCCTCGATACCGGCGGTGCCCGAGATCAGCACCAGGCGGCGCACGAGGTCGGGCCGCGACAGGGCGAGGTGGAGGCAGACGCGTGCACCCATCGAATAGCCGAGGTAGTCGGCACGGCCACCGACCTCGCCGAGGAGCGCGGCACCGCGCCACAGGTCGACGCGCACCTCCGACGAGCCACCGTGCCCCGGCAGGTCGACCAGGACGAGCTCGTGGTCGGCGGCCAGGTCGGTGGACAGCTCCCCCCACGCGCGGCCCGTCTGGGTGAACCCGTGGGCCAGCACCAGGCAGGGGCCCGGACCGCGGTGGTGACCAAGGATCGTGGCATGCAGCGCAGGAGTGGACATAGGAGGTCCCCGTGAGCGTACCGAGCGTCCCGGACGACACCGTCGATGCCGATCGGCAGGCGGCGTTCGCAGCCACCCTGGTCGACGAGTGGGTGCGGGCCGGGGTTGGTCACGCCGTCGTGTGCCCCGGGTCACGATCGACACCCCTGGCCTTGGCTGTGGCAGCCGAGCCGCGGTTGGTGCTGCACGTCCGGCTCGACGAGCGCTCGGCCGGGTTCAGCGCACTCGGCATCGGGATGGCCACCGGAGTGCCCGCCGTCGTGGTGGTGACGAGTGGCACGGCCGCGGCCGAGCTGCACGCGGCGGTGGTGGAGGCCGACCTGTCCCGCGTGCCGCTGCTGGTCTGCACGGCCGACCGGCCGCCCGAACTCCGCGACGTGGGCGCGCCCCAGACGATCGACCAGGTCCACCTCTACGGCCGAGCGCCCCGCTGGACCGCCGACCCGGGCGTGCCGGACGAGGCGTCGCGCCCGACCTGGCGGTCCCTGGCGTCTCGCTCGGTCGCCGAGGCGGTGGCCGGATCCCGTGGGCCGGGTCCGGTGCATCTCAACCTGGCCTTCCGTGAGCCGCTCCTGGGCGATGCGGAACAGGGAAGGATCCCCGAGGGCCGTGCCGACGGCTCCCCGTGGCACCGCGTGGAACCCTCCCGGCAGGTGCCGTCGGACGCACTGGTGACCGACCTCATCACGTCGGGCGGATTCAGCCCGGGCTCCCGCGGGCTGATCGTGGCCGGTGCCGGGTGCGGCGAACCTGACGCCGTGCTCGCCCTGTCCGGGGCGTTGGCGTGGCCCGTGCTGGCCGACCCTCGGTCCGGCCTCCGTAGCGCCGGTGCACGGGTGGTGTCGGTGGCCGACGGGATCCTGCGTTCGCCACGCTTCGCCGGCGCCCACCACCCGGACGTCGTGCTCCGGCTCGGGGAGCGGTGGGCCTCCAAGGTAGTGACCACCTTCCTGGCCGAAGCACCGACGGTGGTGGTCGATCCCCATGGGTGGGCCGACCCCGAACGGACGGCGGTGCGGGTGCTGCGTGCCGACCCGTCCGAGTTCTGCCGGGCGATGACCTGGGGCGTGGCGACCAGAGGGGACGGTGGGTCCGAAGGCGCCACTGCGTGGACCGATGCATGGGAGTCGGCCGACCGTCTGGCACGTGCTGCCGTGGACGAGTCGTTCGGGCCGGACGGGCCCGGGAACACTCCCGGCCCGACGGAGCCGGCGCTGGCCGCACGCGTCGTAGCCGCCGTGCCATCGAACTCCGCACTGGTCGTGTCCTCGTCGATGCCGGTGCGCGACGTCGAGGCCTACGCTGCACCCCGGTCGGGGCCACCGCGGGTGCTCGGCAACCGGGGCGCCAACGGGATCGACGGCGTGGTGTCGACCGCCCTCGGGGTGGCTCTCGCAGTCGGCCCGACCACGGTGCTCGTGGGCGACCTGGCTTTCCTGCACGACGTGTCTGCTCTGGTCGGGCCCGCGACCGAGCGACCGCCGTTGACCGTCGTGGTGGCCGACAACGGGGGAGGAGGCATCTTCTCCTTCCTGCCCCAGGCCTCCCGGCTCCTGCCGGAGCGCTTCGAGCACCTGTTCGGGACACCCCAGGGTGCCGACCCGGCTGCCGTGGCGCGTGGTCTCGGCTGGGAGGTCGTGGAGGTCGGCGGCAGCCAGCCGGGTTCCGACAGGCGCGACTGGACCACCGCCCTCGAGGCCGCCCTGGCCACTCACGACGACGGGCGCGTCGTTGTGGTGAGGTTGCCCGACCGTCAAGCCAACGTGGACGCCCACGACCGACTCAACGCCGCGGTGGTCGAGGCGGTGGACGGGACGTAGGTCCACGCAGTCGTACTGAGGCGCACTGCCACGTGGACCGCCGGAAGGCGAGTTCGCTCGGTTCGTCGTCGGCAGACGAGGCATCCGACGGTGACGTCGACTGAATCCTTCAACTGCGTTCGAGCGCCCGTTGCCGCGGTCACTCCATGAGGTCATCCGACCTGGCAATCAGGATGTGGATGCGCCCGTCCGAAGAATTCGGAACGGACGATCGACTGCTCTCCACCTCAACCAGGCACGAGTGGAACGGTTACACGGATGATCGTCGGCAGGTCATTGGGGCAGGGTTGACCAGGACCGGAGGATGCTGCGAAGAGGGCGCAACTCTACGAGAACCTGGTACACCGAGCCGCCGAGGAATCGGCCTGACACGGATGCCATCCATGACGCCGGCTCGGAGGGACATTCGATCACACTCGGCGACCGGCGCGCGCTGCGCACCCCACTCCATGGCCCGATGCGGCACGATGCGGCAACGGCTCAGCCATGATCCCGACGCGCGTCCACGCGGTGGGAGGCAAGCACACCGAAGGCCGCAGCTGCCAGGGCGGCGACCCCGCCGATGAGGACTGGGGCGCGGACGCCGACCGCGTCGGCGATCGCGCCGAGGATCGGTCCGCCGATCGGTGCGGTGCCCACAAGGAGAACGGTTTGCAGCGCGAGGACGCGCCCGATCATGTGCGGCTCCGTTCGGATCTGGGCAATGGCGGTCGTGGCCGTCATGTAGGCGACGCTGGCGGCGCCGACCAGGGCCGCCACCACGAAGGCGAGGGCGACGCTGGGGACGGCCGAGAGGGCAAGCATGGCCCCTCCGAGGCCCGCAGCACCGACGGCAACCGTCCGGATGCTGATCGTGGAACGCCTGGCGACGAGCAGCGCCCCGACGAGGCCGCCTGCGCTGAAGGCCGAGTAGACGAGCGTGTACGTGCCATTGCCGCCGTGGAGTCCCTTCACGACGAAGAGGGGGAACACGACCGCGAAGTTGTAGCTCATCGTCCCGATGAGCAGGAGCATGATAAACGTGATCCAGAGGTCTGGCACACCGGCGATGTACTTGAGTCCGGCCCGGACCTGTCCGGCCCCTCGAGGCGTCACGGGCAGGCGTCGCAGCTCGGCCGAGCGCATCATGGCGAGTGCGGTGAGGACCGCCACGTAGGACGCGGCGTCCACCGTGAAGCACCACCCGTAGCCGACCGTGACGATGAGCAGGCCGGCGAGGGCGGGTCCTACGATGCGAGCCATGCTGTTCATGGCGCTGTAGAGCGTCACGGCGTTTGGTATGCCGTCGGCCGACACCATCTCGTTGACGAACGTCCGCCGGACCGGGTTGTCGACCGCCAGCAACGCCCCTCCTGCCACGGCGATGCCGTAGAACGCAGCGAGCGGTGCGTTGTGCATGAACGCCAGTGCCGCGAGCGCGAACGATTCGCACATCTCGAGCGCCTGCGTGACGTAGAGGAGGTTGCGCTTACTGGTGCGATCGACGATCACACCGGCCCACGCAGACAGCAGCAGGATCGGGCCGTACTGGCACGCCACCAGCAGGCCAAGAGCCACCCCGCTTCCGGTGCGGTGCAGGATGAGGAGGGTCAGAGCGACATTGGTCAGCCAGTTACCGGTCTGGGAGATGGTTTGGCCGATGAAGAACAGTCGGAAGTTCCGCCACCGGAGGGACGACAGAGTGCGCCGGAGGAAACCGGGTCCCCGGGCAAGACTGTCGTCCTCCACAGGTTCAGGCTCCTTCGGCGCATTCATCGGCTAGCCCCCCAGCTCCTTGAACGACTCGATGCTCACCTTCGCAGCCGATGAGGACAGTGTCGGCCCTGGCCCAACCTCCCGAACCAGCCGGCCACAAGCGGTGAGCTCAGCGTTCGTAACTGCCGGTCAGCCGACCTCTGGCGATCACCGGTGCGGTGAGGGAGGAGAGGAGGGCTCGGGG
>Ga0182014_10003606_pt1 | contig 18410 bp, 15 predicted proteins | sample 612S2DmetaG_FD_120489 | JGI IMG/M metagenome (GOLD analysis project Ga0182014, IMG submission 120489) | Permafrost microbial communities from Stordalen Mire, Sweden - 612S2D metaG | ecosystem: Environmental > Terrestrial > Soil > Wetlands > Permafrost | place: Sweden: Stordalen | collected... | reverse complement strand
GGGCTTCATCGGCGAGTTCCTCACGCTGATCGGCGCCTTCCAGGCCAACGCGTGGGTGGCGCTGATCGCGACGACCGGCGTCATCCTGTCGGCCTGCTACGCGCTCTATCTCTATCGCCGCGTCATCTTCGGCGTGCTGGAGAAGCCGAGCCTCGCCGGCATCGCTGATCTGTCGGGGCGCGAGATTGCGGTGCTCGCGCCGCTGTTGGTCCTGACCATCTATTACGGCGTCCATCCGCAGCCGATCATCGACGCCAGCGCCGCCTCGATCGACTCCCTGCTCAAGGGCGTCGGTCAGGCGCTGGCGTTGACCAAGACCGCGGGACTCTGATGACGAAGCGCAGCTAGGGAACGACGCAACATGGACGTAACGGCTCTCTCGCTCCCGGTCGTGCTGCCTGAGGCGATCATCGCCGCCGGCGTGCTGGCGCTGATCTTCTATGGCGCGTTGCGCGGCGCACGGACGCAGGGACTGGTCACCGAGATCGCCGTGGCGCTGCTGGCCGCGGCGCTGGCGGTGGTCGTCGCCGATCATCGCGAGGCCGCCGCGACCTTCTTCGGCGCCTTCGTCGACGATCCGTTCAGCCGCTTCATGAAGGCCCTGGCGCTCATCGGTTCGCTGGTCACCCTGGTGCTGTCGATCGACTTCATGCGTAACGAGAAGATCGGCGGCTTCGAGTTCCCGGTGCTCATTCTGCTCGCCACGCTCGGCATGATGATGCTGATCTCGGCCGGCGACTTCATCGCCCTCTATCTCGGCCTCGAGCTGATGAGCCTGGCGCTCTACGTCATCGCCGCCTACCGGCGCAACGACCTGCGCGCCTCGGAGGCGGGGCTCAAATACTTCGTCCTCGGCGCGCTGTCGTCGGGCATGCTGCTCTATGGCGCGTCGCTGGTCTACGGCTACGCCGGCACGGTGTCGTTTACCGGGACCGCTGCCGCGCTGCACGACCACGGCAGCCTCGGCGTCGTCTTCGGCCTCGTCTTCATCCTCGCCGGCCTCGCGTTCAAGATCTCGGCGGTGCCGTTCCATATGTGGACGCCCGACGTCTACGAGGGCGCGCCGACCCCGGTGACGACCTTCTTCGCCTCGGCGCCGAAGATGGCGGCGATGGCGATCCTGCTCCGCGTCGCCATCGTCGCCTTTCCCGGCATCTCGGCCGACTGGCGCGAAATCGTCACGTTCATCTCGATCGCCTCGATGGCGCTCGGCTCGTTCGCCGCCATCGGCCAGACCAACTTCAAACGGCTGATGGCCTATTCGTCGATCGGCCACATGGGCTTCGCGCTGGTCGGCCTCGCCGCCGGCACGGTCGAGGGCGCCCATGGCGTCATCGTCTACATGGCGATCTATCTGGCGATGACGCTCGGCACGTTCGCCGGCATCCTGTCGATGCGCCGCGACGGCGCTTACGTCGAGGACATCGCCGATCTCGCCGGCCTGGCGCGCACCAACGCGCCGATGGCGTTCTTCCTCGCGGCGATGATGTTCTCGCTCGCCGGCGTGCCGCCGCTGGCCGGCTTCTTCGCCAAGTTCTACGTCTTCGCCGCCGCGATGAAGGCCAATCTCTACGGCCTCGCCATCATCGGCGTGCTGCTCAGCGCGGTCAGCGCCTATTACTATCTGCGCATCGTCAAGATTATGTATTTCGACGAGCCGGCCAAGGCGTTCGATCGTCCGGGCTCGGCGGCGCGCGTCGTGCTGGCGCTGTCGACGGCCGTCGTCATTTTCTATGCGTTCGCGCCCGCGCCGCTGACCGACGCGGCGATGGCGGCGGCGAAGTCGCTATTTTGAACGCATTCGCTTTTCCGGCCGACCCCAAGCCGCTGTTCGCCGGCTGGCGGGTCGCCCGTTTGGCGCGCGTCGCCTCGACCAACGATGAAGCGCGCCGCTCAGCGCTGGCCGGCGACGCGGGGCGGCTGTGGGTGGTGGCGCAAGAGCAGACCCACGGCCGCGGCCGCAAGGGTCGGTTCTGGAGCTCGCCGCCGGGCAATCTCTACGCCAGCGCGCTGGTCGTCGATCCTTGTGCGCCGGCGCTCGCGCCGCAGATCGGCTTTGTCGCCGGCGTCGCGCTCGCCCAGGCGGTCGAGGACCTCGGCGGCGTCGGCTTCGGCCTGAAATGGCCGAACGACCTGATGTGGCGCGGGGCCAAGATCGCCGGCCTGCTCGCCGAGGGCGTGACGACGCCCGACCGCCGGCTCGCCTGCATCGTCGGCGTCGGCGTGAACTGCGTCAGCGCCCCCGACGGCCTCGACTATCCCGCCGCCTCGCTCGCCGACGCGCTCGCCCAGCCGGTCTCGGCCGACGCTTTGTTCATCCGGCTGGCGACGCGCTTCCACGAAGCGCTCGGCCTGTGGGCGCGCGGGGCTGGCTTCCCAGCCATTCGCGCGCTATGGCTCGCCAACGCGGCGGGGCTCGGTGGGCCGATCCGCGTCGCCGATCCGCGCGGCGCGCGCGAAGGCGCATTCGAGGGTCTCGACGAGGGCGGCCGGCTGCTGCTGCGCACCCCTGCGGGCGTCGAGACGATCGAAGCGGCGGATCTCTATCTCACGCCGACGGCCGAACGCATTGGGGCGGGCGGCGAGGAAAGCCCGCGATCATGACCGACGCCAATGAACTGGTTTTCGCGCCGCTAGGCGGTCTCGGCGAGATCGGCATGAATTGCGCGCTCTACGGCTTCGGCCCGCCGCGCGCCCGCAAATGGCTGATGGTCGACGTTGGTCTTGCCTTCGCCGGCGACGATCTGCCTGGCGTCGACCTGCTGATGCCCGACATCGCCTTCATCGAGAAGGCGAAGAAGGATCTGGTCGGCATCGTCGTCACCCACGCCCACGAGGATCACATCGGCGCGCTGGCCGAGCTGTGGCCGCGGCTCGGCGCGCCGGTTTACATGACGCGCTTTACCGCCGGTCTGGCCGAGGCGCGTCGGTTGTCCGAGGCGGGCGCGCCGAAGATTCCGATTCATGTCGTGCCGCTCGGCGGCCGGGTCGCCATTGGCCCGTTCGACGTCGAGTTCGTTCCGGTCGCCCATTCGATCCCCGAGAGCTGCGCGCTGGCAATCCGCACGCCGGCCGGCGTCGTCGTCCACACCGGCGACTGGAAGATCGACCTGACGCCGCCGATCGGCCTGCCGACCGACGAGCGCCGCCTGCGCGAGATCGGCGAAGAGGGCGTGTTGGCGCTCGTTTGCGACTCGACCAACGTGCTGCGCGACGGCGCCAGTCCGTCGGAGGCCGCCGTCGCCGCGACGCTCGCCGAACTGGCGCGCGGAACGCAAGGCCGCGTCTTCGTCACCACCTTCGCTTCGAACGTTGCGCGATTGCGCGCCGCGGCCGAGGCGGGCTTCGCCGCCGGGCGGCAGGTGATGGCGCTCGGCCGCGCGATGGAGCGCGTGGTGGCGGTGGCGCGTGAATGCGGCTTCTTCGACGGCGTGCCGGCGCTGCTCGGTCCGGATCGGCTCGACCGGCTGCCGCGCGACAAGATCCTCGCTCTCACCACGGGCAGCCAAGGCGAACCGCGCGCCGCGCTGGCGCGCCTGGCGCTCGACGAGCGCGTCGGCGCCGGCCTCACCGCCGGCGACCGCGTCATCTTCTCGTCGCGCACCATCCCCGGCAACGAGAAGGCGGTCGGCAAGGTCATCAACGCGTTGGCGAAACAGGGGGTCGAGATCATCACCGACCGCACCCATCTCGTCCACGTCTCCGGCCATCCGCGTCGCGCCGAGGTTGCTCAGCTTTACAGCTGGCTGAAGCCGAAGATCGCCGTGCCGGCGCATGGCGAGCCGTTGCATCTCGCCGAACATGCGACATTCGCCCGCGCCCAAGGGGTTCGCGAAGTCGTGCGAGCGTTTAACGGCGATGTTGTGCGTCTGTCGCCCGGCGAAGCGCGCGTCATCGCCCGCATCGAACATGGGCGGCTGATGAAGGATGGCGCGATCCTGCTGCCGTCGAGCGACGATTGCGTCGCCCAGCGGCGCAAGCTTTCCTTCGCCGGCATCGTGTCGATCGCCTTCGCCCTGACCGCCAAAGGCGAGATGGCGGGCGATCCCGACGTGCTGATCGCCGGCCTGCCGAAGAACACGCGCGACGGGGCAGGGATCGACGCGGCGATCGACGCGGCGATCTTCGAGACGTTCGAGACCCTGCCGCGCGCCAAACGCCGCGACCCCGATTTCGTCTGCGGCGCCGTCGAGCGCGCCGTGCGCAACACCGTCGACACGCTGTGGGGCAAGAAGCCGATGGTCCACGTGCTGATCGTCGAGGTGTAGCGTTGTTGCGTGAGCGCCGCAAATTCGGCGTCATGGCCGGGCTTGACCCGGCCATCCACGCGGCGCCGCCTCGCAAAGGCGCCAGACCGCCGCCGCCGCCTTCGCATTGAAGCCGCGCGATTGGATGGCCGGGTCAAGCCCGGCCATGACGAGAGAGGGAAGCGATACGCGCTTGAGAGGAGGCTCATGATCGGACGCCTGAACCATGTCGCGGTCGCCGTGCCGGATCTGGCGGCGGCGGCGGCGCGCTATCGCGGAGCGCTCGGCGCGCGCCTGTCGCAACCGCAGGCGTTGCCCGAGCACGGCGTGACGGTCGTCTTCGTCGAACTGCCGAACACCAAGATCGAGCTGCTCGAGCCGCTCGGCGCAGCGTCGCCGATCGCCAAGTTCATCGAAAAGAATCCCGAGGGCGGCATGCACCACCTGTGCTTCGAGGTCGACGACATCCTGACGGCGCGCGATGCGCTGAAGGCCTCCGGCGCCCGCGTGCTCGGCGACGGCGAGCCGAAGATCGGCGCGCACGGCAAGCCGGTGCTGTTCCTCCACCCCAAGGATTTCACCGGCACGCTGATCGAGCTCGAGCAGGCCTGACCCATTCGTCGCCGCCTTTGACAATGTCTTTCCGATAACCAGAAAGCGCGCTATCTTGAATCGTCAGCGCGCGATGATTGCGGCAATAGACAGGGCCGAATTGGAAACCACCAAAACACCGCTCCCGTCATGGCCCCTTGACGAAAGATAACACACTGAAATTCAACGATATTCAGCCTTGACGTCAAGCATTTCCCTTGACGAAACTTGACAAAGCTTGACGAGACTTGACGAAATTTGACTCGAGACTTGCCGGAGGCCCTCGACCGCGCTGGCGCATCAGCGGCGACATGTCGCTCGGCCAGCGCCAACGCGACCGTGCCGCGGCCTTTAGCGGAAAGGGTTGTCGCACGCTCCCTGACGTTTGAGCGGGCGTCCGCCGCTCAGTCGGCGAGCGTCGCCGCGATCGCGTCAGCGGCGACCACGCCGACGAACTTGAATTCGCTTGATCGCCTGATTACCAAGCGTCGGACGCAATTGCGCCGGCGCCTGATGACATCCAGGGCAAAATGAACTCAGCCGGAATCGCGGTGGCGCGGCCGGCTCGGAGAGCGACGATGCGCGTGAGTTTCGACGGCGGGCGGCTGAACGAACGCGGCGTCGCGGTGGCGTTATACGACTACGCTTTCCACGCGCGCGCGTTGCTTGGCGTCGAACCGGTGATCCTGCACGACGCGAGCGGGTCGGTGGACGACGAGCAAGTGTCGCGTTTCGCGCGCGCCTTCGCGGTTCGTCCCTATGGCGGCTTCGAGCAGCGGCTTGAAGCGATCGAGGACGAGCGCATCGACGTCGCCTACGTCCTCAAGAGCGAGCGCGCGCGTTATCCCTCGTCGTCCGCGCGCCGCACCGCCGTGCATGAAGTGTTCAGATTTTTCACTCCTCACGGCGACGCCTATGCGTACATCTCTTCCTGGCTCGCCGCAGCAGCCGCCGCCTCGCGCTATCCGGCGGTTCCCCACATTGTCGATCCGCTGAAGCCGCTGGGGAACTTAAGGTCTGAGTTCGGCGTGCCCGCCGACGCCGTCGTGGTCGGACGACACGGCGCGAGCAGCCAGTTCAATGTCCCCTTCGTGAAGCGCGCCATCGAGGCTGCGCTTGCCGCTCGTCCCGACCTCTGGGTCATGCTGCTCAACACGGATCGGTTTTCCAACCACGAGCGGATCATTCACGTGCCTCGCCCGCCCGACCGCCAGCGCGTCGCCGATTTCGTCGCCAGTTGCGACATCGGCCTCAACGCTCGCCGCGGCGGCGAGTCCTTCGGCCTGGCGATCGCCGAGTTTCTCGCCCAGGACAAGCCGGTGCTGGTTTGGCAGGGCGGACGCGATCGCAACCATCTGCTTTTGGTCGACGACGTGCGAATGCAGTATCGAACGCGCGAAGACCTGACGCGCGCGCTGGTCGCCTTCGAGCCGCGGCCCGGCGGCGGGGCGTGGCGCAAGCGCGTCGAGCCGTTCGCGCCGGAAGCCGTCATGCCGCTGTTCGCGCGAGTCTTCCTCGAGCCGGGATCGCGGCCCAAGCCGAAGCTTCCGTTGGGGTTTCGCCTCGCAGCGCGCACGCGCATGCGATTAGGACGGTGGCGCGACGACCGCTGGATCGGCCGGTAAGCGCAAGCGACGCGCCGAATGGATTTCGCGCGGCGCCGGTGACTTCTCGGCCTCAGCCGCGCTGGCGCATCAGGCGCGACTTGTCGCGGTTCCAGTCGCGCGTCTTTTCCGCCTCGCGCTTGTCGTGCAACTGCTTGCCGCGGGCCAGGGCGATGACGACCTTGGCGCGGCCCTCGGCGTTGAAATAGATGCGCAGCGGCACGATCGTCATGCCCTCGCGCTCGACGCCCTTGGCGAGTTTGACGATCTCCTTGGCGTGCACCAGCAGTTTGCGCGGCCGTTTCGGCTCGTGGTTGTTGCGATTGGCCTGCAGGTATTCGGGGATGTTGGCGTTGTAGAGGTAAGGCTCCCCGTTGCGGTCGACGGCGGCGTAGCTCTCGGCGACCGTCGCCTTGCCGGTGCGCAACGACTTCACTTCGGGGCCGGTCAGCATCAGCCCCGCCTCGAACACTTCGCCGATCTCATAGTCGTGGCGCGCGCGCCGGTTGTCGGCGACGATCTTGTAGTTCGGCTTTTCCTTTTCCGCCGCCACGCCGGCTCCTATCCCAAAAGTCCAGCGTCAGGCGTTGAGCAGGCCGGCGTGGACCATCGCGCGACGGATCGTCGCCTCGGTCGTCGCGCCAATCGGCACCAGCGGCAGGCGGACCTCGTTCTGCACGCGGTTGAGCAGGCTCAGCGCGTATTTTGCCCCGCCGACGCCCGGCTCGACGAAGATTGCCGCATGCAGCGGCGCCAGGCGGTCCTGCAGTTTCAGCGCCTGGGCGAAGTCGCCGTCCAGCGCGTGGTTCATCAATTCGGCGCACAGCGCCGGGGCGGCGTTGGCGGTGACCGAGATGCAGCCATGGCCGCCGGCGGCGACGCAGGCCAGCGCCGTCATATCCTCGCCTGAAAGTTGGATAAAGTCCGGCCCCATGGCCATGCGCTGCTTGGAAATACGGCCGACGTCGCCGGTCGAGTCCTTGACCCCGACGATGTTCTTCAATTCATACAGCCGCTTCATCGTATCGACGCTCATGTCGACCACGCTGCGCGGCGGGATGTTGTAAATGATGATCGGAATGCCGATCGCGTCGTTGACGGCGCGGAAGTGATGGTAGAGCCCTTCCTGCGTCGGCTTGTTGTAATAGGGTGTGACGACCAGCACGGCGTCGGCGCCGGCCCGCTCGGCGTGGCGCGCGAGGTCGACGGCCTCGCTGGTGTTGTTGGAGCCGGCGCCGGCGATCACCGGCACGCGGCCGTGCGCTTCGTCGATGCAGATGTCGACGACGCGACGATGTTCCTCATGCGACAGGGTCGGGCTCTCGCCGGTGGTGCCGACCGGCACCAGGCCGTTCGAACCGGAGGCGATCTGCCAATCGATCAGGGAGCGGAACGTCGGTTCGTCGACTTTTCCGTCCTTGAACGGGGTGACAAGGGCCGGAATCGAACCGTGGAACTTCGCCCGCTTTTCCATCTCTCAGATCCAAATCACAGTGAGGCGAACGCGTCCCATCCGCGCTCGCGCCGACACATAAACTCTTGGCGCGGGGCGCGAAAGGGGGAGGGGCAGGCGACGGGCTGGTTAACGATTGCTCAGCAAAGCACAGGCATGCTGGCCGGCGAGACTATCGCCATGATCGTATTCCGCCTGGCCGCTGTGGCGGCGGGGCTGTCCGCGTTGCTTGTCGCCGGTTTGGGGGCGCACCCTGATCGGCTGAGTCCCGCGGCCCGCGTCGTCGCCGCGCTTTCTTCGACCCTGCGCCCCGCCGCGCCGGCGCCGCGACCTGTCGTCGCGCCGGCCGCCGACGCGGCGCGCGCCCTCGCGCCGCCGCCGCGCCTCGATCTGACGCCGGTCGGCGCCATTGCGACCGCCGCCCCACCGGCGGCGAGCCCAGCGCCCGGCGCCCAGCCGGCGCCGTTAGCGACGCCCACGCCTACAGCCGCCTTGATCGCGCCGCCGCCGCCGCTCGAAGCCGCCGCCCCATCGCCGCGCCTCGACGGCTCGGCGCTCGCCGCGGCCGCCGCCCTTTATCGCAAGGGCGATCTGGCGGGGGGCGACGCGCTCGCCGCCAAGGCGCCCGACGCGGCCGAGCGCGCCGCTTTCGACTGGCTGGCGCTCAGGCTCGCGCCGCGACCCGACGACAAGCGGCTCGCCGCCTTCGCCGCCGCCCATCCGCAATGGCCGGGCGACTGGATTCGCGCCGTCGCCGAGGGACGCCTTTACGCCGACCACCCATCGGTCGAAATCGTGACGGCCCGGTTCGCTGGCGACCCGCCGCGCACCGCCGCCGGCAAGCTCGCCCTGGCGCGCGCGATGCTCGAATCCGGCCGCCGCGACGAGGCGACGGCGATCGTCGCGCCGCTGTGGCGCAACGACGATCTCGACTCTTGGAGCGAATCGGAAACGCTCAGGACCTTCGCCGCGCTGCTGACCCGCGCCGACCACAAATATCGCGCCGACCGGTTGCTCTATGCCGAGAAGAGCGGGGCGGCGTGGCGCGCCGCGGCGCTCGCCGGACCTGACGAACTGGCGCTCGCCCAAGCGCGCATCGCCGCCGCCAGTGGCCCGCTGACCCCGCGCGCGGTCGCGGCTGTTCCGCCGGCCCTGCAGAAGGACCCCGGCCTGTTGTTCGCCCGGGTGCAGGACGCGCGGCGCGCCAATCGCGCCCGCGAGGCCGCCGGCTGGCTGGCGCTCGCCCCGACCGACCCGGCGGCGCTGATTGATCCCGACAAGTGGTGGACCGAGCGGCGCATGGTGGCGCGCGAACTGCTCGATATCGGCGATCTGCGTCAGGCGTTCGCGCTGTGCGCCGCCGCCGCGCCGTCCTCCGTCCCGGCGAAAGTCGACGCCGCGTTTCACGTCGGCTGGATCGCGTTGCGCTTTCTCGGCGAGGCGGAGGAGGCGGCCAAACGCTTCGACGTCGCCGTCGCGGTCGCCGAAACGCCGCTGTCGATCGCTCGCGCCGGCTATTGGCGCGGCCGCGCCGCCGAGGCGCTCGGCCGCAGCGACGAAGCGCGCCGTTTTTACGAACGCGCCGCCGCCTTCCCGATCGCCTATTACGGCCAGCTTGCCGCCGAGCGGCTGGGGCGCGGGGCGCTGGTCTTACGCGCGCCAGCCGCCGTCGCTGCGTCAGACACGCGCGACGAAGCGACGCGGGTTGTCGCCTGGCTCTACGCCGCCGGCCTGGACGATCTCGCCAAGGCGCTGGCGCAAGCCGCGGCGGGCCAGTGGACCGACGAGGGCCAGCTTGCCGCGCTCGCCGATGTGGTGGCGGCGCATGGCGAGGCCGCCGCCAATGTCGCCTTCGGCAAGATCGTCACCGAGCGCGGCTTTGCGCTCGACGCCTCGGCGTTCCCCCTCTCCGGCGTACCGCAGTTTGCGCCGCTCGCCGGCTCGGCTGATCTGCCGAGCGTTTACGCGGTGGCGCGGCAGGAAAGCGAGTTCGCGCGCCAGGCCGCGTCCGGCATGGGCGCCAGGGGGCTGATGCAGGTCATGCCGTCGACGGCGCAGGACGCGGCGCGCCGCGCCGGCGTGCCGTTCAGCGCCGCTCGTCTGATCGCCGACCCCGCCTTCAACGTCCAACTGGGCGCCGCCTATCTCGGCCAGATGGTCGCCGATCAGCGCGGCTCAATCCCGCTCGCGCTCGCCGCCTACAACGCCGGCGCTGGCCGGGTCGCACAATGGATCGCCGCCTACGGCGACCCGCGCGCCGGCAAGGCCGACCTGGTCGACTGGATCGAGCGCATCCCGTTCGACGAGACGCGCGATTACGTCGAGCGCGTCAGCGAAAACATCGGCGTCTACCGCGCCCGTTTCGCCGCGGCGCAGGCGGCGGCCGAACGCACCGCAGATCGCTGAGGCAGGCGGCGCAAAAATCTGGCCGCGGCGCGTCGCGTGTGTTAGAACATTCAGTGAACGAAAATTGCGAGGCTTGAGCGATGGCGAGGCGAGCGGGGTACGCCGATCTGCCGCTGCACGGCGGCCGGGTGCCGCAATGGCTCGCCGACCGGATGACGCGGCTCGGCGCCGTCATGGCCGAGGCGATCGTCCTTCACTACGGCCGCGACGAACTGTTGCGACGGCTGGCGCATCCGTTCTGGTTCCAGTCGTTCGGCGCGGTGATGGGGATGGATTGGCATTCGTCGGGCGTCACAACCAGCGTCATCGGCGCGCTGAAACGCGGCCTTGAGCCGTTGTCGGGCGAACTCGGCCTGCATGTTTGCGGCGGCCGCGGCAAACATTCGCGCAAAACCCCGGACGAATTGACGGCGATCGGCGCGAGGGTCGGCTTCGACGGCGCGGCGCTGGCGCGCGCCAGCCGGCTCGTCGCCAAAGTCGACAGCGCGGCGGTGCAGGACGGCTACGATCTCTATCTGCACGGCTTCATCGTCGCTGACGACGGCCATTGGGTCGTGGTGCAGCAGGGGATGAACGGCGAGGCGCGCCAGGCGCGCCGTTACCATTGGCTTTCCGAGGGCTTACGCAGCTTCGTTGACGCGCCGCATGCGGCGATCGAAGGCGAGGCTCAGGGCGAGATCGTCAACCTTGCCGACCATCGCGCGGAGACGTCGCGGACACGGCAGGTCGAGATGCTTGCCGATCTCGCGCCGGAAGCGATCGCGGCCGAATTCGCACGGCTTGATGCGCCCGCCGTCGCCGCGCCGCGGGGCGAGCCCGAGCAGCTCGTCCTGCCGCACCTTGTCATGCCGGCGCATCACGAGGTGCGCGCCGAGGACGTCGTGCCGCGCCGCCTCGCCGGCGCGCTCGCCGCCGCGGCCGAGGCGGGGCCGCGCGATTTCGAGCATCTCCTGGCGGTCCCCGGCGTCGGCGCGCGCACCGTGCGGGCGCTGGCGTTGGTCGCCGAAGTGCTGCACGGCGCGCCGTGCCGCTTCAGCGATCCGGCGCGCCATTCCTTCGCCCACGGCGGCAAGGATCGCCATCCGTTCCCGGTGCCGATCAAGGTCTACGACCAGACGATCGCCGTGCTGAAGTCGGCGGTCGCCAAAGCCAAGCTCGGCCGCGACGAAGAACTTGCCGCGCTGAATCGCCTCGACGCGCAGGCCCGCCAGTTGGAGCGCAGCGCGTCGGGGCCGTCAGTCGACGCGCTGATCGCTCAAGAGCGTCGCGACTCACATGCGTATGGAGGCAGGAGCGTGTTCGGGTGGGAGAGGGCGGAAGCGCGCCCCACCCCCAGCGCGCAGGCCGACGCGTAACGCGCGCCGTCTTGCCCCGCTCAAACGAACATCCCGCCCGAGATCTCGATCCGCTGCGCGTTGATCCAGCGGTTGTTCTCGGTCAGCAGCGAGGCGACGGCGGGGCCGATGTCGTCGGGCAGGCCGGGCCGGCCGAGCGCCGTCACGCTGGCGATGAAGGCGTTCACTTGCTTGTTGTCGCGCACCGCGCCGCCGCCGAAGTCGGTTTCGATCGCGCCGGGGGCGATCGTGTTGACCGCAATGCCGCGCGGTCCGAGCTCCTTGGCGAGGTAGCGCGTCAGCACTTCGACCGCGCCCTTCATCGCGGAATAGGCCGCGTAGCCGGGCAGGGCGAAGCGCGTGAGGCCGCTCGACAGGTTCACGATTCGGCCGCCGTCGGCGATCAGCGGCAGCAGCGCCTGAGTCAGGAAGAACACGCCTTTGAGATGGATGTTCATCAGCCGGTCGAAATCCGCTTCGGTCGTTTCGGCGAAAGGCGCGTTGACGCCAATTCCGGCGTTGTTGACCAGGAAGTCGAAGTTCGCCCGGCCCCATTTCGCCGCCAGCGCCTGCTTCAGATCGGCGGCAAAAGCGGGGAAGCGGGCGACGTCGCCGGTGTCGAGTTGGAACATCGCCGCCTTGCGCCCGAGCGCCGCGATCGCCGCCGCCGTCGCGTCGGCCTCCGCCTTGTTGCTGTGATAGGTGCCGATCACGTCGACGCCCTGGCGCGCCAGCGCGATCGCCATGTTGCGGCCCAGACCCCGGCTGGCGCCGGTCACCAGGGCGATTTTTGCGTTGTTTGTCGTCATCGTTCGTCTCCTTGCTTCCGATGCGGACAAGATGGCTCACTCGCCTTTCGAGATAATCTGGCGTAAAACGCGATCATTATCCGGAGTTGGCGAACAATGGACCGAATCGACGCGATGCGGGTCTTCGCGCGGGTCATGGAGCGGGGCAGCTTTGTCCGCGCCGCCGAGGATCTCGGACTGCCGGCCTCGACGGCGACCGACGCCGTCAAGCAGCTCGAGGCGAGACTCGGCGTGCGGCTGTTGCAACGGACGACGCGGCAAGTGAGCCCGACGCTCGACGGCGAGGCGTACTACCGGCGCTGCCTCGCCATCCTCGACGATATCGAAGAGGCCGAAAGCGCGTTCAGCGGCGCGCGGCCGCGCGGATTGCTGCGCATCGATGTGCAGGGCGCCCAGGCGCGGCGCGTCATCGTTCCGGCCTTGCCGCGCTTCTTCGCCGAATATCCGGACCTCGAGCTGTTCATGGGCGAGGGCGACCGCTTCGTCGATCTCGTCCGCGAAGGGGTCGATTGCGTGCTGCGCGCCGGCGAATTGCGGGAGAGCGACCTCATCGCCCGGCGCCTCGCCATTTTGCCCGAAGCGACGGTGGCCTCGGCCGACTACGTCGCCCGCTTTGGGCTGCCGCGCCGTTGGGACGCGCTCGACGGCCATTGCATGATCGGCTTCCGCTCTTCGGCGACCGGCAGCGTGTTGCCGCTGGAATTCATGGTCGACGGCGTACGCAAGACCGTGACGCTGCCGTCCCGCCTGTCGGTCAACGGCGCCGACACCTACGAGGCCGCCTGCCGGCAGGGCCTCGGCCTGATCCAGGTGCCGCGCTATTCGATCGAGGCTGATATCGCCGCCGGCGCGCTGATCGAATGCCTGCCGCAGACGCCGCCGTCGCCGACTCCGATCTATGTGCTCTATCCGCGCAGCCGCCAGCTCAACCTGCGCGTCCGCGTCTTCATCGATTGGGTGGCGAAGGAATATGCCCGCAATGCAGCGCTTGCCGGGGCGACGCCTCTATGACCGTCAAAATATATCGGCCTTGTTGCGAACACATTTAGCCGGTAAACTAGTGATCGTCGATCTTGCGACCGAACGTTGTTTTCGCGCCACCGGCGCTGCCGACAATCTTCCAAAATCGAACGCGACGCCCGCGGCGTGTAACGCGCTGCGAGGCATGACTCTATTCTAAACGATTAGGACATCGTAATGACCACTGGCACCGTTAAGTTCTTCAACACGACCAAAGGCTTCGGCTTTATTCAGCCCGACAACGGCGGCACGGATGTGTTCGTTCACATCTCCGCCGTCGAGCGCGCCGGCATGCGCACGATCGTCGAGGGACAGAAGCTCAGCTTTGACGTCGTCAAGGACGCCCGGAGCGGCAAGAGCGCGGCCGAGAACCTTCAGGCCGCCTAAGGAACAAGGCTTCCGGTTTTCGACCACGGATGAACTGGCGTTAGCCGTCGAAGCATTGAGGAGAAGGTCGGGCTTGCCCGGCCTTTTTTCGTTTTTGAGATCTCGACAGGCATAACCCAGGGTCAGATCAGGTCAAGCGGGCCGGCCCAACGGACTCGTCCCGCCCAGTACGGGCAATTTGGGCAGCTTTCGCCAAGCGGGTAGTCAATTCCCTCCTCGTGGGGACAACCGAAAATTCCCTTCGCCGCAACCACGGACTGCACTTCGTGCTGACGGAGGAACGTGGCGATCTCAAGCGAGACCGCCTCGTCCGTTCGCAAGTCGCCGGTTTCACACAACCATCGACGAATCTCGAATGGTTCGGAATTCGGCGTCGTAATGATGCAGACGGCCGCCTTCGTGGCGCGGCGATTATCGGGGCCGTAGAAAGCGATCGTGCCGACCGGGTGGCCGCGCATCCCTCGCTTGGCCTTTTTCTCGATCCATTTCTTTGGCTGCCAGCCGAGCTTCATCGCCGCCTGCCTCGTTCTGTGACGTCACACACAGTCTAAGCCTGCATGCCGTCAAACGCGGAAACGGCGGATGCGGATCAAGGATTTGACTCCCAGAAAATAGTGGATCGGGGTGTCTCCGACCAAAAGTCCGGCTGCGGTCGACGACTTGGAGAAACAAGCGATCGTTGCGGGGGGAAGCGCGGGAGGTGCTTGAGCCAGGCGTGACGCCGGCGCCGGTCAACCCGCCGCCCGGCGCGGCGCGCGCGGGCGCGAAGTTTGGCTTGCTGGAACTGGGTCGGGGCGGCGCCGCGGCGCTCGTCGTTTTCCATCACGCCAACGACGTTCTCGCCGAACCGCGCTTTTTCGGCGTCGAAGGCTTTGGCGGCCATCTGCGCAATTTCAACGTCGGCGTCGACTTCTTTTTTGTGCTCAGCGGCTTCGTCATCGCTTGGGTGCATTGGCGCGACATCGGCGATCGCCGTCGCCTCGGCCGCTACGTCGTGCGCCGTTTCGCCCGCATCTATCCGCCCTATTGGTGCGTCCTGGCGCCGCTGATCGCGCTCTATCAGATGTTCCCGGGAACAGGAGCGCCGAGCCAGCACGACGTCGCGACGGCGTTGCTGTCGATTCCGCTGTTTCCCAACGTCAACCCGCCAGTGCTCGGCGTCGCCTGGACGTTGGTGCACGAGGTCTTCTTCTACGCATTGTTCGGGGTCGTGATCGCCTTCGGGCGTCGCGCGATCTGGATCTTCCCGGCGTGGGGCGTTTCGATCCTCGTCGCGCAATGGGTCGGCGACCTCGGCTTTCCCGCCAATTTCATCTTCAACCCGTTCAACCTCGAATTCCTGCTTGGCGTCGCCGGCGCCTTTTGGCTGCGCGGTCATCGCGTCGCCGCGCCGCGGCTGTTCCTAACGGCCGGGATCGCGGCGTTCGCGGCGGCGCTCGTCGTCGGCGTACACTTACAGGATACGCCGATCGTCGGGCGCGCCGTGTTCGGGCTGTCGGCGCTCGTCGCGCTGCTGGGCGCCGCAGAGTTCGAACGCAACCGAGAGCTCAATCTTCATCCGGCGCTGGCGCTGTTCGGCGCTGCGTCTTACGCGACATACCTGGCGCATCCAGAGGCGATCTCGATCTTGGCCCACATCGTCTCCCGCCTCGCGCCGCGCGGCGTTCCGATCGAAGCCACGGTTATTCTCGTTTCCTTGGCCGCGATTGTCGCCGGCATGATCTTTCATCGTCTCATCGAAGCGCCGCTGACCAGCTGGACACGGCGGAGGCTGAGCGCGAGACAGGCGAGCGGCGAGCGCGCCGTCCGCCTTGGCGTTTGAAGGATCGGGGCGAGGGGGCTGCAAAGACGTCCGTCGGCGATTGACCTGGCTTGCGCTCGCCGGCGCCGCCGAGACCGCAGAGCAATCGACGGCGGCCTCCCTAGCGTCAAACGAATTCGGGTGACGTTACGCAGGCAAACGCCTCGGTTGCCCAAAGGTGATCCTTGGCGCCATTGTCGCCCATTGCACTTTCCATGCTGTGGTCAACTCGGCGAACCTGCTCAGCGGGGGTGCGGCGTGTTGTCTTGCGTCATTGTCGTAGAGAATCTGCCTGTCCCATTTGACCGTCGGGTCTGGCAGGAGGCGCAGGCGCTACGCGACACGGGTTGGCAGGTCTCGGTGATCTGCCCCAAGACCAAGAAACATCCGCTCGCGTTCGAGTTCATTGATGGAATTTCCGTCTACCGCCACACCCTACCGCTTGAGGCGAGGGGCAAGTTCGGCTTTGTCCTCGAATATCTGAGCGCCTTGTTTCACGAGTGCCGTCTGTTGGCGAAGATCGCCAGCGGCCCGGGCATTGACGTGATCCAGGTCTGTAATCCGCCGGACGTCTTGTTCCTCAATGCGCTGCCATACAAGCTGTTCGGCAAGCGGCTCGTCTTCGACCTCCATGATTTGTGTCCCGAACTGATGGAAGCGAAGTTCGGCAAGCGGCGGCTGCTTCACAGCCTTCTCCTCGCCGCCGAGAAAATGACGATCAAGGCGGCCGATCTGGTTGTCTGCGCCAACGACGTCTATCGCGACACCGCAATCAGGCGCGGCGGCAAGCGACCGGAGGACGTCGTCACCGTCTACAGCGTTCCGCGCCGGGGCGTCGTGCGCCGCATCGAGCGTGGCGACACGCTCCGCCGCGGCGCGCGCATCGTGATCGGCTACATCGGCGTCATCGCCGATCAGGACGGGGTCGACCACTTCATCCGGATGATGGATTGCCTGGTCAACGATCTGGGTCGCAAGGACCTGCGCGCGATCGTCGTCGGCGATGGGCCCGCACGCACGTCCGTCTGTGATCTCGCCAATCGGCTGGGATTGTCGGACGCGGTGACCTTTACGGGCTATTTGTCCGGCGACGAACTCATGGCGGCGTTGAGCGCGTTCGACATCGGAATCATCCCCGATCCGGTCAATCCATACAACGACAAGATCAGCATGAACAAAGTGTTCGAATATTCGGCGCTCGGCGTGCCGTCGGTCGCTTATCCGCTTTCCGAGACCCGGCGTCTTCTCGGTTCGACCGCCCATTACGCGGACGACTCGACGCCGCAGGGGTTGGCGCGCGCCTGCCTGACCCTGATCGATGACGATGCTGCGCGGTTAGCCTGCGGTCGGGAAGCGAACGCGTTGGCCGATGAGCGATTCAGCTGGACCCGCGAACGCGAGAAATACGTCGCCGCCTACGCTCGCTTGTCGCGCGCTTACGCCGTCGCGCCGGCCCTGGCTAAGTCGTGAAGGGGCCACGATCCGAAGGAGAAGCTCCATCGTCTAAAGGACGGCGCTGCCCGAGCGGCAATTGGCGGCGATTGAGCAGCTACGTCGTAAAATACCGCACAATCGGCGGGGCTGGCGGAAGGAGTGAGATTCGAACTCACGGTGGAGTTGCCCCCACGGCGGTTTTCAAGACCGTCGTAATATGTGGACGTATCGGGAGCAGTCTGAGAAATTTCAATATGTTATGTGCTCAATGATGATCATCTACGCTCAGTAATGGTCACGCGTACTCGATCAAAGTGCCCACGAATTGTCCATGAATCCGATTGTAAATTCCATACTAACCATCTTTGTGGAATATTCCGATAGCCAATTGATGAACAATTGCAATTTTCGGTCGTACCGGGTACCAGAGCGTTGCTTCGGTGCCACAGTGCACCTAGCCAGCCGCGTTGCAGCAAGAGAGCGCGGGGAAGCGATTCGAATCCGGACGATCCTGCGTTGCTGCTGTGGGTCCCGTTCAGCGCACCGGAGCCCCGCGATTGCCAAGCGCGGGCATAGTCCTAGTCTTATCTCGCCATGGTACGGACGCGGTCGCCGCGTTCGCGCACGCCGGGGACGCGGGGCACCGCGTTAGGACGAGAGGGCGGGTTGCCAATCCGGCAGTCGCCCCATGCATGTCGTAAATTTCTCCACTTTTCTGACTCTTTCCCAGCTCGCCGACGCCCTTCAGGTTTCTAGGGCGACTGTAACGCGTTGGCGAGCTGCCGGACTTCCTTGCGCCGTGGACGTCGGCGCTACTGTTCGCGTTCGTCTCGTCGACGTCATCGCTTGGTTGGGCTCGAAGAACGAGCAAAAAGTCTCTGCGCCTCGCAAGCGCGGGCGGCCACGCAACGTGAGGAAGATTCGATAGCGGAGCGCGGCGATGCACGCCGCCCCACCTCAATACACCGGCGACCCCGGAGCGTGTGCCAACAGGAAATTTCAAGCTGTCCGGTTCGCTCGCGTATGGCAGGTTCGTGAGCCGCAAGGACAATCAGCGGAGCCGTGGCTCGCCTAGCTTTCTACCGTGCCTATCCGGTTAACGCAGACACCCACAACATATAGGGCGGCGGGTAGCCCGCGCCGACACCGCGTCATTGGCCGTACCTGGCCGACGAACGAACCCGCTTCGCGGGAGGGCGCGCCCGGTGAGGGTCAGGTAAATTTGGGACTTTCGGGCGTCGGTTGAGCGGCATCGGGGACAGACAGAGCATCGCGGCTCCTTTCACCAGAGGAGCCTTCGATGAACGATCCACTACCTACCACT
>Ga0182014_10003604_pt1 | contig 18417 bp, 9 predicted proteins | sample 612S2DmetaG_FD_120489 | JGI IMG/M metagenome (GOLD analysis project Ga0182014, IMG submission 120489) | Permafrost microbial communities from Stordalen Mire, Sweden - 612S2D metaG | ecosystem: Environmental > Terrestrial > Soil > Wetlands > Permafrost | place: Sweden: Stordalen | collected... | reverse complement strand
GTTCGCACCGTTGCCTCTCGGCTGGTTGCGGCGACGTCGTAGGGCCATGTCCCTCGATCGCTCTCGATGTTCAGTCCATGTTACAGCCGCCGTGACACGGTCTCTAATCTCTAAGGTTGCCTGGTCATGTTGTGGTTCTGCGCCTCTGCCAGTTTGCCAACACTGCACCAAACATCAAGGTCTAGAACAGTCGATCGTTTGGCGGCTCGCACCCGTATTGCCGTTCGATGAATACGGCGATGAGGCTATCGGGATTCGCCAGAAGGAGGTCGACCTTCTCTATCCCGCCGAGACCAATGAACAAAGCGCACGAGCGAGCTTGGCAATTGAATGATCTCTTCGGATTAAAGGCTATGTCAGTGAATCCAACGAAGTTTGCGAATCTCTTCAGGAGGGAGTCGTCTTCGCGCATTGTGTCACAGAGCGCTCGGAGGTAGAGGTAGTCGTAGAACGATGTCCGTGGAGTAAGTCCCCACTCGCGTTCTTCGAAACGAAATGAGTCAATTGATTCACCGGCTAACTCACGGACCTCTGCTTTTATGCGTCGGCCGTCCTTCATAGTAAGCAGATGCTGCTGCTGGCCACTTTCGGAATAGACCTTGGATGACTGGAACGCCGCCTCCACGGTGACCGGCTCGTTTGCGGCAGGAGTTCGAAGGGTTAGGTTGAAGGCGCTAAGTCGTATGCCTAGATTGTCTCGCGAGCGTGTGGAAATTTCTAGAAGCGGCTGAAAGCCCTTGGCGGCTGCACTGCAATGGAGCGACTCCACATTTTTTTGTTGCTGTACCATCGCGAACCCTGGGTGCCATTGAAATTCCATCTCAACCTCATTAACGAGTTGACCACCCGGATCGGGGAGGAAGATGGGTCGAGTTGTCACCGATGCCGATCCATTCTCATTCGACGTCGCCGACCCGAACCACTCGTCCATTCTGGATGGAATCTCGGAGAACGTCGACGTCGAAGAAATTCTTCTGAACCGCGACTGGTATTTCAATGTTGGCTTGTAGGAGCATCGCTCTCACCTGCAACTGGTGCTCACCATTCTCAACAACGATGCCTCTGCAAGAGCCGATTTCGATCGGTCCAGGTACGAGTACTTCGGCCTGCATATTCGTCGGGCAACTGCCCAAATGTATAGCGCCTCTGCGATAGGTGAACCCTGGCGTAGTGGAATCGAAGAGACGGGTTAGACCGACGACGCCGGGCGCCATGTGTGCGCCATTTTGAGTTGCCGCATTGCAGGGGCAGAAGAGTGTTCCAGACTGCACCATCACATTCGGATCGAGACACATTACTGCCCAAGCAATCGAGGGACCGTAACTAGTTCGAAAACCGCGAAGAGTGTGGACGTTAGGGTATTGGATCGTTGTTGAGATGAGTTCCTTGTGGCCGTCGTATCGATCGGGGTCGTTCGGAAAGTAGGCACTGCCTCGCTCCTCGAGCGCAGCCCGGGAATGGATTGCTCCTTCTTCGATCATCTTGGTCAAGCTATCGAGGCGTGTGAAGTGGCATAGGCGGACAATTCCTCGGTGTTCGATAACACTCTGGACTGTTTCGACTTCTGAAGTCATCGAACTCCCTTGGTGCAACGCGGCGCGTCGACAAACTCGCGTTCTGTGCGTTGCCCCATACCCTATGGCAGCGGTCGGCTCCAATTGTGTCGAGAGGGTCATGAGTCGGTATTGGTGGGGATCTACGCCAGACCCAGTAGTTGAAGGGTCCCCCTGGGGCCTACTATGTGCAGCTCGGAGATGGCCCGAGTGATTGCAACGTACAACTCGCCTCTGTCGATGCCACCTTCACCGACCGCGGCGATGGTCAGCGATGCCTCAAGGCCCTTCGCACGGTGCGCCGTCTCGCAGGGGATCAAACCATCCCAGCGTCGCTCGGCGCGCCCTAGCGCCAATTCAGTGCGCAGGAGATCTCGCGTTCGAGAGTCGCTGGCAACCACGAGGATCTCTGACGGACGGATGCCGTCGCGCAGTGCCGTCCCCAAACGTAGTTTGACCGCCTCCGCCAATTCCTGGTTTGACTCGACGACTTGCCCGCTTACCTGAGTCGACGTTGGCAGTGTCGATGGTGCTGTGGCCCCATCGAGGAATCGCCGCGCGAGCCGGGCGATCTCCTTCGAGTTGCGAACGTTGGCGGTCAACTCGGCGTGAACCCATCCTGCCTCGATGGAGGGCTCGACGAAGCCTCGATCGATGAGACGTTGACGCGGATCCGAGAGCAGGAATAACTTGTTGTCGCCCGCCGGGTCGAGAAGCGACTCGAGTAGTCCGATCCAGGCGGGCGAGAAGTCCTGCGCCTCGTCCACGATGATGCGGTCGAACCGGTCCTCGATCAGGTGCCAGTTCTTGATGAGGAAGGAAGGCGCCTTCACGTCCCAGAAATCGCTGTCCTCGGTGTTCTCGAAGGGGAGGGCGGGTAGGCCCTTGAGTTGCAGCATGGTCCGGAAGAAAGGACCCACCACAATGCGGGAAGTGTCTTCATCGTCGAACTCATCCTGCTCTTCGGGCGCGGGAAAGAATTCCTGCAGGGCTAGCCCAAGGGGATCGTTGTAGCAGGTGAACAGTACCGACTTCGCTCGCTCGTCTTCACTCGCGACCAGGCCCGACTGCGCCCATCTGGTGGCCAGGTACGTCTTCCCTGTTCCGGCCCGACCGGTCACAAGGACTCTGTGGTGGACGTCCAGACTCATCAATGCCTGCACCTGCGCCTCGCAGATTGCCGTCAGTTGCTCACGGATCCGGCGTGACTCAGCGTGCGGATCGTAGACGAACTCCGCGTCGGGACAGAGTTTGTTGAGTATTCGTTCGAGTTGGCGGTTGTCGAAGTGGTAGCGCGTGTGCAAGGAATCGAATAGCGCTTCGACGCTCCGCTCCACGTCGTCGAAGTCCGGCGACAGGAGCAGTTGCCCGCGCTTCATCACAGCCGGAAGTTCTCCTCGAACCTCGGTGATCTTTGGCAGGGCGACTCCCCACGCCACTTTGAAGGACTTTTCGGGGATCGTGTCTGACAGGAACTCGCGGAGCGCGAAGGAGTTCTTGAGGGCCTGCTCATCGGGGGCGGCCCGATTTCCTTTGCTAGTCCACTGGCCACGCTGGATGGAAACCTGCCCACCTTTCACCTCAAGAATCGCCACGCCATATCGGGGGTGAACCAGGATGATATCGATCTCCCGGTCGACCATCTCGCTGCGGAACCGGAAGTTCGGAATGATGAACCAGTCGTCATTGAGTCGCCGCCGCAGGATGTCGATCACGTGCCGCTCGGTCCGATCCTCGACCCGAGCGAGATCAAGTGTCTCAGGATAGAGGATGCCCATACGATGCCATTCTTACCATTGCAAGGAAGCCAAGGAATCAGGATCTCCATTGATCGATGGCGGCTCATCTATAGCCTGGTGATGATGAAGAAGGAGTGTCGTCCTTCTGGCGCCGACGTTTACTTCCATAACCGCGTCATGGTGGACCAGCGACCGTGGAGGTTGCCACGCACCCACGTCCCGGACAGGTCCGTGATGCTGGCGTAGTTGGACGACCCATCGGGAGCGTGCTCCAATTCCAGCCCAGTGACGTGCACGATTTGGCCCCGGCGGTCGATGGGGCTCGCGACTTCGAGTACCAGATGGTTCAAGTGACCTGACGCTTGTGATGAGATGATCATTCCCATCACCGATTGATGTTCCCACTGCGACGAGAGATGCTTCCAGTAGGAGGGGCATACCACGCGGTACGGGCATGACCGGCATTGGTCGGGGCCAGGAAGGGCGAGTGATAGGACCCGCCCCTCGGTGATCGCCCGATTGAACGCGACGACCGAGTCCTCGACTTCACGCAACGCGGATTCCGCATCGAGCGGCCGGTACGCCACCGGCCAGCGGCTCCCCGAGAGGTCCTGAATCTCGAGAATGACGGGCCAATGCCCGTACTTGCGGTGGACCAGGACGGCGTAGAGCAGGAGTTGGCGGCGCTGGGCGTCGCTGGGGTCTCCCTGGTCCATTCCGGACTTGAGGTCGATGACGCGATAGGCGTCCCCCACTACCTCGACTCGATCCGGCCATCCGTAGAGCCCAGACACGGCGTCATCGACGCGCTGCTCGACGAGGGCGTTGCGCTCAGGCTGGTCTGCTTTGGACACGTCACCGCTCACGGCGGGGAGCGATCGCAGGATCCGCCGGACCGTGCGAACTCGCTTCATCTCGTAGCCGGACCAGTCCGCCAGAGGCGGGGGCAGCGCCGGTGACCAGGCCCTCTCAAGTGCGGCTCTTCCATCGGCTTCTCGATGTGCCCAAAGTGCTTCGACCTGTACCCGTCGGCTCGCCGGATCGTCGGGCCAGACTCGTTGCTTCGTAGCGGCCTCCGTCGTCTCGTGGACGATGGTCCCGAGAGTGGCGGCGATGCTGGGACGGCGTAGTGATTGATAGCGGAGATCGAGGTCGAACGCGACGCGCAGGGGACATGCGGCCAACTTGTTGGCCATGGTCGGTGAGAACCTCGCTATCCGCTGCGGAGACGGTGTGGGGAACTCAGGCGCCACTGGTCAGGAGTTCGAAGACACGTGGCGGGGTCCGATCGATCACGTAGAGGTCACTGAATGCGACTGACGCGATCCCCAACTCCGATTGGGCGATGTCGAGTGACTCGACCTGCATGGCGTCGAGGTATCGCGGATCGTGTCGCCAAAGTGGATGGCCCAGGATCACGGCTCGGCGCCGGTCATCTCTGATGATGGTGAAGAGGCCACCGATCTCCTCGAAGTGGCACGCGACCGCCGATCCGAAGGCGCGAACGAAGTTGGTCGACAGCATCTCCGCCCTGTCGAACCACCGTCCGAGCAGTAGCGGCTCGCCGGAGGCCAGTGACGCCACGTCCAGTCCCAACCGCCAGTCCAAGGCCCCGTGGAGGCGCCGGTTGTCCCAACTCCGCAGGCAGTCCGGGCACGAGGACGAGCAGTGCGCGTGAGTGATTGCTTCGTACTCGTCCGCGAGCGGGCCAACGATTGTCGCCAGGACGCTCTTCATGATCACGCCTTCGCCGAGTTGCGGCGCGTAGCCCGCACCATTTTCCAGTCGGTCGGCCAGGAAGACGCGGTGGGACGTTGTCCCGTCAATTTGGATCGGCTGGAGCCCGACCTGGAGTTCGTCAGGTTGGAGGTCCAGTTCCGCTTTGCCACCCTGTCGGATCATCTCGGCGAACGACCACATGGCCGAAATACCCGCGGGAACGTCGTCGCGCCGCGTAGCGACGACGCCGCCCTTAAGACGGACCCGATCAAGGGTCAGCGTGACGACGTCAGTCTTCTTCACCTCGCCGATGGCGGCCAGACCAAGCGCAGTGGAGCCTTCACCGCCTGTCCTCGGCGGACGGTCGTACAGTTCGGCATCGGTGCAGAGCACCGTTCCATCGCGCTGCAACTCGAGCGAGAACAAGTCGCCGTGGTTGTCGTTTATCTGCACGACTGGAACGTTTGACATCCTCTCGACGGTCATCGAACCAATCACCTCGGAGTTTCCGCTTCCGGGCTCGACCGCCAACTGGGGAATTCCGGCGCTACTGCCCGTTTCCGAGGTGTCATCGAAATTCCTCGCTCGGTAGGTGGAGCGAAAGCCCAGTGGCTCATACATCGTGATGACTTCGGTGCCGCCAGAGCATGAGATGCAGATTCCCTTGACGTCACCTTCTGGAGTTGACGCGAGGATCCGAAGCCAGCCACAGGCGGGGCAGCGCTCCACCGAGAAAGGCTGGCCGAGGGGATCAATGGGGAAGATGCCCCTGCCCCGGTACTCGTAGGCGGCGAATCCCGCGGCGGTATGAATGAGACCCTCTCTGACGACTTCGGATCCTGGGGAGAACGCCGAGATCGCGATGTCGAGAGAGCGCGTGCTCACTGTCGCCGCGTCCTCCTCGCGAGAGGATTGTGGCCTCTTCGAATAGAGCGACCGTTCTCGAGTCGGAAAACCGAACATGGGAAGGATGCCAGCGTTTGCCAGTAACTCGCTCAGTTCCTCCTGGTGGAAATGCGGATCATTCACCGTGGCGTCGACCTCGGTGATCAACTTTTCTCGAATCCAAAGCAGAACGGCCGTTGCCTCATCATCGGACACGCCCGAGTGCACGGCGAGCCGACCCACCACATGAGCAACTTCTAGACTCTCGCGGAGGAAACGGGCGACTCCGTCACGGAAAAGAGCCCACTCCGTACGAAGTCCAAACGCGCCGTGGATCGAGTCTTTGCTTCGAACGGGAGGGTTCGGCAGTGCGTGAAATGAACGTCTCATCGCCTCTGCGGCCGCGACTCGTTGGAGGATCCTCGCACGCTTCGTGTCCAGGAAGGGAGCCGGAGGCTTGTCGCCAGTCATTCGTGTCGAGTGCTTGAAGTAGTAGTCGTCGTGTGCCCGATCCCTCACCAAGGTCAACGCGTACGAGAAGGGCTGTCCTTGGCGACCGGCGCGCCCGACCCGCTGCTGGTAATTGAATCGCTGGGGCGGGACGTTGGCCATCATCACCGAGCGCAGCGATCCAATGTCCACACCAACCTCCATGGTGGTGGTAACGCTCAGCACGTCGATCCCGTCGGCGAGCGGTGATTCCGTCGGACGCGGCAGGAATGACCCCTTGAACAGTCGCTGTCGCTCCCTTTGCAATTCGACTGGCCTCGTCTGTCCAGTCAGTTCGCGAACGGTCAGCCGACGGGGGTTCTGCGTGGAGAGCCAGCGGTAATAGTCGTCATCACTCCCGAGGTCATTGACTAGTTCCAGGGACCGCCGGCCGCAACCCGAACCAGCGCAGACGCCTGCGGAAGGCTGGAGATGGACCTGACCGCAGTTTGCGCATACCCAGCGAATTTGGTCATTGGGAACCACTAGCCGGAGTTTCGATCCCGCAAAGCTCGTGTCGAGAATCCAGCCCGGAGCCACGTCGGTCATGAACGACTGTGATACGGCGTCGAGGAGGTCGTCAGCATCGCATTGCCCCTCGGCCACGGCCTTCAGGTACTTCTTCACCGCCGCAGGTGCGGACTCGGACTCCGTCTGGTAGGAGCCTCTGAAGCGGCGTGCCGTGCCTAGTAGCCGGACCACCGAGCATGCAGCTTCGCGTGCGATGTCGAGCGGCAACGGCCAACTGGAGAGCGGGGCGATGTCGGGCTCCACGTAGGCTACGCCGATTGATTCGAGATCTCGACCCGCCCGATCGAAGAGAGCGCGCGACAGTTCCTCGGTCATCTTCTCCTTCTGCCTGCGCTGCTCCTGATCGGCGACCCCGTGAGAGACCATGGACCACATCCCGGCCTCCGGAGACTCCCAGGCCCGACTCCAAGGAATGCCGGTGCTGGCATCCTCATCCGCATCGATAAATCTGTAGGTGGCATCGGGCCCGGCCGGGTTGGTGCCGAGCGCGACCAGCATTGCGGACAGAGTCGAGATGAGTTGATTCCACTCAAGTGACGTGGCATCCTTGCGGTGTTCCTCTTCGAAAACGTTGATCTGGGCCAGTTGGGCCGGAGACGCGTTGTCGTGGGCCGCCTGAGCGTACGCGACAATCAGGCCGGGCGAGGTTGCGGCGATCGAGGTGTAAGCGACCTGCTCCTGGGGATTGAGGGCCTCGAAAGAGTGGCTGCCTCGCCTCATCACGTCCTCCGGATCGATCATGTCCGTGAGCGCCCGGCGAGCGAGTTGGCGCAGCAGATCGCGATAGTGGTTCAGTTCCACACCGATCGCGGTCTTGGCGGCATCATCGCGGCTGTCGGCAAAGATAATCGTGCGCGACTCCTCGACCGTGTCGCCCATGCACCGGATCAACTGCGACAGAAGGATTTGGCTCGACTGCGAGGTGCCCGACGTGTGCGCCCTGATTGGGCTCCGAACCTGGCTTTTGAAGAAGTCCTTGGTCCCAGTTCGGCCCGTTTTCTGGAGGCATCGTGGGCACATCTCAGGTAGGGCGGGAATGCTTTCGCCCTCGGCCGTCCTCGAATGCACCAGGATTGTGACGCTCCCCGTTGGCGACGTCACGAGCGTGCCGAGCAGCGGATCGTATTCGGCGCGGCCGAAACCGAGTTCGACCTGATTGCGAGTCTGGGGATTGGTGTGGGTCCACTTCGGAGCCGCCGGAACTGGCGCGGGCCGGAACCATCGGTACTCTCCGGTGGATCGTTTGAATACGAATTTGGCCTGCTCGGCAGGAATATCCACCGGTGTCGAGCCCAGGAACACCGCCTCGTCCTGCTCTCCGATTACGTAGCCGCCGAGACTGGCATCTCCGCACTCGAAGCAGTAGAGAAGCTCGAGCACTCTGCCGCCGCACCCGCAGACTGATGTCGGGATCTCGAAGAGGCGCCCGATTCCGAGCACCTGGCTTCTGTCGACCTGGTCGCACTGCGGGTTCGAACAGGCCCAGAGCCCGCGGAGGGTTCGGCTGAACATGTGCGCCCGCATCGGGATGGTCCTTGGTCCGCTCTCCGCATCGTCGAGCGCGTTAAGGACCACCGCCAGGGCGGTGCCATCGTCGGCCTCATCGAATAGTCGGGCCGATACGTCAGCGAGCCGGGTTGCCCGGACCCGTTGTTCCTTGCTGTCCCAGCAAGCTTCGGCAACGGACTCCCACAGTGAGAATCGGGTCGCGACGTCGGTAGTGGGCGTCGCTCGTGACGGCTCAACTGTGTCGAGCAGCGCGCGTCGGCTGATGGGCAGCGAAGCGGAGAACGCCCGGGGGTCGCCGGAGGTGATGTGGAAGGAACTCGGGTCGACCCCGAAGAACTGCTCGAGGTACTGGCGGCCCTCCTCGCCTGAGGGTAATGAAGCGCTTGTGGCGATGCACCGCAACTGGGGTGAGTCGGCCTCGATCCCGATTCTGTCGAGGAGGTTCCGGACGATCATTGCGACCTCGGACCCCTGGGTTCCGCGGTAGAGATGGAGTTCGTCGACGACGAGAGTGAAGACGTGTTCGGGATCCTCGGCCAGCCAGCGGTGCGTTGCCTCGAAGAGCGGCTGCTCCAACTCCCGCATCAGCATGACGTTCAGCATCGAGTAGTTGGTCACCAGGATGTCGGGGGGGTTGCTAATCATCTCCCACCGCGTGAGCAACTCGCCCTGACGGGGGTCCGAGAACTGCGCATCGTCGATCTCGTGGACTGCCCGCATCTGGTCGAATTCGGAAGTAATCCGTTGCAGTTGGTGGGCAATGTCGGGGACCCTCGAGTCGGCACGGCGGGTAGCGGGAACTTCGCCTGATCCCAGCGTCGAACTGGTGTAACGGCCGAACCAGAGTTGACGCCCGCTGGGGCCTTGCGCCAAGGATCGAATCGCTCGGCGCAGGCGGACGATTTGGTCCTCGACGAGGGCATTCGTCGGATACAAGACCAACCCACGAACCGCGGAAGTTCGCTGCGACGCATCGCGACTCGATCGCCAGGGGCTCCGGGCGCTCTCCCACCATTTCACAATTGGCTGATCCGACGGCCACGATTGCGCTTCGGCCATCAGGCGAACAAGCATCGGGAGGAGGAATGATTCGGTCTTGCCGGAGCCTGTGCCCGAGGTTACGACGACATTTCGACCCTTGGCGGCGGCTGGCTGAAATGACATCTCCAGCGCTTCAGCCTGGTGGGATCGGAGCTTGATGGGTGATCCCGGCGTCGTGAAGGCGCCGAAGAGTGCCGCGCCCACCACCGCCCCTATGCGAGGGTCCACACCGATCTTCTGCACCACCTCAGTGAGATCGACGGTCGAATCGTAGGGCAGCACGGGCTCAAGAAGGACGTCGGTGAAGATTAGATCGGAGTTGACTAGAAGTGTGCGGCGCTCCGACATGAGCTCCTCGGACCTCAGCCAGAAGGCGGAGTCGATGTACTTGAGGTAGGCCTCCTGGATGTTCCGGTAGACCTCTACTGGATTCGTCATGACTCCCGCCTTCGCATCAGATCATCAGTTTCGCTACAAGTTGGCGCCCTACCGAAGGTGGCACGTCGCGGTACTCGAGCAGGCCCTCCGCGGGGTTCGGGCGAGGGGGCCGTCCCGAGGCCAGGCACGCAGCGCGGCCGTAAAGTCCGGGAAGTTCTGCTCCTAACGGCGTCCAAAGCACCTCAGCGGATTCGTCGTAGCCTGCCAGGGGCAAGCTCGCGTCGAGGGCTGCCGCGAATTTCACCGTCCGTGCATCTCCAATGCGGGCCACGCCGCTGCCAATATCCTCTGGACGTCGGTAGATGTAGCGGCGGGCGAACGTACCGAGTTGAAATGCGCCTGCGCGCGAGGTATCGCGAACTGATTTGTAGCGAGCAATGCTTGGGTCCCACCACCTCGCCCCGTCTCCGGCGGTTGCTCCTGTGATTGGAAGATCCCGCACTACTGAACTGAAGGGAGGCAGTACGGAGGCGAGACGAAGCGACGCGTCGAGGGCGACTTCCACCTCGCGCTCGAGAATCTCGATGAGGTTGCTGGCCAACTCAATCGCGCCATCGTCGGAGAGATTCAGGATCCTGACGACGGGTGGGCCATTGATCTCGTCGATCACCTTCACCGAGGCGCCGAGGTTGGGGACGCGGTCCAGTATCAAAGTCATCGCCCGACTGCTGCGAAATCCCATAAAGACGAAATTTCCGTTCGGCAGTTGTGCGAGAGTCGGGGGGGCGATCTCCCAGCGGGAAGGTGTCAAGGATGTGGCGCTTCTTTCGACCTCGATGTGGCCCAGCGATTCCAACGTCCTAAGAAGCACGTCGCTGAAGAGCCTGGTGGGTTCCACTTGAAGAGCGACTCGCTCGAATGCGCTGAACGAGCCGCCGCCCACGTGGCAGAGCGCGTCGAAACAGAGTCCGAAGTCTATGGCGGGCGCTTCGTGTGCGGCGGGAACCTGGCCGACGTCGAGCACAGGGGCGAGCGTGACGGTCGTTTTGGTGCGCACTGGTGGGCGCCGACGGGAATTGGAAAACAGCCGCATCATTCCGCACCCTGAGCATGTACCGAGCCACATGGCCGGGTGACGGCCAGGGTGCGCGGTTTCGATGTGCCAGTAGTGCTCGCCGGTGAGGCGGCACGACCCCGATAGGTTCTGCCGGATCACAATCGGCGCGTAAGGGTCGGTCGTGATTTCCGCCGGTGCCTTCCTGGCGCCGTACCATCTTGGTGTCATCGGGTTGTCAACCAACTCGAAGGATGACTCCGCCGTGCGGGGGCTGACCCATGCTCCCCGCACCCTGCTGGCGCCTTCGGATTCGCCGGCCGACAAAGGCCAGAGAGGCAGCGAGGTGTCGTGATTTAGGGGAGCAACAACTGAGACAAGTGGTGGTGACGGACTGTCTGCCGACCTTAGCCGGAGAGTTTCCCGGCGAAATGGCGTGTTGGCTCCTTCCCGGCTCACGGTGATCTCGTAGTCACCGTCGGGCAGTTTTTCGGATTCAAGATCCCACGTCAACGCCGGTAGCGAGGATTCGAACCGGCGATCGGTGGGCGTGGGTGAAGCCAGTGGGCGCATGCAACGCACGGTGGCCAGCAGACCACTTTCGGCATCGGTAGTGGCACGGATTTCGGGAGGTCTCCCACTCGACCACTTCTTCACGTGTCCGGGGAGGCTAAGGCCCCCTTGAAGCGTAAGCTGTGAAGTCGCTATGGGTTGCAAGAGGTTCAAATCAGCGCGTCGGCCGAGGAACTCTTCTCCGGTTGCCGAGGTCAGGACCTCAACTCCGGTGAAGACAGCCCATCCAGCGGGTGCACCCGGCAGTTCGAATCGCTGCTCCCAACCGGGCCGTGCGGTCTGAGATAGAAACTCTGAGACCTGGTTGGCGAAGTCCTCAAGGCAAATGACGAGAGTGTCCTCGCCCAACAAGACGCGGTCTGTTTCGACGAAGGACCTGGTGAGGTCATCAAGTCGCATGGGCATGAGACGCCGGGGTTCGCGGACCAGTGTCCGTTGCGAAAGGGCATGGCGGAGTACGAGTCTGCCCTTGAGAAACGAATCCATCTCGAGCACGGCGTTGCTCGCCGGCCCGTACCAGCCCGGCGCGACGGGGACCATCTCGATACGCCCAAGGACCGTGTCATCCACGTCAAGCACCTCGAATACCTCAATCATCTCCTCGCTTCGCCATGGGGCCATGAGAGAGATTTGGACGCTGGCTGTGGGAAATCTGCGAAGTGTCGCGGTCGCCTTGATGGCGAAGACGCCTCCACCGGGAGCGGTCGGAGAGCCTGCGTTATGAGTTCCTTCCCACGTCTCAAGCAACTGGCACGCCACTTCCGCAATTCGATCGCGAGCGGTTGCTTCGCCGGCCCAAAGTGACCGCAGCGTGCTGCTCGCTGGGCACGGCTCTTTCCAGATCCACTCGTTAATGATGCGCGCCATGTCGTTGACGCCCAGCGAGGAGCGAGGAGCGAGGCGGTAGGTATTGAACATTTCTTCAAAATTCTCTCGGTCAGCCTTACGAACCAGTGCTTGGGAGAGGGGAGGACCTATATGAGCGTGGCCGACGGCGTAGGCAGTGGGAACTCCCCAAGCACCCTCCAGTCGATCGAGCCAGGCGTTTAATGATGACCATAGGATCTCGCTCGTTGCGAAACCCCTTCGTTCGCGGTAGTACGACTTCTGGAACTGGTCAAGTTGTTCGTCGGTGAAACCACAAAGAAGTCCCAAGCGCGCGTAGAAGTTATGGGCGGCAAGTCCGTCCCCGGCGTGCATGTTTTCGGCCACCAGGCTTAGCATCGCGAGCAGGGCGACGGTGGGCGGAGCCGAAGAGTCATTGCGCGTTTGCCACTCGGCGAGCCGATCGACGTACGGGTCGAAGAGTCTTGTTTTTGGCAATGAGAAATCGAAGGTTCTCACGACAGCGCGAACCAACTCATCCTGCGGGTCCGACGCACCCGGTGCGACCGATTGCGCCACCTCTGATAGCACGTCATCTTCTAAGTCGAGGTACGCCGGAACTCCAGCAAATTCAGGGCCGTAGAGGGCCGCGGCGAGCGCCAAATTCCAGGCGTCGTAGAGACCCCATTCGACAACTGACTCAGTCATCCGCGCTCCAAATTCTCAAGCCCCACGGGTGAAGATTTTCACTCGGTCATCTTCGGGCTTTCAAGTCTTATCACCCGGGTGTCTCATTGTGTTTGGTGGCAAATACGCGATTCCTGAGAGACACGTATGCTCAGTTAACTACGCGGTAACTCGGGTCCCTGGGATGGCGTCGGTGAAGGTGTGTGACTTCCACACAGTTGGGACTGGGCGGATTCCAGCGGTCAAGCTGATTCGATCCTCAGGTCAAGTTCTTGAGCATCGGCAATGTTGATTTCTTCCAGCCAAGGATCTGGGTTATCCCCTCGCGCGAGTACCTCCAGCAGGTCCGGATTGATTCGAGCAATATGCTCGCGATCCCTTTCGATGTGCTTTTGGAGGACTAACCAAACTGCCCCGATTGAAACGCCGTTTCCAAGTTGACGGAATGACTGTGCATCGGTTTGCCCAGACATCTCAAACCAGTCGGGCAGTCCCTGCAGTCGTTTCGCTTCCGCAACACTCAGTTTTCGCTGTCTTGATCCGATAACGCTTTTCTGGGTTATCGCAACGAGCGCAGGTAGGTAGGTAGCTCTTTTTGCACGTATTCCCGACGGTCGAAAGTGCATCACGCACTCTCTCAGCGTCTTCGCACTTTGGGCCTGCCATTCGAGTTTTTGTCTGGAGTTTGGAAACTGCCATACCTGGTGTCTCTTTCTCCACGGAGTAATGAACTCACGGTATTCGAGAAAGAAGGCTCTGTTCTTGTCGATGAAGTCCAATTTCCAGCCGGGAGTGTTTTCTCGGTCCACGTATGGCTCCCTTACGGTCCAGTACTGAGCCCAGAGCGGGAACCCGGGGAGCGCCCGCCCACCCCTTTCTTCCCTCATGCCGACTACAAACTCGTTCCATGCATCAATCCATATCAACTCGTTTACGCTTAGAGACGAATTGGGGACATGCGTACGGCGCGGGTGCAGGAGATGCCGGTCGAGGTCCCACTGCTGCGGATCCCACCCGGCGCTAGACGCAATCATCCTTAGATCCTTCATAGTCACCGCGGGCCTGACATTCGTCGACGACTGAGCCACTTCCGGCCCAACGTAGGTTCCAGTGATGAAAACTCGTTCTCGATTTTGAGGCCGGCCGCCGTGGCTCGGTGGCAATGCGTGAGGAGACACGATGGAAGGCTCGGTCGAGACGAGATAGCCGAGTTCGCGCAGCGTCTGCACGATGACTCGCATCTCATTCACGTGCCGTGGACCAGCAAGATTTCGAACATTCTCGAGGATGACGATCGTTGGCCTCTTCGCCTTCAGAACATTCGCGATGTTGTAGAACAACGTTCCTCGCGCTTCGTCCATTCCCTTCTGAGCACCAGATTTTGAGAACGGCTGGCACGGAAAGCCAGCAGTCAAAACATCGTGATCTGGAACGTCAACTCGTAGGTCGTTTGCAATCTGAGTTATGTCACCCAAGGGGTCAACGCCCCAGTTGCTTTCGTATACCCGAGCCGCGGCCGGGTCAATTTCGACAGCCATCACGCAGCGGCCCCCTGAAGCGCTCAAAGCTCCGTGAAATCCTCCGATCCCGGCGAAGAGGTCTACAAATCGGAAGGACTGTTTCACGTTGTTAGCTTACCGCCCACGTGTCACTGGTTACGGGAGGCACGCAGTCCGGGCGAGAAGGTCTCCTTGACACATCCCGGGGTTATATTTGGGCTTCATATGGACGACAAGAAGAGCGTTGAGAATCTGACGAGTCTCCTCGTCTCCTACCTCATCGCGAATCCAGGGAGTTCGGCGAAGAAGGCCGCTAAGGCCCTTGATGAGGGAAAGAAACAAGTCAACGCGATCCTGTATGGCGGGAGGTCCGTGTTCGCACCAATGGAGGGCTCGCCACCGCTGTGGTCGGTTGCGATAGTGAAACGCACTGCCGATTCGGGATTCCCTGCCACACCATCCGAGGCGAATTTCGAGATACCGGTGGTCCCGCAACGTGTGAGGTTGTCGAGTGCTGTCAAGCAAAGCGAAGTAGAGAATGAAATAATACTTAACGGTCAGGGCTCACCTGAGGGGGAGACGGCGCTCGCGAAAGCGGAAGAGTTCCACAGTGCTGGCCGCCTCCAAGAGGCGTTGGAGCAGTATCAACTTGCTTCGAGGCTGTTCTTAAACCGTGGTGAGAGTACGGCGCAAGAAGTTGGAAGCCAAGAATCGACGAGAATCGACGGTCAACCCAAGATCCCATGGGCCGTTGGCAATGGCTCTGGCGGGGACGAGACGAGGGTGGAAAGATTCCTTGGGCCCAATCAAGGTGCACCGACAGCGCGAAAGTCCTTCCTCCAAGAGGAAATTGAGGAACTCGTACGGCAGTTCCCAGGAATCTCCTACGGCGAGCTGGCGCTACTAATTGGAAGATCTGAAGACGAGGTCCGCAACGCAGCCAAGAGGGTCAGGTACTTGATCATCGACGACCTGGAGAGTGACGACGATGACGAGCCGTCCGTCAACGACCGAAACGATGAGGTGCTGGACGTAATCAGAAATGCTGGAACGATGGAGTTCCCTCTCTCGTCGGACGGCTACGACGAACTGCTGAGGAGAGGCTTCATCAAGGGTGTGACCTCGGCACGAATCGGTCAAATATTTGGCAGTTGGCGGCGAGCCTGCGAGATCGCCGGGGTGGAGGCGCCAAAGGCAGCGCGCTCAAACTACGAGTCGAGATGGACAGACCAGGAGTTGTCCGAGGCGGTAGCCCTGTTCCTCACTGCCATCGAATACCGGGGCGCACATCACCGGTACGACGAGTGGAGAAGGGATACTGGGAGTGACGACGACACACCATCATCGGGGACCTTGCGGAACAGGCTCGGGCCGAGTTGGAAGGCGGTGAGGCGGCGGGGGCTTGATATCCTGCGTGAACGTTGGCTAATCGCCGAGGAACGTTGGCTTGTCGATGGAGAAGCGGAAAGAGGCCTTGGGTGACTAGTCAAGTCGAGCACGACCTTCTCAATGGTCAACTCGAAGCGGAAATCGGGACCGAAAGTTTGACCAAACTGTGGGGGATGGTTTCATCGACGCTTGACAAGATCGATGCGATTGAACCCAACGATCATCCCACCGGTCTCGTCCTCGGCTACGTACAGTCGGGTAAGACGACCGCGATGATGGCCCTCATGGCAGAGGCAGTCGACCGGGGCTACTCGGTGATAGTCGCGTTCCTCGGTTCGACGAACCTCCTCCTGCAGCAGAACTCCGATCGAATCACCAAGAAGCTGGGAATCGATACGAGGAGCGACTATCGCTGGGTAGCGCTTAGCAACCCAAAGGGGCTCGGAGCGGCGACTGAGATCTCTGGATGGCTCAAGAAGGGTCGAGTGATATTCATACCGGTTCTGAAGCACGCCGGTCGGATCACCGACGTTGCGGAGACGTTGAGTCGAGTATCCGAGATCGCTTCGACGAGGGTTCTAGTGATCGACGACGAAGCGGACCAAGCCTCACTGAATACGTTGGTTCGATCCGGATCGGAGAGTCGGGTCTATGGTGCCATCGACCAGTTGAGAACCAAACTGTCGAATCACGCGTTGATCCAATTCACGGCGACTCCGTTCGCGCCCCTTCTACTCGAGTCCGATGACCCGCTCTTTCCGAGATTCGTCGAGTTCCTCGAGCCCGGGTCTGGGTACACGGGAGGCCGTGAGTTCTTCATAGAGAAGTCCGACATGGTCGTCCGCTATATTTCGGCGGCTGACGAGCAGGCGCCGAAGAAGCTTCCAATCGAACTTCCCGGCAGCCTCGAGCGCGCGCTATGGAATTTCGTGATTGGCTCAGCAGTGCTGAGCACGACCATCAAGGACTCAACCCCAGTAAGTATGTTGGTCCACCCAAGCTCGCGCAAGGATGTTCAAGAGAGATACAACTTCCTCTTGATTCGAAAGCTCGCCCACATGGCAAAGGACGCGTCGCTGGCAACCTCAGCAGATGACCTGCCCGAGGTCGCGAAGGGCGAATTGAGCCGTTTGACAACTTCGGGAATTCCCCAGTTGGCGGGTGACGACCTGATCACCCAGATTCGATACGTATTGAGCGAGTTGAAGATATGGTTGCTGAATTCGGCCACTGCGGCGAAGAAGGTCGACTGGAACGTCTCGCCCTTCCACATTCTCGTTGGCGGAAACAAGTTGGATCGCGGGTTTACGGTCGAAGGCTTGACGGTCACTTACATGAATCGGCCGTCCAGCGACCAGATCGACACAATCGAGCAGAGGGCACGAGCCTTTGGGTATCGATCCGAGTTCCTCCCCTTCTGTCAGTTCTTCGCATCTGCGAGGACGGTCAAGATGCTGCGGGACATCGTCCTCACCGAGTACGACCTGCGCGCTCGCCTGCTCGACGCAGTCGCGGCAGGACGGTCGTTGGATCAATGGGCTCGAGAGATAGGGTTTCTCATCCCGGTGGGGTCGAAGCCAACCCGCGACGTCGTCGTCAGGGAACTCGCCGAGTCGCAATCAGGCTGGTACCAACATCGTCGCCCCTCGTTCGAAACGGAGACCATCGAGAAGAATTGGAGGCTGAGCGAAGGGTTGGGCCTGTTCGACGCCCCACTCAAGGACTTTGGCCGTCTCGTCTTCAGGGAGTTGACGATTCCAACCGATGATGCGGCAGCGTTCCTCCGCCAGTGGGGGTTCCTCTCAGGTGCAAACTCATGGCCCGCTGCTGACATCGTCCATCATTTCGAGAGGCAAGCGCAGTTCCAGGGGGAGGTTTCCGTCATCTTGATGGAACAGGATGCCGGCACCGCGGATGCCTATCCACGAATTCGACAGTGGCGAGACGACATTGGCTTTGTCAACCTATTCCAAGGGCGTGACACGAAGAGCGAGCCCGGCAAGTCTTTCTATCCTGGTGACGCATATCTGACCGAGATAACGGAAGACGCCTCAAGGCTCCTCATCCAAGTCCACCGAGTAGTTCGCCGGGACGAAGACGATGATCCAAGGTTGTTGACCCCGGCAATCTACCTAGGCGACCGCCAACTAGCAAGAAGGAAGTCAAGTGAGCACTGAGAACGCAATTCAGGGACTAGGCGAGGCCAGATCGATTGCTCTGGCCGACCTTCTACTGGACGATATGAATCCCCGCTTACCACCGAGCCAGCAAGGGCTATCCCAAGTCGATCTTGCGGTAGTACTGGAGATGGGCTTCGACGCGTTCACCGTGGCGGAATCGATAGCCCGTTTCGGCTTCTTCTCGAGCGAGCCGTTGATAGCGATCCCAGCCAAGGAAGAAGGAAAATTCATCGTGGTCGAGGGCAATCGTCGTCTGACGGCATTGCTCGGGCTCACACATGGGGACATGCGTTCAGAGTTTGCTACTCCAGAGCGGTGGGAGGAACTCGCCGCGGAATCCGAGATCACGAGGGAGACCAGAGTCCC
>Ga0182014_10003601_pt1 | contig 18422 bp, 14 predicted proteins | sample 612S2DmetaG_FD_120489 | JGI IMG/M metagenome (GOLD analysis project Ga0182014, IMG submission 120489) | Permafrost microbial communities from Stordalen Mire, Sweden - 612S2D metaG | ecosystem: Environmental > Terrestrial > Soil > Wetlands > Permafrost | place: Sweden: Stordalen | collected... | reverse complement strand
CGCAGTGTGTTACTAGGCGATTTCACTCTTGGACCCGACCGATCGCCTCTTCCCCAGTTCAGCCTCATCGATTTCGCCCTTCAAATCGCCGATGAACTGTCGAACGCGGGAGGAAGAGCCTGGTGGTCCCGCGCTAGGCGCGAACGGCGGCCAGAGGCTGCACTTCAGCCACCTCCTGGGCGAGCGCGCCCAGCCGGCGCCTTGCCTGCTTCGCGACACCGGCTGAGCGGTCGGCATGGTGCTAGACGACCAGCGATTGGCCACGGGCAGCGAAAGCGGCGAGCTCATCAAGGTAGGCATGTTTGACTGCCTTCGTCCCAGTTCGCACGTCGCCGTGCAGCGCTCGCCGAATGCCATGTCGGGATCAGCGAAAATGAGCTCACAGCCCGCAGTAGCCGCCAGCACCGCCGCCTCGCACGCTGCGGTGCCCTGCCGCCGACGCGCCTTCTCCGGGGGTCCCGGCTCCACGGCTTCATGGGCCTCCAGCCCATTCGCTGGCTTGGACTTCGCTATGTTCATCACGGTCATCCTGAGTGTCCCCCGGCTCCGCCCTCAGGTGGGTAATTACCGAGGCATGCTTCTCTCACCCCAGGTTGGCACACGGGGGCGGTGCCCAGATTCGCCAGCTTCAGCGACGCTCCAGAGCCCCAAAATCGGCCCCTCACGAGCAACGCGTGCACCTCGCCGTGCAACACCCCTGGTGGAGGCGCCGGGATTCGAACCCGGGTCCGAGAACGCGTCCCGCGAGACCTCTACGTGTGTAGCCCGGGAACTGATCTCGCCACCTGGACGCCCCCGGACGGGCTCCCAGCCGACCAGCCCCAGTTAGAGTCCCCGGGAACGCTGAGGCGCCACTCCCGAGCGAGCCCGCTGTATTTGCGTCGGGTCCGGAAGCCGCGGGCGCTCTTCCGGTCGACGTCGGGCCTAAGCCCGAGCTTTCGGCTTGGCTGCTAGATCAGATCAGGCAGCGTAGGCCAGAGCCGGTTGGCTCGAGTGGTTGGCAGTTAATGCCTTTTCCCGGTTTTACGAGCCCGGGGCTCGACACGCCATCTCGCAACCCACGTCCCCGTCGAAGCCACACGCCCCCACGAGAAGGTTGCCAGAGAACTATACCCCGGTCTTCCACTCCCTACGCACCGCCCGCTCCATCTGGCGCCGGGCCTCGCGCTCGGCCAGCGCCGCCCGCTTGTCGTAGGTGCGCTTGCCCTGCCCAACTGCCAGCCCCACTTTGACGTGGTTGTGGGAGAGGTGCAGGTCCAGGGGAACCACCGCCACCCCCGGCTGCCGCACCATCCCCGCCAGACGGTTGATCTCGCGGCGGTGGAGCAGGAGTCGGCGGGAGCGCCCGGGCTCATGGTTCTGGCGGTTGCCGAATGCGTAGGGCTGAATGTGGGCACCATGGAGCCACGCCTCGCCGTGCTCGATCCGGACATAGGCCTCGGTGATCTGGGCCCCGCCCTGGCGCAGCGACCGGATCTCGGTCCCCCGCAGCTCGATCCCCGCCTCGATCTGCTCCAGGATCAGGTACTCGTGCCGGGCCCGGCGGTTCTTGGCCAGCAGCCGCTCGACCTCGGCCTCAGGCACGATCCCCACCTCGGCCCACCCGCTGGCGCCCTCTGAGGAAGGCGCCAGGGCTCATGGCCGGGCCTCCGGGCGGCTGGATCAGCTCCACCCGAAAGGCTGCGTCCCCAGTCCCCACCAGGAGCCAATCGTGCCCCTGCTCCAGCAGCTCGCCGGGGGTGGCGGCGATCGCTTCCGAGGACAGATCCTCGGGCGCGCCGCGGAGCAGCTTCACCCGCACGCCTCCCAGCGGCACCGTCACCCCCGGCCAGGGAAGGAGGGCCCGGAGGTGCCGGTCGATCTCGTCGGAGCCGAGCTCCCACTCCAGGCGACCGGCCTGCCTTCCCAAACGGTGCGCGTAGGTGGCGCCGGACTCCAGCTGGGGGATCTCCTCCACCCCCTCCCCCTCAAGGCGGTCCAGCACCTGGACGGCCAGTTGCGCACCCAGCTGGGCCAGCCTGACCGTGAACTGGGCAGTTGTCGCCCCGGCCGGGACCGGGAGCGCCTGCTGGGCCAGGATCGGGCCGGCGTCCATCCTCTCCCCCATCCGAAAGACGGTAACCCCGGTTCGGTAGTCGCCGGCCAAGATCGCGGCCGCGACCGGCGAGGCTCCCCGATGTCGGGGCAGGAGCGACGGATGCACCCCCAGCCCGCCATGGGCGAGCGAGCGGAGAACGTCGAGCGGGACCAGCTGACCGTAGGCTGCAACCACCAGGGCCTCCGGCTCCAGCTTGGCCGGCGACTCCCGCCAGAAGTCCCAGGTGAGCCTCGATGGTTGCTCCACCGGCAGACCCAGTCTCCGCGCCTCCTCCTTCACCGGCCGAGGGGCGGCTGCGCCTCGGCTACCGGCGCGGTCGGGCGCGGTCAGGACCTGGGTCACCTGGTGGTCCGAGGCCGCCAGCGCCCGCAGCACCGGCACCGAGAACTCCGCCGAGCCGGCGAACACGACGCGCACCGAGACACCTCCAGAACTGCGATGGCCCTCGCTGCCCTCGGGGCCGGCAGGGTAGGCTCACAGTCTCCCAGCCCCAGAGCCGGTCTGCACTGCCCGGCCGGATCCGGGGCTGGCGGTAACGACCCGGGTCAGGCGGGATCGACATCGATGGCCCAGCCCCGCCCTGAGGGGAGGTAGGGCCGAACCGCCTCCAGCCGGGGCGCCCGGATGGTCAGCTGCCAGCGGTAGAGGGAGCGGAGCCGGGGGATGAAGGCGGGACTCGGGCCCATCACCTCGACCCCGGTCCCCTCCAGCAGGCGCCGCAAGCGCTCTGCCTCCAGCTCGGCCTCGTCGTGGGCCTGCCGCTCCAGCTCGGAGCTGCGGGTGAGCACCAGCAGCCTGGTGAACGGGGGAAAGTGGAGCTGCCGCCGCGCCTCCAGCTCCAACTCGGCGAAGCCCTCGTAGTCGTGGGCGCTGGCCAGCTGGACCGCGGAATGGTCGGGGCTGTAGGTCTGGAGGATCACCTGGGCGGGCTCATCACCCCGCCCGGCCCGCCCGGCGACCTGGGTCAGGAGGGAGAAGGTCCGCTCGGCGGCCCGGAAGTCCGGGAAGTGCAGGGCGATGTCGGCGTTGACGATCCCCACCAGCCGCACCCCGGGCAGGTCCCAGCCCTTGGCCACCATCTGGGTCCCGATCAGCAGATCGGCGCCACGGCTCGCGAAAGCCTCGTAGATCTCCCGGTGGGCATCACGGTGACCGACCGTGTCCCGGTCCATGCGCAGGATCCGGGCCTGGGGCCACCGCTCTCTGGCCTCGGCCTCGATCCGCTCGGTGCCGGCACCCAGGGCCCGAAGCAGCCGGCTCCCGCACGTGGGGCAGAGCTCGGGCAGCTCCACCTGGTGGTCGCAGTAGTGGCAGGCGCAGATCCGGCCCGCCTGGTGCAGGGTGAGCGAGACCGAGCAGTTGGGGCAGCCCAGGGCCTCGCCACAGCTCCGGCAGAGCACCACGCTGGAGGTGCCCCGCCGGTTGAGGAAGAGGATCCCCTGGCCCCCCTCCTTGAGGGTCTCGGTGACCAGCTCGGCGAGCCGCCGGGAGAAGGGCGAGCGGTTGCCCCAGGCCAGCTCCTCGCGGAGGTCCACCACCTCCACCGGGGGGAGCGGCCTGCCGCCGAACCTCTCCGCCAGCCGGAGCAGCCGCAGGCCCTTGCCCCCGACCGCCTGGTGGTAAGACTCCAGCCTGGGGGTGGCGCTGCCCAGAACCACCGGAACCGAGAGGATCCGGCCCAGGTGGCAGGCGACGTCGGCCGCCTGGTACCGGGGCATGGCGTCGTACTGCTTGTACGAGGAGGAGTCCTCCTCGTCCACGATCACCACCCCAGGCTGGGGCATGGGCGCGAAGATCGCGCTCCGGGAGCCCACCACCACCTTGGCTTCGCCAGCCCTCACCCTTCGCCACTCCCTCCCCCGCGCGGAGGGCGAGAGCCCGGAGTGGAGCACCGCCACCACCCCGGGAAAGTGGACCGCGAACCGCTTCTCGGTCTGGGGGGTGAGCGAGATCTCCGGCACCAGCACGATGGCCCCCTTGCCCTGGGCCAGGGCGGCCTTGATGGCGGCCAGGTAGACCTCCGTCTTGCCCGAGCCGGTGACCCCGAAGAGGAGGAACTCCTCGGACCTGGACCAGGAGATGGCGTCCCGGATGGGGGCGAACACCAAGTCCTGCTGGGGCGTCAGCACCAGCTCGGCCTGGCTGGGAGGGGAGGGCGCTGCCCGCAATGCACCGTCCCGGGCCCGGGAGCGGCGCGTCGAGCTCGGCTTGCCGGTGCGGAGTGCCGGCGGGATCATGGCCCGAACCACCTCCGGCAGGGGGCAGAGGTAGTGGGACGCGATCCACTGGGCCAGACTGATCTGGTGGGGCAGCAGCAGCGGCTGCTCGTCCCGGATCCGCTCCAGGGGCCGGAGATCGCCCACCGGGGAGTCCTCCACCAGCTCGACCACGAAGGCGAAGACCCGTCGCCGGCCGAAGGGCACCACCACCCGCTGGCCCAGGCGGATCTGATCGGCAAGCTCCGGGGGAACCTGGTAGTCGTAGAGGCCGGAGGGCGGCCCAGCGGGGAGGTCAGGGGAGACGCGGGCGACCCTGGGGACGCGCGCCGTCACCGGGAAGGGGGCTGGCTCGGGAGCTCACCGGCCAGCCGCTGGGCCTCGTCCAGGATCTGAGCCGCGATCTGGGACTTCGGCTGCCAGCCCAGCTCGACCACCCGTCCATCCCGGGCCAGAAGGGTGGCCTCGGCCGAATCCCCCCCCATCGCCGAGTGCTCACCGGAGACCGGGTTGGCCACCATCAGGTCGCAGCCCTTGCTGCGCAGCTTGGCCAGGCCCCGCTGGCGCACCTCCTCGGTCTCGGCGGCGAATCCCACCACGATGCAGCCGGGTGGCCGCTCCGCCATCAGCTGGGCCAGGATGTCCGCATTCCGGACCAGCCGCAGCTCCAGCACCGCCGCCTGCCCGCGGTGGATCTTGCGTTCGGAGGGTCTCTCCACCCGGAAGTCCGCGACCGCGGCGGCCATCAGCAGGAGGCGGGCTCGGGGGAGCAGCCGGCGGCACGCCTCCAGCATCTGGGCAGCGGTCTCCACCCTGGTGATCGCGACCCGGGGCAGCTCCGGCTGGACTTCAGCGGCCGTGACCAGATGGACCGTGGCGCCCCTGGCCGCCGCTTCGGCGGCCAGCTTCTCCCCCATCCGCCCGCTGCTGCGGTTGCCCAGGTAGCGGACCGGGTCGATCGGCTCACGGGTGCCTCCGGCGGTCACCAGCACCTCCCAGCCGCGAAGTGGCCCGTCGGCCCCCAGGAGTTCAAGCACCGCAGCCAGGATCTGCGCCGGCTCGGCCATGCGCCCCTCCCCCTCCCTGCCCGAGGCGAGCCGGCCCCGGACCGGCCCTACCACCTGGGCGCCCCTTTCGACCAGGGTCGCCAGGTTCTCCTGGGTGGCCGGGCTCCGCCACATCCCGGTCTCCATGGCCGGGGCCAGGATCACCGGGGCCGAGCTGGCCAGCAGGCTGGCGCTGACCACGTCGTCGGCAAGCCCGGCCGCCAGCCGGGCCAGGGTGGAGGCGGTGGCCGGCACCACCAGGTGACACTCGGCCCAGCTGGCCAGCTCGATGTGGGCCATCCCATGGCCCTCTCCCTCCTCCTCCGCGCCGCGGCCGCGCCTGGCCGGCAGCAGCCGCCAGGCCACCCGATTGCCCGAGAGCGCCCGCAGGGTTGTCGGAGAGATGAACGAGGTGGCCGCCGGGGTCATGGCGACCCGGACCTCGGCACCCTGGCGGCGGAGCGAGGTGATCAGCTCGGGCACCTTGACCACCGCCACCCCCCCGCAGACGTGGAGGGCGATCCTCCTCCCCTCCAGCGGCGCTCGTCCCAGCTCAGCCATCTCGACGCAATTGTGGCAGGCGGCCGCGCCGGGTCAGGACCGGTCGCGCGGCATTTCGGCCAGGAGCCGCGCGATCTCCTGAGCCGCCCGGCCGACGTCGTCGTTCACCACCAGGTGGTCGTACCAGCTCGATGCAGCCAGCTCGCGCTCCTGGTCCCTGGTGCGGATGGCCAGTTCCTCGGGACTCTCGGTCTCGCGCCTCCGCAGCCGCTCCACCAGCGCCTCCCGGGAGGGTGGGGCCAGGAAGATGAAGAGAGCGTCGACCCCGGCGGCCTTGATCTTGGCCGCGCCCTGCACGTCGATCTTGAGGAGGACGTCTTCACCGCGACCGAGGAGAGCTGCGACCCGGGCCGAAGAGGTTCCGTAGTCGTGGCCGTGGACCACGGCGGTCTCCAGGAACTGCTGGCCCGCCTTCATCGCCGCGAAGGTCTGGGGGTCCACGAAGGAGTAGTCCCGGCCGTCCTCCTCGCCCGGCCGGCGGGTCCTGGTGGTGAAGGCTGCGGGGCGGCACAGGTTGGGGACTAGCCTCAGCAGCTCCAGGATCACGGTGTCCTTGCCCACGCCACTGGGACCGGAGAGCACGATCAGCCGCCCAGGAGGAGGACTCGTCGACATCTGGCAGTGGAGGTTAGGGGATCCAGGGCCAGACGGCCATGGTGCCGGGTTCGCCGCCCACCGCCAGGCGGAGTTCTTCGAGGTCCTGGGGGAGCCGGCTGACGAACTCCATCTCGCGCCCGTCCACCGGGTGCTGGAGGTGGAGCATGGCGGCGTGGAGCGCCGGTCGCGTTGAGTGGGCCACGCCCTCCCGGCGGTACAGGTCGTCACCGGCGAGGGGCCTGCCGATGTAGGAGAGATGGGCCCGGATCTGGTGGGTCCGCCCGGTCAGAAGCCGCAGGCGCAGGGAGGTGTGGCCAGGGAAGCGCTCCAGCACGGTGAACTCGGTGATTGCCTCTCGCCCCCCCGGCACCACCGCCATCCGGGTCGGCCGTCGGGGATCTCTGGCCAGAGCAGCCTCGATCCGGCCACGGTCCTCCTCGAACCCTCCCTCGACCAGGGCCCAGTACTCGCGGCCCATGGCCCGGCTCCGGAGTTGCCGGGCCAGCGCCCGGTGCGCCTCCTCGGTTCGGGCCAGCACCAGGAGCCCACTGGTACCCCGGTCCAGCCGGTGCACGATGCCGGGGCGCTCCGCCCCACCGGCCCTCGACCAGGGACCTCCCCAGCTCTCCGCCAGCTGGGCCAGGGTTCCCTGGCGGTGACCGGGGCCGGGGTGGACGACCATCCCCTCCGGCTTCTCCACCACCGCTATGGCCTGATCTTGGTAGACGACCTTGAGCTCGCCCGGCGGGGCGAGGGGCTCCTCCTCGCGACGTTCCTCGCCGACCCGGACCAGGACGCCCCGGTGAACCGGCTGCGAGGGCCGCCTCTCCACCCGGTTGTCGAGGGAGACCAGGCCTTGGCGGACCAGGCGCTGGATCTGGGCTCGGGGCAGCCCCAGGCGGCCCACCAGAAAGACGTCGAGGCGTAGCTCCGCCTCGGCTGCGGTGGCTGGCTCCAGAGGGCGCAGGGCTTCGCCGGGTGGCTCCTCAGGCATCGCCGCGGCCGCCCAGCGCGATCCGAATGACCACGATCACCATCCCCACCGTGACGCCCGAGTCGGCCACATTGAAGACCGGCCAGTGGGGCAGCTGCATGAAGTCCACCACATAACCCTGGGTGATCCGGTCCAGAGCGTTGCCGACCGCCCCGCCCAGCACCATCCCCACCCCCGCCTGGACCCACCAGGGCTCCCCGGATAGCGGGCGCCAGCGCGCGGCGATGGCGACGACCACCACCACCGCCACCACCAGGAAGAGCCACTGGGCGTTGGGAAGGAGGCTGAACGCCGCCCCGCGGTTCTCGGCGTAGTAGATGTGGATCGGGAGCGACGGCCAGAGCTGCTGCCCGGGGAAGAGAGCGTGGCTGACCCAGAACTTGGTGACGCGGTCGAGCGCGAAGACCAGGGCCGCCGCCACCGCGGTCCAGACTGGCCAGTGCCGGGCTTCGGGCAGGCACCGGCCTTTGGCGGGCCCCACCTCCGAAGGCTCAGCCGCGCTTGGCCTCCTTGCAGGGGACGCACCTGGTGGCATAGGGCACGGCCTTCAGCCGCTCGATGTCGATCTCCTTGCCGCAGCTCTGGCAGAGGCCGTACTCGCCCCTATCCAACCTGCGCAGGGCGTCCTGACACTGCTGGCGCATCTGGAGCAGGTTCTCCCGGATCGCCTGGAGCCGTTCGTGCTCCTCCATATCCCCGGCGTGCTCGGTGGGGTGCTCCTTGAAGGGCGCCTCCCGACCCGCCCCGTTGGCGATTGCCCCGGTCAGCTGGGAAAGCTCGTGCTCGAGCCGCGCCTTCTCAGATTCCAACTCGCGACGGATCCCGGCCAGGTCGCGCTCACGGCTGGCGGCGGCAATCTCAGTCATGCTCGAAGTTCCTTCCTGAACATCCCCGGGCCAGGAGCCCAGCTCCACTGAGGGCACCCTCTGCTACCTGGGGGCGGCTGCATTATGGGCCGTCTCCAGCCCTATGGGAAGACCCCCAGCTCACTCAACCTGCGCCCCGGCCAACCGCTGCAGCGCCACCCAGATCGCATGATCGGGGACCCTGAGCTCGCAGGGCTCTCCGAATCCGTCCGGCGGCCGGGTGGCGGACCCCAGCCGCTCCAGGGAGCTGACGAAGCACTGGGTCCGGAGCTGCTCGCGTCCCGCCTCGATCGCATCCCCCAGCTCGTCGTCGCTAGCGTAGACCACCCGAATGAGCTCGCCGGGCCGGAGTCCGCTCTTGCGCCTGAGGTCCTGGAGCTGACGCACGAAGGTCCGAAGCAGCCCCTCGCGACGGAGGGAGGGGGTCAGCTCGAAGTCGAGGTGCACCTCCACCCTGGACCCGTCCTCCCCCTTGGTGCAGACCACCTCGACCACGTTGAGCTCCTCGGCCAGGACCGCCACCAGCGTGGGAGCCAGCTCCGCCCCCTCCACCACCGCCCGGGCCAGCGGCTGCCGGATCGGCATCCGCTGCCGCTCCCGAAGCGCGCGGGCGTCCTCGGCCAGCCGCCGCACCAGGGCCATCTGATCCAGCAGATCGCGGTCAAGCCGGCCCGGCGCCGGGCTGGGGTAGTCCTGGAGATGGACCGAGACCGGCCCCTCGGCGCCGTCCGGGTTGAGAGTTCGGAAGATGGCATCGGCAACGAAGGGCGTGAAGGGCGCCATCAGCCGGGCGGTCTGGGAGAGCACCTCGTGGAGGGTGGCGCAGCTGGCGCCGACCTCTGCCGGCGTGCCCCGGAAGCGGCCCCGCGAGCGCCGCAGGTACCAGGTGCTGGTGTCGTCGACGAGCGCGGCGATGGCCCGGCAGGCGGTGTTGGCGTCGTACCCGTCGAGGGCCGGGAGCACCTCGGCCACGGTCTCCTCCAGCCGGGCCAGAATCCAGCGGTCCAGGGGATGGCGCTCCCCCAGGGCAGGGGCCCCCGAGCCCGGCTCCCAGCCGGCCAGGTTGGCATAGGTGACCAGGAAGCTCTGGGCGTTCCAGAGCACGTTGAGGAAGCGCAGCGCGGTGGCCGCCACCCGCTGCACCGAGATCCGGTACTCCAGCCCCACCGAGACCGTGGTGTAGAACCACCAGCGGACCGCGTCGGCTCCGGTCTTCGAGATTAGGTCGAAGGGGTCGACCACGTTGCCGCGGGATTTGGACATCTTCCGGCCCTGCTCGTCCACCACCAGGCTGGGCACCACGACATTGCGGTAGGCGGGCTGGTCGAAGAGCATCACCGACTCCGCCAGCAGGGTGTAGAACCAGCCCCTGGTCTGGTCCAGCGCCTCGCTGATGAAGTCGGCCGGGTGGTCAGCCGAGAACCGCTCCCGGTTCTCGAACGGGTAATGCCACTGGGCGAAGGGCATGGCCCCGCTGTCGTACCAGCAGTCGATGACCTCCGGGACCCGGCGCATCTCTCCGCCGCACTCGCAGAGCAGGGTGAGCTCATCGATGAAGGGCTTGTGTACGTCGGTGCCGGGCGCAAGCCCCAGCTCCTCCAGACTGCCGATGCAGCGCTGCTCCTGGCAGCTGCCACAGATCCAGATCGGGAGCGGGGTGCCCCAGTAGCGGGCCCGGGAGAGGTTCCAGTCCTGGAGCGACTCCAGCCAGTTCCCCATCCGCCCGTCTCGGAGGTGGGACGGGACCCAGTGGACCGAGCCGTTGTGCCGGATCAGCTCCTCCTTCACCGCGGTGGTGCGGATGAACCAGGAGTCGAGGGCGTAGAAGAGGAGCGGGGTATCGCAGCGCCAGCAGAACGGGTAGGTGTGCAGGATCCGCTCCGCCCGGTAGACCAGTCCCCTCCGCTCCAGCTCGGCCGTGATCAGGGGGTCGGCGTCCTTGACGAAAAGCCCCTGGAAGTCGCTGACCAGGGGCAGGAACCGGCCATCCAGCCCAACTGTGTGGCGGACCACGATCCCGGCCTCCTGGCAGAGCCGCAGGTCGTCCTCGCCGTAGGCGCCGGCGGTGTGGACCACTCCAGTCCCCTCGTCGGTGGCGACGAAGTCGCCCGCCAGCACCTGAAAGGCGGCCGGCTGCTGGGGCAGGTACTTGAAGAGGGGCTGGTAACGGAGACCCAGCAGGTCCCGGCCCCTTATCTCCTCCTCCACCTCGAAGCCGGCCTCCAGGACCTCGAGTCGGGACTTGGCGAGGATCAGGTGCTCCTCGCCCTGGCGCACCTTGACGTACTCGATCTCGGGCCCGACCGCCAACCCCAGGTTGCCGGGCAGCGTCCAGGGCGTGGTGGTCCAGGCCAGGATGCTGGTGGTGGGGTCCTCCGCCAGCCGGAAGCGGATGGTGAGCGCGGGATCCGGGGTGTCGTCCCGGTAGGCCCCGGGCTGGGCCAGCTCGTGGCTGCTGAGCGACGTCTGGCAGCGGGGACAATAGGGGGCGACCCGGTAGCCGCGGAAGAGCCAGCCCCGATCGTGGATCTGTTTCAGACTCCACCAGACCGACTCGATGTAGTCGGTGTCGAAGGTGCGGTAGGCGCTCTTGAGGTCGAGCCAGAACCCGATCCGGTCGGTCAGCCGCTCCCACTCGTCGATGTACTTCATGACGTTGGCGCGGCAGAGCCGGTTGAACTCCTCCACACCCAACTGCTCGATCTCCTGCTTGGAGCCGATCCTCAGGCTGCGCTCCACCTCCAGCTCGACCGGGAGCCCGTGGGTGTCCCAGCCACCCCGGCGCTCCACCAGCCGGCCCTGCATCTGCTGGTAGCGCAGAAAGCAGTCCTTGAAGGAGCGGGCCAGGACGTGGTGCACGCCGGGCAGCCCGTTGGCGGTAGGCGGGCCCTCGTAGAAGACGAATCGGCGGGCACCGCCGCGCTGCTCCAGGCCGCGCTCGAAGATTCGCTCCCGCCGCCAGAACTGGAGGACGCTCTCCTCCAGATCGGGGAAGCTGACCGGGTTGGCGACCGGCTCAAATGCCGACATCAGGGCGCGTTGCAATCTCCACTGGGAGCTCTTCCTCCCGCTGGGAACGGGAGCGAGGTGAGGGCAGGGTAGCATCCCGGGCAGGTCAGCTCGCCACCCAGCGACCCGAGGCCGACCACGCGGCGGGGCCCGCGGCTGGGGCGATCTGTGACGCACGCGGGCCGGGACGGCCGCGCCCGCAGTGGGCCGACCGGTAACGGCGCCGCCACAAGTCGCCCGCAATCGGCCTCCCAATCCCTTCGAGGCGGCTGTGAGAGCGTACAAATCCAGCCAATGCAATCAACCACCAGGCGGGCCGTGAGCCTGGTCAGCCTCGCCGTGCTGCTCAGCTACGTGATCCTAGTGGCCCTGCGGATCGATCAGCAGACGTTGGTGCCGGACTACGCCGCCTTCTACGCGGTGGCCAAGGCGCTGGTGGCAGGTGGGCTGAGCGCCTCCCACAACCTCTACTCACTGCGCTTCCAGCTGGCCGCCACGAAGTTTCTCAGCCACGGCCCCGGGCATGCCTACGTCGTGCCCTTCGTGGCCCTCCCGCCCGCCGCCTGGGCGGTCATCCCCTTCACCTGGCTCTCGCTCTGGCCCTCGTTCTACCTCTGGGACACAATCTGCCTCGGACTCTGTGTCATCGGTACCTTCTGGCTCGCCCGCCACGAGCAGCTGGGCCTGGACGCCACTCCCTTGGCGCTGGCGCTATTGGCCTCCTACCCCACTTACACATCGCTGGGGGATGGCGAGTACGACCTTCTCTGGCCGCTGTGCCTGGCCCTTTTCACCTTCGCCTGGAGCTGCAGCTCGGCCTGGGGCCGCTGGCCGCGGACGGCGGCCGCCAGCTTCCTGTTCGCGTTCAAGCCCGACCTGCTGCTGTTGCTGGTGGTGCCAGCGGTGGCGGCCTGGCGACGGCGGGCGGTGCGCGAGGCAGTCGTCTGCCTGGCACTCCTGGCGGGAGTGACGGTCGCGCTGGTGGGGATCCCGGGGCTGCTACGACTGCCCCACATCGAGTCCTACACGCTCTTCAGTCGCTTCCCACCGACCCAGGACGAGACCGTGCTGGGAATCTTCTGGAGGATCACCGGCCACGGAGCCATGACTCAGGATCTGGCCTGGGCCTCGCTGGCCCTGGCGCTGCTTGGGTTGAGCTGGGCCTGGTGGCACAACCCACCCCAGAGCTCCCGGGATTGGAAGCTGGCGCTCACCAGCACCGTCTGTCTGTCACTGCTGGTCGCCCCCCACAGCCTCCACCACGATCTGCTCCTGCTGGTCGGCCCGGCGGTCTGGACCGCAGCGGTGCTCAAGGACTCGGGGCGGAGCCTCAGGTGGCTCGCCGGCTGGATCGTCCTCTTCAACGCCGCGATCCTAGTCGATGCCAGTCCCAGGTTCACGCTGCCCATCCCGATCACCCCGATCGTCCTTCTGCTTGCCGCTTTGGTGGCCTGGTGGGCACGGCGCTCCCTGGCCCGAGCGCCTGCCGGGGCAGTCTCGGAGAACGCCACCGGCTCCCCCGCCCCCGGCTGATCATCGGGCGGTGCCGCCCGGCTCCGCCGGGCAAACGATTTCGGAGACCCATCCCAACACAGTTGCCACAGAACTCAGGAGGGAGTCAGCGTCCCCCTGACCGGCCACTGGGGCGCGAACACCTGGAGCCTGGACCCCGTTTCCGAGTCCCTACGGAGCATCGCCAGCGCCGGCAGGGGAATCCGGCGTGCTGCGTGGCACGGACAAGCGGATAGTCCCCCGGCAACTTCCCGACACCGACGCCACCCAGGACCACAGCGAGGCTGCCCGGCACCGGACTCAGTGCCACAAGGACGTCCACGTGCTTCTTCTTGGCCCGGCCGCTGAGCGACGCGTCCAAACGCTCGGCGTCGCCATCGGCCAGCACGACGAACTCGCCCGCGCCCGGCGGTGGACGGATCCGCTTCCCATCCTGGCGGGCAGCCCCCTCGCCGTGGATAAGCCGCATGGTGCACTGTGTCCTGGAGTCGCGGACACTCGGCAGGTCCCTGTCGTACCTGCTTCGCCCAGCTCCTTGGCCACTGGACGAGACTTCTCAACGACCCCGTGCGGAACGCTCCCCACCTGCCAACCACCCTCGCGCAGACGAACGGCTCCCGCGTACTGGCCCTGTTCCTCCACTATCAGTTCTCCAGTCAGCCGGTCGCCTAGCGATGGATGATCGTGGTGATCTCCGCTACGTGGTTGGTAGTCCTAACCGCCTCTGAGCCCTAGTCCCGCCCAGTGAGAGTAGGCCATGCCAACCAGCTCGGCGAGATCGGGGCGGCCTTCGTGCGCCCGAGAATGGAGTAAGGCTGCTGTGTGAAAGTCACCGCTGGGATCCCCGGTGAGCCGGCGACCGGCTCGAGGACGACCTCCCGTTGCCAGTGCCCAGGACAGTGGAAGCACCGGTGGCGGTAGCCCCTCGGGCACCGGTGAGGGATCAGCCTCGGGGCAGGGTCGGTCACGTTTCATCGAGTGGCGTAAGTAGCGGGCCGAGATGAGGCCCGCGGCGGTGGGCAGCAAAACGGCCACCGTGCAACCGACCCCCTTCACAGAACAGGAGACACGATGACCCCCACCAGCATGCCACTCGACGCCCTGCTTGACTACGTCTCGGACCCGGACCAGGACACTTTGCGAGAGATCCTGGAGCACACCCTGCAGGCCCTGATCGAGGTGGAGGCGGCTGGGGTGGTGGGAGCCCAGCCCCACGAGCGCAGCGAGGGCCGGGTGCCGTGCCGCAACGGGCACCGTCCCCGGATCCTGGACACCCCGTTGGGGCGGCTGGAGCTGGGGATCCCCAAGCTCGGCCGGGGGAGCTTCCTGCCCAGCTTGCTGGAGCCCTGGTGTCGGATCGAGCGAGCCCTCTGGGCGGTGATCCAGGAGGCCTGGGTGCACGGGGTGAGCACCAGCAAGGTCGTCGACCTGGTGGCGGCGATGGGGGTTGCCATGTCTCTAAGAGCGGGGTGAGCCGGATCTGCCAGGAGCTGGACCAGGAGCTGGCGCTGTTCCGGGACCGGCCCCTGAACGACGCCGCCTACCCCTACGTCTGGCTCGGCGCCACCTACGGGAAGGTGCGCCAGGGCGGTCGGATTGTGAGCCAGGCCGTGGTGGTGGCGACTGGGGTGCCGGAGACGGGCGAGAAGGAGGTCCTGGGGTTGGCGGTTGGCGCCAGCGAGACCGAGGCCTTCTGGGTGGAGTTCTGCTGGCAGCTGGTGGCCCGAGGCCTGCACGGCGTGCAGCCGGTGATCTCGGATGCCCATGAGGGGTTGCGAGCGGCGCTGGCCCAGTGCTTCGCCGGCGCCAGCTGGCAGCGTTGCACGGTGCACTCCCTCCGCAATGTGGTGGTGGCCTGCTCCCGCCCGGATGGCCGGGCGGCGCTGGCGCTGGTGAAGACGGTGTTCGCCCAGCCCACCCAGCAGGCCGCGAGCCAGGCGATCTCCCAAGCACTGGAGCTGCTCCAGCCCCGCTACCCCAAGGTGGCCAAACTCCTCCGGGATGCCGAAGCCCACATCCTCTCCTACCTGGCCTTCCCCAGCGAGCACTCGCGCTCGATCCGCTCCACCACCGCCCTGGAGCGGGTGAACGCCGAGATTGACCGCAGGGCCAAGGTGGTGGGCATCTTCCCCAATCCAGCCTCTCTGCTGAGGCTTTCCACTGCGGTTCTCCAAGATCAACACTACGAGTGGCAGGACAGCCGCTGCCACTTCTCCCAACAGTCCATGGCCCGGCTGGACCCCAGCGCCGATCCCCGGCTCACCAACCCCCTAACCGCAGGGCTGGCCGCCTGATGAATCGACCCCTGAGTTCCGCCTGCTTCTATACCACTGTCCGGACTGACTGCTCACACGCTGCGCTGAAACCCACGGTGGCTGCTGGTTACTGGGGTGGCGTCGTCCTGCGTCCTGCCGCGCTGCTCGCTGACTGGACAGATCGATGGAATTGCCTTGGCGCTGGAGATCCTGGCACTTCTCAGTGCGGTAGGAAGGCGGCCCGTGGCGTTAGGCGGTCTCTCAGTCGCGGTAGCCTTGCTCAAGCCTCAAGTTCTTTGGCTTGCACCCGTCACGCTACTCATCGCCCTGACGAGAAGGCGACAGCGCCGCCGCTTTGCCATTGGGGGTCTGACAGCCGTCCTGCTGTTGGTCGGGCTCCCCGCCGTGGTCTACCCGGGACGCTCGCAGGGGTCAGCACACAGCCTCGCGGGTCTCGTGTCGTCCATCCAGACGGTGCAGCTTGATTTGGCGGGGCTGCCCGGACTCCTGCGCTTTGCCCCCACAGGCTGGGGCTTTGAGCCGTCTTTGACGAGCCCCATAACTCTGCTGAGAGTGTCTGTGGGGATAGCGAGTGTGGGGTGGCTGGTGTGGCGAACCGGGCATGCCTCCCGTTGGACGGAGCTCAGCCCCCTCAACTGGTTGATGTGGGCGGTCGTGCTTCAAATGGGCGTGTGGTTCCTGGTTTCCCCCTAGGGCCCCAGCAACGATATGCTGGTACTCGCACACCTGCTGGCAGTTGCCCTCGGTCGGGATGGCGGCAGCCGGGGGGCAGCGTGAGGCTTGCGGCTCAGGTTGTCTCACCCGAGTCCTTTCCGATTCTTGACCCCGGCGAGCCCATCGGACCACTGTCAGTAGCTAGCACGGCGGTGCTGGCGCTGGTCCTCTTCGCATGGAGCCGGTCCCCTTGGCGCGGCTCACACCAATCGGCCCATGCTGCGGGTTACGCGGCGCGCCCAGGGTCGCCAGACTTCAGCATCGGGGAGTCGGACGGCTGCCTGAGGGCGGGGATTGTCTGCTGCACACGACCATCCCTCAAGTCACCGGTTCCGGGCGCGAGTCCAGCCCAGGCGACCTCGGGCCAGGTCAAGAACCGGTCCACTGATGAGGCCGCCAACGCATGACGTCGAAAGGCATCGAAAACGGGGGGACTCCGGTAACATTCACAAGGACCGGACAGGCAGCGCCGTCGGCGCGCCTATACCTCGGGTGCGTCCGTTCGCGGACTCGAAGGGGACACTATGGAGACGCCCGAGGCAACTGAGACAGGGGCCGCGACCACATGCTCCACATGCCACCAGCCGATCAGGATCGCTGGACTTAGCCAGAACAGCGGAAGGAAATAGAAAGCGTTACCTCGCCAGCTCAAAGCGAAGGCTCCCCACACGGCTGCAGCACAAGCCCAGCGCCACTTTGGCTGCCACCACGCAAGTCCGGCCAGGCCCGCGACAGCGGCTGCAAATAGCGCGAAGAAGGGCCAGGAAGGGGGGTAAGGATAGTGTGTGAGAGCACCAAGTGCGATCCCGAGCGGAAACTCCGGAAGCGTCACAAAGTGCCACAATTGCACGAGCAATGAGTGGTCCCAGACCAGCCATGGCGCCAATCCCGCCATGGTGCTACCAACTAGCCATCCGAGCCGCACCCGCCAGTTGGGTGTCCGTAGGATCAGGGTCAGCCACCCCGGGACGACGATCCACGCCAGAGGATTAGACAAGAGTGCAACACCCATCCAAATGGCACTGGCACGCGGACGATCCAGCCATGCGAACGCCACGATCAGACTTGCATAGGCGAGCACCTCCGAATCACCATTGAACGCCGCGACGAACATGGCCAACCCTAGCATCTGAGGGATCGCCAAGAGCATGCGATTGGGCGTCGGTCGCCACCAAACGAGCGCTAGAAGGACGACGAGGACTGCAAGGATGTACCAGGTTGTGAGCTGCCACCCGGCATAAGCGACAGGTAGCATCCATAGAGCGGCCAGGGGCGGATAGCCGTATCGAGGGAACCCCTCGGATGACCCAGTAGATATATCTCTGTGCTCAACTGTGGTAATCGCCGCTCTCGTGGGGTACCCGTGCTCGGCAAAGGGCCCAACGCGCAGGGGGGTTAGGTCGGGAGCCGAAAAGGCGAGCGAAGCCATGCATTCAGGCTCTCCCTCCAGCCAAGGGTCGGCCCCGTGCCAAAGGGCCTGGGCTGCGCAGCGTATAGACGGAGCTTGGTCGTCCTGGACCGATGAATGCAGTAGAGCTGGGGCGATCGTCCAAGCCATAAGGCACAGTGCAGCCACAAAGCACGCCCACTGAGCGCGGGCACCCAGCAGCCAGCGACCTCGTGATGCGTGTGGTGCGCATGAACGCCAGACCAGCGCAGATGCTCCCAGGACAATCAGGATCGCCACCCAGTGAGGAGCGCCTAGCAAATCGGCCACTGCCAAGCCGCCCAAGTAAAGCACGAAGGCACCCAGTAACCCTTGGGCAGGCCTGTGAAGCGCCGCAACCTCCTGCCGATCGGAGGCGCTATCGGAGGCGGGAGTCCTCAAGGTCATCTGATGGCTAGACTTCAGGCCGAAGTGGGCTCCAGCCCGCGATGTGTGGCTTTGCCCGATCCGTATTCAACCGCGGGCCACCATACCAGCCAACTGAGAACTGATGCCATGGTGGAGAAAATCGGACCCCTTACCTACGGCCTGTCACCTGCCCGGGCGGAGTCCAGGTCGAGGGCTGGATCGGACCGACCCTTACTTACCTCGGTCCTCCCGAGACCAACGGCTCCGTGCAGTCCATGGGGCCTTGGGAAGCCGAGGCCATGACCTGCAGGACGCCGAGGCGCCGAGCCCTGGGGATGGTGGTGTGGCACTAAGCAGCTCCGCGCCCCAAAGGGTTTCCTTCCGGACGGCCTCTCAGTCGCCGCTGACCTGGAGAGCATGGCTGGGGCACCCGTGGGGGGCCGAGCGTGTGAGAAGTGCCCACCGGCTCGTGCGCCCAAGCCACCTCAGGAAAGAGAGCGCCGGGGTGACCCCTTGCCACCACTCGCGGGCTCCAGCCCAAGGGGATGACCGGCTGGCCCGCTGGGAGAGACGATGAGGGGTACTTTCCAAGTCCGAAAACCTTGCCTCCTACGCTAGCCTCAGCATTTCACCAAGGACGTAGACACCCGGGGCGGACGCCTGCAGAAGCGGCTGTGGGGACCGGGGGAGTCCTGTCGCGGTGGGCGGGCAGCTGTCCGTGCCCGTGAGCATGACCGG
>Ga0182014_10003600_pt1 | contig 18423 bp, 17 predicted proteins | sample 612S2DmetaG_FD_120489 | JGI IMG/M metagenome (GOLD analysis project Ga0182014, IMG submission 120489) | Permafrost microbial communities from Stordalen Mire, Sweden - 612S2D metaG | ecosystem: Environmental > Terrestrial > Soil > Wetlands > Permafrost | place: Sweden: Stordalen | collected... | reverse complement strand
TCCTGCTCGCCTCAGACCTCTTTACGGAAACACCCACCGTGCCTTGGTGGAATGGCGCCCGGTTAGTCCTTCATGCCACCCATGTTAGCTGATTTATCCTCCGTGGAAATCCAGGCTAGGCGAAACACGTCCGATTTTTTCATCCACAAAGATCTGAAAGGCTTTCTCAATCGCGAACTGGACTTTTACCTCAAGAACGAGGTGCTGAACTTGGACGAGGTAGAATCCGCCGGCGAAGCGCGCGCCGAGGGCTGGTTTCAGATGACGCACGTCATCAAAGCAGTGGGGCGGCAGATTATCACATTTCTCGATCAGATCGAGAGCTTTCAGAAGATGCTTTGGGAGAAGCGCAAGTTCATAACCGAAACGCAGTACTGTATTACGGTGGGCAACATTGAAGAGGGCTTCTACTCAGACATTGCCGTCTGCGAGCCACAATGGGCCGAGTGGAAAGAGCTTTTCCACATTGATGAGGAAGAGACGAACTTGTTCAATTTGGGCAAGGATAAGAAAGGCAAACGCCTTGCCTTCTTGAAGGCCCACCCGACGCTGGTGCTGGATACAAAGCATTTCAAGACAGATTTCGTTGACCGGCTGCTTGCGAGCTTAGACGACCTCGATGAGATGACCGACGGGCTCCTTATCCATAGCGACAATTTCCAAGGGCTCAATCTTCTGTTGGAGAAATACGGTGGACAGGTCAAGTGCGTTCACATTGATCCCCCTTACAACACGCAGACGAGTGGCTTTCTTTACAAGAACGATTATCAACATTCTAGCTGGCTCGCGATGATGCGCGATCGCATTGCGGCTGGAATCCGGTTGCTATCCAGGGAAGGAGCCTTCTTGTGCCACATTGATGAGAACGAGTATGAGGTTCTGCATCTTCTTTTCACAAATATAGGAATCCCCGATGGCGGAACTATTGTTTGGGATAAGAAGAACCCTATGCTCGGGCGCAAAAGAATAGCTACTCAGCATGAATACGTCTTGTGGAGGACGTGGAATGAGTCTTCAGTGTACTTGCGCCCCACGAATATCCGCATGATCCTCGACATGGCTAAATCCCTTGTTCGTGACCATAGAGGAGTTAACACACAGGTCAGGCATGCGTTCAGTCAGTGGATCAGCACTTGCGAGGGTCTGACGGGGGGAGAACGAGCATATTGCCTGATCAATGATGATGGTCGAGTTTTCCAGAGCGTGGCAATGGGTGCGCCAGAACCGCGGACCAACCCGAAGTTTCATATTCCACTTATTCATCCTGTCACCAAAAAGAAGTGTCCTGTTCCCAGCAGTGGTTGGTCGCGTGCTCCCAAAACTTTGCAGGACCTGATAGAGAAGAATGAGATCATCTTTGGTGAAGACGAGGCAGTCCAGCCAAGAAGAAAAGTGTTCTTAACACCTGATTCTGGACGTCAAATATCTTCGGTAATCAGCGACTCTGGAAGAGGAAAAAACGATGTGGCAAAGATGGGCCTTGAATTCCCATACTGTCATCCGGTATCGCTCTATGCGGAACTCTTGGGAACAAGTGTAGTCGAAAGAGATGACATGGTTCTTGACCACTTCGCTGGTTCTGGAACCACAGGTCACGCCATCATTAATCTCAATCGCGAAGAAGGAGGCATGCGCAAATTCATTTTGGCTGAAGTGGATAAGTGCTTTGATGTGATTCTCTTGCCTCGCATCAAGAAGGTCACGTTCACACCCGAATGGAAAGACGGAAAGCCCAAACGCATGGCAACGCAGGAAGAGGCCGAGCGCAGTCCGCGCATCCTCAAGTACATCCGCCTTGAGTCCTATGAAGACGCGCTGAACAATATTGCCTTCCACAACGCCAACGGCCAGCAGGTGATGCAATTCCACGACTACTTGCTCCAGTACATGCTGAAGTGGGAGACGCGAGCGAGTGAAACGCTGCTCAATGTGGAGAAACTAGGCAGCCCGTTCAACTACAAGCTGCACATTCACGTTGACGGCCAGACACGCAAGAAGCTTGTTGACATCCCAGAGACGTTTAATCACCTGGTCGGCCTTCACGTCCAGGCGCGGCAAGTTTATGAGGACAACGGGCGGCGGTATCTTGTTTATCGAGGCTACATCGACCACCGTAACATCACCGTGATCTGGCGTGACACCGAAGAGTGGCAGAAAGCCGATTTTGAGCGTGATAAACAGTTCGTAGCCGAACAGAAGTTGACTGAGGGGTTGGACGAGGTATTCGTCAACGCCGATTCGCTAATTTCCGGCGCCCGTCCGGTGGAGCCGATCTTCAAGGCGCGCATGTTTGCGCCGGTGGAGGTTTAGAATAATGCCACACGGAGCAAGACGGCGGCAAACACAGGCCCGGGCGCAAAACAGCATTCAGCAATACGTTAAACTCGAAGAGCGGCTGGTCCTGCTGGCGTGGCTAAACGATCTCTTCGGCTACAAGAGCAACCGCGAGTTGCTGACAGACATGAAGGAGACTGCCGAAGGTTTTGACGCCCTGGGTCGCAGCTACGTCTATCACGGACTGGAGGCGCGCGGAGATAAGGTAAAGATTGCACTTACGAGCCTGGCAAGTTACGACGACAACATCCGCGAACACTTGCGAGCTATAAACGCCAGGAGGCCTGAGCCGATCACGCTGCGGTACTTCCAGTACCTTGCTGTGCTCTACACTGAGATCTTCTTGGACTGGTTCTTCCATCGCCGAGGAGAAATGCTGCGCTCGCTGAACGCGTTAGTCGAGAAGCTCAATGCGTCGAAGCTCGTCGGTGAGGGTAAAGAAGAGAAATTCTCTGAGTCAGACCTTAAGAAGCTGGCCTTCTGGATGGCGACCGGCAGTGGCAAGACGCTCATCATGCACATCAACTACCTGCAATTTCTTGACTACAACGACTTACCGCTGGACAACATCTTGCTGATCACTCCGAACGAAGGCCTAAGCGATCAGCACTTGTCAGAGATGGCAGCCTCGGGGATCGCCAGCAGGCGGTTCGACCTAAACGAGAGTGGCCTTATGATAACCGGAAAAGACGTGGTCCGTGTCATCGAGATTACTAAACTGGTGGAAGAGAAGCGCGGCGGCGGTGTGAGCGTGCCCGTGGAAGCATTTGAGGGCAACAACCTGATCTTTGTTGATGAGGGTCACAAGGGATCGGGCGGCGTGGCGTGGCGTAACTTCCGTGACGCGCTGGGAGAGACGGGCTTCACGTTTGAGTACAGCGCAACGTTTGGGCAGGCGCTGACAGCGGCTCGGAACGACCAGCTTACGGCAGAGTACGGAAAGGCAATCGTCTTCGACTACTCCTATCGTTACTTCCATGGGGATGGGTACGGTAAGGATTTCCGTATCCTCAACCTGAAAGAGGAGACAACTGCGGACAAGACGGAGACTTTGTTGTTGGGTAATCTACTCTCGTTCTACGAGCAACTGCGAGTATTCGAGGATCAGGCGGAAGCGCTGCGACCGTACAACTTGGAGAAACCTCTCTGGGTCTTCGTCGGGAGCACGGTAAACGCTGTCTATACCGAAAGCAAGGAGAAGCGGAGCGACGTTTTGACGGTGACACGGTTCTTGCACCACATTCTGGAGAACAAGCACGGCTGGGCGGTTAAGACGATCAAAAAGTTAATCGACGGCAAAACGGGCTTGGTTACGCCAGATGGAGAGGACGTGTTCGAAGGCAAGTTCAAGTACCTTCTAGACACCGGAGCCTCACCGGAGGAAGCGTATCAGGATATCCTAGTAAAGGTCCTCCATACATCAACAGGCGGTGGCTTGCACCTGTGTAACATCAGAGGCAATCCCGGTGAGGTCGGCTTAAAGGCAAGTGGCACGCAAGATTACTTCGGCCTAATTTATATCGGCGACACCAGTACGTTTAGGAAAATCGTAGAGGAAGACGACTCTGGGATAGTATTGGAGGAGGATAGCATCTCCGACTCCCTTTTCGAGGGCATCAACGAACCAGACACGAGCATCAACATCCTCATTGGCGCCAAGAAGTTCATGGAGGGTTGGAATTCGTGGCGTGTGTCGAACATGGGCCTGCTGAACATCGGCCGCAAGGAAGGTTCGGAGATTATTCAGCTATTTGGACGCGGTGTACGCCTGCGCGGTAAGGAACTCAGCCTTAAGAGAAGTTCGGTTCTGGACGGCAAGCACCCGGATAACGTCAGTCTATTGGAGACGCTGAATATCTTCGCGGTGCGCGCGAACTACATGTCCCAATTCCGGGAGTACCTGGAGAAAGAGGGTGTAGAGACTGAGGGGGAAGTGGAGTTGACTTTTGCCATCCAGCCTAACGTGGGATTTCTGGGAAAAGGACTGATTGTGCCCAGGATGCCAGAAGAGCGGAATTTCGAGGCAGAGGCATACATCCTGCTGGAACCCCATTCGGGGGTGCGTGTTCGAGTCGATATGTCTCTAAAGCTCCAAGCACTAGAAAGCGGTGCCGAAGGCGTCTCAGCCGTAGATGTGCGCGGAGGACGCGAACGTGCTATCCCGACCGAAAGCCTTGAGCTTGTCGATTGGGAAAAAACCTACATCGACCTGCTTGAATACAAGGAGCGGAAAGGGCTGAGGAACTTGGTCATCCGGCCAGATGTCCCGAGGAAAATTCTGGCAACCACGGAGCCAGAGCGGCTGTACACACTTGTGGCAGACGAGGCGGTGGTCAGACCGGATTTGTTCGCTGGCAGGGCTCTGCTACAAGATGCAGTGGTAAACATCCTACGAAAATATGTAGATGCTTTTTATCGAATGAACCGGGAACGCTGGGAGTCGAACCAGATGGTGTACAGGACCTTAGATGAGAGCGATCCGAATCTCAGCTTCAACCGAGGTATTGTGGCGGGGCGTGAGTCTAGCAGATACGCAATCAGGGTCCAGCGGTCCGCAAGTGATCTGGTGTCGGCGGTGGAAAAGCTTATCAATGAAGTGGACCGTCTATACGGGGAAGAAACGAAGGAATTACCGCGCATCCATTTCGATAGTCATCTATACCAGCCCTTGCTGATAGAGTATGGAGACAAAGTCAAGATGATTCCCCAGGGACTGAATAAAAGCGAATCTCAATTTGTTAAGGACCTGAGAGACTTCTGGGTAAGCGAAAGGGATAAATCACTGGCACAGGTGGAATTGTTTCTCCTGCGGAATCTGAGTCGAGGGAGTGGAATCGGCTTTTTTGAGGAGAGAGGCTTCTATCCAGACTTCATTCTGTGGATCATGGCCGAGGAGAAACAGTACATCGTTTTTGTGGAACCTCACGGAATGCTACACGAAAAGGCCTACATGCATGACGAAAAAGCCCGCCTGCATGAAGTACTACCGAACTTGGCGAAGTGTATAGGATCGAGAAGCAACAGGCAGGATATAGTATTGGATGCATACATTATCTCATCTACGCCATATGACGATCTGCGTAAAAAATACGACGACGGATCATGGGATATGAAGAAGTTTTCGGATGCACACATCCTGTTCCTAGAACGCAGTGAAAAGTACGATTACATGAAAAGAATATTCAGTAACTAGGTAAAGGACTTCACGTGATCGGCATTTTGCGGACACTGGAAGAAAATAAACGGCTTACATACAAAACTTCATCGGGAGTCATTCGACAGGATTAAGATGTGTTAATAAGCCCGTTATAGTGTATGATAAAGGACGTTATCATTCATTTATTCCCCCTTCTTATTACGAATGAAGCTTTCAAACGGGGCCGGATTTGCCGCCGTGTAAATGACGGTGCCGTGAATGTTCCTGTGTCCTAGATAGTCTTGAATCAACCGCGTGTCCGCGCCATGGTCGGCCCGGACAAAGCCGCACGCATTGCGGAGGATATGCGGAGGGCGGGCAGGGGCAATTCGGCCTTTTCAAGGTGGAGGATCTGTTTGAGAAGGTCTAACGAGAATTGCGCTTGGTTTCTCTATCGTCTCCTCAAAATGTTTTGGTAGAACTCATTGCTAACAAGATTGAGCTCAGTCTCCATTGCCCTGCGGGCCGCTCGTTGAACAAGCTCACGGTACTCTGAAAAGCAGAATATTCTGACGCGATACCTGAAACTCTTGTAAGCATCAAGCCACTCACCTATTGGGAACACACGGGGAAGCGGGATAGTGACACCAGAGTGCGGCCTATGCATTATAAGCTCCTCTATATCTTCGAACTCCGGAGATTTAGGCGCATCAACCCAAACTCCTGCCTTCCAGAGGGCCTCTTCTGGATCAGTGGCCAGATTGGAACTTTGGCGAAGAAGTTCAGACCCGATAGCGATCTCAAGCTGACGGATAGTGGTAATTTTCTTATCTGGATCTATCACAGCTGCCAGGAAATCTGACAATGACTTCCGCTCTGCATGAGAAGCTGATGGGCTACCTAGGGAATAAACTTCTCTGGGTAGTAAACGATACATGATACGATATCTGTACTCTTCGATCTCTGTATTTATGGTTTCTTTTTTTAAATCACCATCTAACGCTAAATCTGTGAAATCTAAGAACTTCGCTAAAATTTGGTCATCATCGAGATTGGCCTGATCTCGCCACTGTTTGACGAGCCGTTCAAGTATTTTCTGAAGGAGCCCCTCCGCAGCCCTTACTTTTTGATGGTGATAAATGTAGCTAAAAAGCATAAGCTTGCAAATTATTATTTGTTCGATGGTGTTCAAAGCTTTTACCGGTAGCCTCATCCTGTATGTCTCATAACATGGATACTTACTACGATAGTCCCCAGCCTCCCTCTTTTCTAAATTGAACCCAGAAAAGCTTCCTCTATAGAGACTTTCTAATTTACCTTCATCATCTGCGAGTAGGTTCTTTTCGAGACAGACTGAGAAAAGGTACCTCTCTAAATCATATCGCAAAGGAAGGCCAGCATTAGTTGCATCTCGGAGCAAGTAGTCCAGTTTATCAGCATCAAAGCCGGATGAGATAATGTCTCCCAAAAATTGCAGGTATGGATGGACAGATCTACCAACAATCATGAGAGCTACATTATTGAAATCGATCTCACCTTGGTATTCATCTGAATGGTATTCTTCCTCAAGCAAGTTTGATTTTGCTCGCCCAAGTAAATCCTGAATGGAATCAGTTTTGGCCAAACAGAACGAGAGGACTTCCCCAGCTCCTTTACTTTTTCCAGTTAAATCTGACAATTCTTCTTTTGCTTGTTGGATTTTATGAATTTTCCCATAAACATGTTCGGAAGTATGGCTAAAAAGGCTATGTCCAGTATCATGAAGAAGTGCTGCAAGCCGAAGCTCTTGTTTGATTCTAGGTATCTGTGTTCTTAAATTTATTTTGGGCCAGATGGAATTGATAATGGTGTCAACGTCTTTACCCTGGTGCTCAAGTATTTTTTCAAAAATTCTCGATGCAATTATTACCACACCAAGGGAATGCTCAAACCGGGTGTGGTGAGCTGACATGTAAACGTGGTAGGCCAAGCCAATCTGATGGATGAAACTCAACCGCTGAAAAATTGGCGAGTCAATTATGGCAAGCTCCCGCCATGTAAAACGGTTAGTTCCCCATAGGTTATCGTGGAGAATTTTGGATCGTTTCAAGGATGAGTAAGGGTGGCAGGCTTGGCGACCAAAAAACTTGGGATGAGTTTTTTCCAAATACGAATCGAGAAATGATACGATAGAAGAAAGGGTCTTAAAGCTGCTGAGCACACCCCCCCCTGCCTAACAAGAAACAAAAGAATGGGTTACTACGTATTGCAAACTGATGACTGCGAAGGACAAGCCCGGAATTCTTGTTTTGCTCGCTTGAGTGCTTCACTCAAGAAATCCTGCTGCTCGGGGTCTAATTTCGCCGCTTCAGCCTTCCAGTGGGCCGCAATATCTTCTGGCAATGTAATTGCGTCAAAGGTGGGGTTGCAAACAGATATGCATGCGTTCCAGTGAAGTGCGTGCAAGTATTCCGTGACTTGTTTGCACTTCGGGTATGGACCATCCCAATCGAAACGCAGACTTTTAAAAAAAGGCGGCTTACCTTGGATATTCTCTCTTTTGAGTTGGTAAAAAAGCTCGTGCCAAGGAGCTTCATTTTCGAATGGTATTCTAACTTCTGTATTCAGGTGAGAGACCAGCTGTTTTATTAACTCTCCCAAAGTCATCATCGGCCTTCCTCCAATAGGCAAATTGCCACGTATTCAAGCCAAAGTGTCCGAACCTGAAGGTTCACACTTTTTGAAAATACATAGGTAACATTGCACAAACTCTTGTTCCACCGCCCCCGGGGGTAGGGGTAAAAAAAGGAGAACAAAAGCTTGGAGGGTAATGTGGTTTCCGAGTCGCCACCTTTATACCATCCAAATAAATTCCCTTTCAACCCTAAAATGATTTTTTTAAAAAAAATCTGCGAATTTTCCGTTAGCATTTTTCTTTCGAGAACTGAATGGGTGCAGTTACCCATTTTGAAGGGGACAACAATGTAATTGTGCTTTAAGGCATTTACAGCGGAGATCGCCCGGCAGAGAGGTGCCATGCCCGACATCCCCCAGGCCGAAAAGATTATTGCAGCAAGATTGAGCTATGGTCAAGAGGTCATTCATCGCCGCTTTAACCGCCCAAGCCATGCGCTCGCGTCCATGCACCAGATTTCATCGGCCCTCATTTCCGCCTCGATCAGTCTGGCCCGCAGCCGATCAAAGGTTTTCTGATGCATCCCCTTGGGTTTGAGCCATTCCTTTTCACCCAGGCGCTCCCGCAGCTTATCTCTCTTGCGCTGTGCTCGTTCCAGGTCAGTTTCCAACTGGCTTGAATATTTGAGGCGGTAGCAATGGCGGCAGAGAAACAGTCTGCTCGCTGCTGCCAGGATACCCACACGCTGGCGACATCCGGGACATTTGAACCACGGACGTTTGCCCCCATAATTACACCTGGTCCAATCAAGGTACACTCGTTCCCGCACATCCTGCCATTCTTCGCTGTAGTCGCGGAATCGGTAAATTAATGTGAGACAATCATCTCCGACTGCTACCCGGATATCTCCCGATGGTTCACCACCACAATTCCAAGAAAGGCTAAAATAATATCCTGATTGCAGGTACTTTCTCCGGTGAAGGTACCGCACATCAATGCGCTTATATGAATCGAGTCCGCTCATTGTTGCTCCATAAAGGTTTGCCGGGTTTATTGCCCTTCCCGAAAGTTGTTTTTACCTAATGATTTCGGTTTAAAAATACGCGAAATGGATTACTGCCTGTGCGTTTCATGGCTCTGGGACTAGCTTTTGCAAGCCTGCCAGCCACTAAAATAGCGGCAAAATAGTAGCAAAATAGTATTTCTGGTGTCCATAAAAAGAGGGAATCTCAATTTTCCCGTATCCATAAAAAGAGAGTTTGCTGACACGATTACGCGCGCGTGCGAGCGAACGCGGAATTTAGCGAGTTCATAAAAAGGGAGGGGGGACCCATAGAAAACCAGAGTTTGGAACAAGCTTAGCTGGCGAAGACGATGATTCATACGTCCCGGTCCCCGTTAGTGTTCGAATCGCCCCGTGAGTCTGCTTTTTTTCGCAAAGAATCCAATCTGCGCTGTCTGCACCTCTCTCTTGTGGCCTCGCTGAAATTCGGGTTGGTCCCGAACCTGAACGGCCATAGCGCACAGGGACCGAGAGAGAGCTTCGGACCTTGCTTGCAACGAGCGACCTCCGCGTATCCCTGGACACAATCGACGCATCGGGCACGAATGGCTTTTAGTGGCGATTGCCCTGGTATGCCCGGCAACTTCCCGAATCTGTAAGGCCAGAGAGCACATGATTTGGATGACCGACACTCCCGAACCTCAAGCGGCTGATCGACACAACACCAAAGACAATGTTTGCGGACTGCTTCAAGGGGTGTCATCGTCGTTCTCCATTAACGGCAATGGTAGGTATGGCTTATCTATAGAAGGCATACGATTTCGTATGCTTTGAGCACTCGCACCAGAATTGCAGGATTTCAGCAGTAACATCCCTTAACCATTCCAATTTCTCCATTTCCGCCTATCACCGTTTTCGTATGCTTTCCATTTGCCGTTTTCCTCCAAAAGCATACGGAAGCGTATGCTTGTTAACATACGGAAACAGATGCGTGATTTGCCGGGGGTTTTCTCGTTTTGCAGAAACCCCTTTTAACTTTCTCACGGGGTCTTTTCTCGAAATCCCTTGTCCCATATTTGCGCCAGCGTTCCGACAAACCATAGACCGTTGCTTCGTTGGCTACGCCGATTCCTGCTTTGACAATGTCGAGAAATCCATTCTCAATCAATTCATCAATTGCGCGAGTAAACCGGGGCTGAGAAATGCCGAATTTTTCATCTGCCTTTCTGTAGGGGAAAATCAGCTCCCGCGCATTCGTCGTTATCCACCTCTTTTGTTTTCCTTTCCCGTGCTGCTCCTTCTTTAGTCGGGTGAGAAAAAGACAGTAGACTTGGGTGGCAGACGTTCTTAAAGAGAGCCAGGCTCGGGAGGTGACCAATTCCCCTTCGAGGTAGGCGCCGCGTAATTTTTTGTTTTTCTGCTTTGCCGCCTCCATCCTCAACTCTTCCTTGATTTGCTTCCTGGGTGGTTCGTTCTAAATGGCCCGATATCCACGAAGCCAGCCTGACGGCTTTTATTTCGTTTTTGTGCCGCCCTTGCGTATAACCTCATCCAATTTATCGAGGTTTACATAGACAGCCCCGCCCAGCCGGGTGAAGAGTTCGGGGTGCTTTCGAATGTGAAGCCACTTGTAGAGAGTAGAGGCGCGCAGGGGGAATCCGGGGGTTTCATTGACTTTCGAAACTCTCAATAGGTTTGTCATAATGTCTTCTCCTTATTTCCTGCTCTGTGGTCATTATTGTTTGGGTAGTCAGGTTATTGACCACTTTGCCAGAAAATAGACGGAGAGGCGGATGGGATTTCAAAGATTTATTGGCTAAAACAGGGGTGTGGTTTTCAGAAGAAAACGGGGAAAACAGAGGTGTGGTTTTTAGGGCGAAAAGGGGGAATTACACCTCTTGTAAAAATCTGCGCGCAAGGAGACTGCTTGTAGACTATCGGGCAGTGTGGTTGGGGGATGCCTTACGCCAGTCTCTCAAAGCAGTGTTTACCGTGGTTTCATCAATTGTAGGATCATCCAGCGCAACACGTGCCAGTCGCGCAAGCAGTCGTGGGCGAGCACTTCCCAAATCCTTTTCAAAAACCTGGCTCATTGCCCGGATGAAATAATTAGCTTTTGCATTTCCAGATCTTGGTTTCTGCACGTAACGGTATAGATTCCACCAACTTTCAGCTTTTTCCACAGCGTCAACTGTAGCTTCCGCCATTTTCGCTATGTGCTTCAAACCTTCCGACGTGGATACATTTAAGCCGGAGGCTTTAAATTTGCTCTTGACTTCGAGTGCAAGTTTCCCACCCCCAAGGTTATTCAGATAGTATCTGAGTAGGCCACGCTCAAGGTCTGTATCTTTAATGAGGCGCGCCAACTTTGTTGCGTGTTTGGCTATGTCTTTATATTTTTCAGCCTCTTCGCCTGGAGGCGCTAGGCCAGACTGGTAGTTATCCCAAACCTTAACCAGAAGGACCGCATCAACAAGCATCTCATAGCCCGTTATACATACCTCCCTGGGTGCATCACTTTTATCGCTTGGGCCTACTGCTATTTTGATGTCCCCCCGGAATGCCTTTCTATACTCTTCCCACACTGGAATCATGTCTCTGTCAGCCAATAGACGTTTCAGCCGTTGCAATATCTCCTCCGGCACATCCCCGTCAGGAGTCAAAAGGAGAGCCAAAAAAACTTCTAATTTCTCATAGGGACCACAGGGTCCTGCTAATGTCCAAGGAAAATCCATCTCAGCGCCTCCTGTGCGCTCCTGGTGGTTTAATCCAAGGGAAAACCGGCCAGGATATCCGGTCTTGTCGAGTAGGTTCATTATGCCCGCTCTATCCCTGGAAGCTGATAATTACTTTACAATCTTCAAAACCTGTCCATGCTTCGGTGTGAGCAGTTCGCCGGACTTCTGCGCCGCTTTTTGGAGTGCGCCCGGCAAAAAATGCGCATATCTTTGAGTGGTGCGAGAATCCTTATGAGTAAGCAGCCCTTGAACCATGGCAAGGTCCACGTTATTGGAGATAAGTTGGGTTGCAAAGTTGTGCCGCAGTCCACAAAAGCGGAAATCGGCAGGCAATCCCGCCGCCTTCCTGATTTTCTGCCACGGTTTCTTGAAATCTGTTCGTTGGCTGCCGCACTTGCCCGGAAACACATATTGAGACGTGGCTGTAAGGCCCCTGAGCACATTCATTGCGGAATCGCTAATGGGAATCGTTGTAGTTTTGCCGCCCTTCGGGGTTCTCAGGGTGATAGCGCTGCGCTCAAAATCGACGGCATCCCAAGTCAACTTGAACAATTCGCCTCTTCTAACGCCAGTGAACATTGCAAACCGGATGAATGATACAGTCTCTTGACAAGGCCATGAGTCGAGCACTCTCATGAGTCTATCCGCCTCATCATCACTCAAAAATTCGGTCTTTTGATTGTCCAGTTTCGGGATCTCAACTCGGTCAAGTGGATTTTCGCCGATGTAAATCCCCCAACGCTTCGCAAGGTTATAAAGACGTTTAAGAAGGACGAGCTGGTGCTTGATTGTTGCCGGCGTGAACGGACGGCCCTGCTTGTTAATTCCCTTTTTTAAGTCAACTTTCATCCTCTCAACATCAAGGGGGGTTATGCTGTCCAGCCCCTTTTTCCCAAAACGTGGTTCAAGGTGAGTTGAATAGTTGTACTGGTCACATTTCCAAGTCTTTTTATTTTGCTGTGCCCAGGGAAGGTACTTATCCCACACGTCCGCCAAGGTGAGCGGTTTTTCCTGTGGTTTGTGGTCGGCAATGTCAAATTCGTCTCGAACTAAATCACCTTTGAGCGCTGCTTCGACTTCCCGCGCAATCGTCAGGTTATCAACAACGCGGGTTGCCCTTTTGCCTTTCACTGAAACAGAGACGCGGTATTTCTTGTCGCGTCCGAAGGCTTGGGCGCAATTTGAACATTTCTTGGCATCCAGGCCGTTGCTGGTGTAACAGCTTGAGCAATAAATCTGAATCGCCATGGCTTCCCCCTGTGCATTCCCTGTGCACGTCCTGTGCACGAAAACAGATTAACTTGTCAAAAAGTGTCCTATCACGTAACACCATTACTACCCTTAAACGTCCGATGTGTCAAGGATTATCTCAAGGCGTGAAAAAATAGGAAAAGGATATTCAATTGAATGGCATTCAAGAGGTCCTGGGTTCGACTCCCCGTAGCTCCATAACGAAAATCAAAGGGTTGGCGGAATGACCGTTGACCCTTTTCTCGTTATTAGAAGCCGTCAACTCTGTAGAAATCTAAGCGTTCGTGACGAAAAGCCTGATTCAAGCTGACACCCGTAAGAGGCATCAGTAATGCCGTTTGTCCGAAGCTGTTCACCCTATAATGTACTGAGCCGCCAACTTGGCAAAAGCTGACAGATATGCCTGGATTCGGTCATCTCTCGCACGCTCCTTGCCCCGTTCCCAATCCTTGGCAACCGATGAAACTCCTTGCCATCCGATCTCGGTAATGGGTCCCCCTTTTCCGAGCCCACCCCGCCCTTTCCGGAACGCCTCTCCAAAATGCAGACACCTCCCCACCCCTCGCAAAAAATTTGACTAATTTCCCCATATTAAATCTGCTTCGGTCCCATACCCCCATGCATCCCGGTATACGGGGGACACGCGCATGCGCCCACCCCCACCAACCCCCATCTAAACAATAGATGCAATTTTTAGTAAATGAGCGCCACTGCTAAGGCTGCCAGCGCCGATCGCTTGGTCGCGCGCAGACGCGCGCGGCCAAATCTTGCGGGGTGCGGGGAAGTCACTTCCCCGCTCTTTTCGGTTGCTTCAACTTGAGCGCAACCTGGTATGAGTTGTTCTGCCGGGTTCAACACCTGCTTGCAAACCTCGGCTCTTCCACGACCACATCGGCGACCGGGAACTTTATGAACCTCTACTGGTGCACATTGCAGGCACGGCATAAACGCTTTTGAGGCGCATTTGGGGAACAGGGGGGAACCCCCTCCCCTGCTGCCCGTAGAAACCGATCTTGCGGCTAGAAACCGGACTCATAAGAGCCTCTTGCAAAACTCAACAAAACCGTCACCACGGTGACATCCGAGGTTCAAAAGACCTTGAAAAACCTGGATTCCGGCCTTCGCCGGAATGACGTTGAAGTACTTTTGCAAGAGGCTCATAAGATTAGAGCTTTTTGCGCAGAGAGGCAGTAATAAATTTTATCGGCGACGAATCTTCGCCGGCTTGCAATGAAACCGTAACATGGAGTATGTAAAAAGTTCCATTGAGTATGAGGCGACACTCAGTTCAGGTCCAAAAGGAGTTGATGTTGAGATCGGAAGCGACGGCGACCGCCTACAGGGAATGGGATGAGCGGTGGAAGACCGAGACAGGGCGGCGCGACTGGCTAAAGCCTGAATCCGAAGTGAAGGAAATAGCGGAACTTCTGGGGAATATCGGCGCCTCGGCAGCCATGGACCTCGGGTGCGGCGTCGGCAGGCATTCGCTCTTTTTGGCTTCCCTGGGATACAGTGTTTTTGCGCTTGACGGCAGCAACTCCGGCATCGATTTCGCCCGCTCGCTTTCCCAGGAGCAAATGCGGCCGATTCATTTCGTGACCGGATTGATGACTGACCTGCCCTGCGCCGACGAGAGCTTCGATTACCTGCTTGCCTGGAACGTGATCTACCACGGCGACCGGAACGTAGTCCGAAAGTCACTGTCCGAAATCCATCGCGTGCTGCGCCCCGGAGGCATCTTCCAGGGAACGATGCTTTCGAAAAACGACCACCTATATGGCCATGGACGGGAGATAGCGGCCGACACCTTTGTTTTCGAAGGAGAACTCGATAAGTCCCACCCCCATTTCTACTGCAATCAGACGGAACTGGCCGCCCTGTTCGAGCCCATGGAAGTGCTGCGCGTAAATGAGCGCGAACACGAACGTCCCGGATCGCACCACCTGCATTTTGTCGCCATGAAGGTTCATCTCCAGGAGCTGTGACAGGCAGGGGGATAGAGACCGCTCCCCATCCTCCGCGCCTTTTGGTTCACCATATCGGGACGGCAAGTGTTTGCCGGCCCTGCGAAGCGATCCAAGTAATCTCCTCTTTCTCAATCGTGTCAGCCATGGACGCAGTCAACAGTCTGACTTCAAACCAATGCCCCCGGCCCGGGCATGTTCGTAGGGGTCCAATGCCGACCAACATTTCCGATCTTTTGCTTTTGGCCCGACATGTCAATATCGTTCACCACATCCCGGGCAGGATCAGGCTGAGGGTGACGCCCTCCGGCGTCGCACTCGCATGTGGCGTCAACTTGAATCAGCTTATTGACTGCATCCCAGGGGTCCTCGGGATACGTGTAAACGCCCTGGTTGGTTCCATTGTGATAGAATATGACCCCGATCGCCTGTCGCCCGATTTATGGGAATCATTGGTAAGATCAAATGGCGATCCGGAGTCGGCCTCAGAAATTAAAGGCAGGCTTGTTATGATTTGGAAGGGCTAATGTTGTGCTCTTGGGTGGTTTTGCTGAGGAATGAGAAAAACATGGCTACAGCCGCTTTTATGCTGGCGGCGGCGGAGACAATAGAGGAATATTTCAAAAACCCGGCTCTGGTCCGTCCTTTTGCCTAAATGACGGCTGCAAGCAGCGCCAGGGCGGAGCCCTCGAATATCTGCCCGATCGCTATCCCCAAGGCAGCCTTCCCGATCTTCTCTCCGACCATTTGACTGGTTTTTGAGAATGTTTCGTCTTTATCCGGAGCAGAAGCCCTGGAGAGGTCGACCCCGGTTTCCCTGCTCACCACATCCGTTATTGCGCGGGCATCTGTAGAGTGCTCGTCATAATATGCCAGGACGCTGCCCGTGAGGGAGCTGACACTTACGAGGTAGACTCCCGAGATGAATTTGAGCCTTTTTTCGAGTTCCTGCGCATAGAAGGTTTTTCCCTTTATGCCTGGGATCTTAATTCTGATCCTCCCCGGCACATGGTGCAGATAGTAGCTCATTTATGCTCCTTTGTGATTTTCAGGTAATTTCTGCACTGCGGATATCCCGAACACCTGAACCTTACGACCTCCGGGTTTCCGCCGTAGACATGCATCTTCCGCCCGCATATCTTACAGACCGGACGTTCCGCAATCTCCGGCCTCGGTTTGAAGTCGGTGAATTGCCGTTTGCAAATGAGGCACCAGAAACGCTGCCGCCCCTGTCTTGTCCTGCCATATCTGTAGGAAGCTTCCGAACCGCATCGGGGGCATTTGGGCGTGAACAGCGGAGTTTCCGGGCCAGCCATAAAGCCCCTGTGCCTCAAAGGATATTCGCTCCAACTCCACCGCCCCAGCCTATGGCCTTTGCGGCGGACATCAACCGAGCTGACGATAAGTGTAATGGACTTATGTTACAATTGTGTTTCAAACTGGTATCTTTTATGAGAAATCTCAACACCATGCAAAAAAGTGACGCAATTTCCCAAACAAATTGCCCGGAATTGAGCGATCGAACGGTCATTTTTTCTCAATTCGGAATTCGCAGTAATGATGACCGAGGCGGCGGATACTAAAGCAGTCTTCCGCACAACTCGGCCACCTTGGATCGCTCCCCCTTCACCAGCGTTACATGCCCGGCGATTTCCTCCCCTTTCAGACGCTCTACGAGATAGGTCAGGCCGTTGCTGCTCGCATCCAGATAGGGGTGATCGATCTGCTCGGGGTCTCCTGTGAAGACGATCTTGGTGTCTTCACCTACGCGGGTGATAAGTGTCTTTATCATGTGGGGCGAGAGGTTCTGGGCTTCGTCGCAAAGTATGAGCTGTTTGGGGATGCTGCGTCCCCGTATGTAGGTGAGCGCTTCCAGTTCCAGTGCGCCTTTTCTCATCAAATCATCGAGCACTTCGCAGGGCTCGGGACAATTTCGCATCAAGAACTCGAGGTTGTCATATATAGGCTGCATCCAGGGCCTCAGTTTCTCTTCCTTCGTCCCTGGCAGATAGCCCAGGTCCTCGCCCATCGGGATGACGGGCCGGGTGACCAGGAGCCTCGAGTAGGCATTTTCCTCCAGGACTTTTTCCAATCCGACGGCAAGGGCCAACAGGGTTTTCCCTGTTCCGGCCCGGCCGACCAGGGTGACGACTCTTATGTGGTCGTCTCTGAGCAGCTCGATGGCGAATTTCTGCTCCTTGTTCAGGGCCTTGATCCCCCAGCTTACCGAATCCGCATGGCACAGAGGCGAGAGCATACCATGGCTGTAACGTGCGAGGGCCGATTGTGACGAATTCTCGTGGCTCTTCAGCAGAAAGAATTGATTCGGGAGCGGTTGACAGCCCGATAACTTCAGTTTCCCCTCCTGGTAAAACCTGTCGAGTTCCCGGGCAGATAGATATTTATCGACAACGCCGGGGTAGAGGTGATCGTAGTCCACCTTATCGTTATAGAAATCCTCGGTCCGCACGCCAACAACGTCGGCTTTTATGCGCAGGTTGAGGTCCTTGGTTACGAGGGTCACCAATCCCTGCCCCGCATGGCTCAGGTTGAACGCCACAGCGAGAATTCGATTGTCATGTTTCTCGGGGTCCAATCCCTTCGGGCAATCTATTATGCTGGAGTGATTGAGTTCTATGGTGAGCTTTCCTCCCGAAGGCATCGGCACCCCCTCGGAAAGACGCCCTAATGAGCGAAGGGCATCGAGTTGGCTTGAAACGACCCGCGCATTTCTACCTATTTCGTCCTGCCTTTTCTTTTGGCTGTCAATTTCTTCGATTACCGTGAGGGGAACGACCACATGATTGTCTTCGAATGCAAACAACGCTTCTGGATTATGCAGCAATACATTGGTATCCAGAACATAGGTCTTGTGCATAAAATCCTCCCGCATACGGAGCAAGGTTGTCAGGTTTAGAAGTGTCCCAACTCTGATTATTCATTTGACGCCTTCTGAGGGAAACCAAAGAACCGGAGATCTGCCGGAATCTGATTTTCGGTCATGCCGTCCTGTCTGGGACTGTAATGCCTCCTGAGCCATCTGCTAAGGCCGTCGAGACCGGGAAAGAGCACCCTTTCGGTGATATTGGCCTGATCGAGCTTGTCGCGGACCTCCCATTTGAGTTTCGCCGGGATGATGATTCTGCGGGCGATCTGAGGGTGCTGAACGAGCCAGTCGTCCAGGACCGCTTTCGGATCGGACATCACCGAAAAGAACGCAAATTGGTTTACAATCCGATCATCCATCGAGGGGGGTTCAAAGAAGAGGGCGAAAGGCGCCTCGCAAAGGCCCGCCAATTCGTCCAGGGTCTTCACGGACTCGGACAGCATCTCCACGGTGAAAACATTAGCTCCCTCCTGTTCAAGCGGGAGCTTGAGACTTT